>MDTG01018982.1_pt1 | contig 10415 bp, 10 predicted proteins | sample 811421 | NCBI WGS metagenome assembly MDTG01 (sample SAMN05326645, study PRJNA326480) | marine metagenome | isolation source: seawater | place: Pacific Ocean: South East | collected 2011
AACGCTCCACACAACGTGTACAACGGCACCGTGCATGACGAAAATGGCAACTTGATCCGCACCAACGATGGCCCGCTCGGGCACCTGGATGATGTTGCGATGGCCCACCGGATTATGGGGTCGCAGGTGTATGACGATGCCATCTCGGCCGCGGTCGCGAGCAAGCACGCGTCCGGCCGGGCGTAAGTGAAACGTGTGGCCTATATCCGCTACTTTGCAGCCTCACCAAAGATTGCCCACACCATGTCTTCCGACATGCCGCTCGTGGCCCCTGCGGCCCGGTCGTCCGACCCAGTCGTCGTCGCCTCCGATCCGGTCATGCCGTCGCAACCATTTTTCAGCTCCACGAAGCAATCCGAGTGGATCACCACGTCCACGGCCCCGCCAGCCGGGGCGTGGCAGCTCGCGCCACGCGGGATAGTCAACCCGTTTGCGTTGGGTGGCGATCGGCTGTACGGCGACGCCGTGTACTCGACCAAGGATCGCAAGATGACCTCGGGCAACGGCCCGGTAGTGATCACCGTCGTGCCGGATTTGGTGTACGACCCCAACGCCAGAGAGGCCTCCACTTCCGACGCGTTCCTGGCGGCCGGTACACTGTGTCAGGTTAGGATGATTGCGGAGGAGCGTCTCGTCGTGTATGCGTGCCCAGCCGACCCCGAAGACGCTGCTGAGTTTATCAAACCACTTGAAGACGACGATGACCAAGAAACCGTTGTCGGGGTGGTGGCGGCCGACACGATGTGGGAAGCGGAAAATGAGCGCGACGGGGGATCGTCCGTGGCGATTCCGCTCATTGTACACGGGATGGCTGATCTTCGGATCGAAAACTTTCCACCGGACGAGTGGGGCGAAGACCAATGTCGTGCCGGCATGCTGAAAGAGGTGTGTGGGCGTTGTGTGACGGTGATGCGGCCGTCTTCGATGAAGGGCGTATCGCTGGTGCAGGTGTACTTTCATTAGTTGGTTTATTATATCTGTGTAGCTCCTGCGAGAATAAAGAGCAAGCAATGCCCAACCCACTCTACGCGGGGGTGTGGTACGGGGATTGGGCTGAGGCGTCCCAGAAGCCTAGCGCTGCGGATGTGACGCGAGGGCTGGTGGTGTCGCCGTACGCACTTCAGGCCATGGCGGCATCCGCGGCCGGGGCTGCGGTGACGTGGGAGCACTCTGCCATGGGCGCGCTGTCCCGAAGCGCCGCGGGAGACGAGCGCCGGGCGGTGTCCCGCGACAAAACGGTCGTCGGACGGGTCAAGGCCGCGTGGGTGTGCGGCGCCACCGGGCACGCCCACGCCGTCTTTGAGCTGTTCAAAGACCAGCGACCGGCGGTTTGCGCGCTGGTCGAAAGCCGGTATGTCGATGGCTTGTCGGCGACCCACATTGTCGGGTCGGAAGAGATGATCGAGCTCTCGCTCACCCGGTCCCCGGCCCGACCCAAGTGCCGCATCGCGGGCCGCGTAATGAGCATCGCGGATTATATAGCGCAACATCCGCCATGAGAAACAGCCGCCATGGAATCCGAACCCGTTGTCGCAACCCCCGACGCCGCCGCCGCCGCCGCCACTGCTGCCGCAGAGCCAACGACCGAGCCTGCTCCGGTTCAGCCCGAAGCGAGCGAGCTCGAAAAGTCGGTCATGGCCTTTGCCGCCGCTAACCCGACCGACGGCAAGCTGCTGATGGACCGCATCGCGGAGATCCAGCGGCAGCTCACAAATGCCAAGCAGACCGTGACCCGGCTCGAGACCCAATCGCTGGACACGGAGCTTATTCGAAACTCGATGGAGCAGCTGCTGCGCCACCTGACCCCCGAGGCGTCCAAGCGGTACCTTGTGGACGAGAAGATTAACGATCAGCTCCTGAGCAGCAAGCCCGGGATCGCACAGAACGCGATGCACCGCCTGATCGCGGCGTGCAACTCCACATTCATGCAGGCGGTGCCCATCGGCACAAAGCCTGCCGCTCGGTCGACGAGCCCCGAGGAAACTCCGGTGCAGGCGGCGCCGAAGCGGAAGCGGGTGGCCGAGCCGCCGGTGGCCGCTGCGCCGGTCCCGTTGCCATCGGTTGCCAGCGATGCAACAAACGACGCTGATCTGCTCCGCAGCGCGCTTTCGGCCCAGTACATGTAGACATGCCGCCGAACGACGGCCAGGCGGCCGACGTCGCATCGATGGCCGCGATTGCCGCGATCATGTCGGCGCAATTCCGCCGCACCGTGGCGCACATCCGAGAGCAGGCGGCGACGTCGACCGCGCTGCGAACCGACGTGCGAGAGACTGCGGCCATTGCCGCGGCGCGCGCAGCGACGCAGCAGGCGGCGTCACGGGACCGAGCGCATAGCATTTAGCGGGTAGGCCCCTATATGTGGACGGCATCGCGTGTTGCACGGGCTAAGATGGTGTCTTTACCTTCTTTCTTAAAGTCGACGGTCGAGCGGGTGGCGGGCTTGAGCGCGGCGGCTCGCATCCCGATGGAGCTAGTGAATAGCAGCGCGCTGATTCTGTTGATCCTGCTAATCGGGATGGCGCTAATTCTATCGCGCGAGCTCATCATCTTGCTCGCGCCGTGGATTGCCCGGAACTCGGTTGGCATCGCCAAGGCGATAAACGTCATTTTTACCCTGCTCTTCGATGTCATCACCGTGATCATCGACATCATAATCACAATCATCAAGGTGGTTGACTTGATTCGCAAAGTCGTCCCCGGCTGCCACCACGCATCGCACCCCCCCGCCTACAAAAAGCTGGGCGTCTACACCCCCGTCTCGGCCGAGGGAATCCGTCGCTTCTGGAGCGACCTCCCGAACCGATGTCACCCGTATAATAAGGTAGGATACATACTAAGCAAGGCTACGAAACGCCAGACTAACGAGCTGCTGTGCCCAGTCGTACGAGCCTCGTACCCGGTCGACTGGATGTGAGAGACCAGCAACACTCTGCTGGGCTGGGCCATCGTTGACGCCACCCCGCAAGGGGTCCACACACTCACCGGCGAACCGCCGGGCAACTGCCGCGCGGAGCTGCACGCTCCCGCCTGGGAGTGCGTGGGGCTGGGCATCGGGTACCTTGTGGTCGACGTGCTGCTCCCGATACTGCTGCTGTCGATCATTTGGCCGTACTTGATCACCCCGGTGCTAAAGCTGCTGTACGGGCTCACGTTCGACACCCTCGGCCTGCTAGGGAGCTACCTTTTGCCAAGCCGCAAGCCCAAACAGAAGAAGCAGTAGCACGACCGCCATCACGCAGATCCACCCCGCGGCCGAGCACCGCGACGTTCCGTGCGGGCGAGCGGGGGTAAACACGTCGTCGGAGACGATGCCGTCGTTCGCGGGAGGCACCCCCGCGGGCGTCGAGTCGGGCTCGTCGTCGTCGTCGCTTAGCACCACGGGGTGCACACCGGGGTGCACGGTCAGCTCCACCTTGGGCGGCGACTCGTCCGCCAGCGTCTCAAAGTTGACCGAGCACCCCCGCGCGCGGAGCTCCACCACCAAGTCGTCGAAGTTCTGGCCGGCCTGCGGCAGCGTGATGATCAGCGCCTTGCCGGTCACCCGGCTCACCTCGTACCCAAAGCCACCGTACGACGCCTGCACCAGCTCCTCGACGTCCTTGATCGAGGTCATCGTGACCTGCTATCTGGTAGCTCGGCGGCCGTAATATACTGTGCCCCCGTTCGCGGCGGCAAACCGGCGGTCTGCCATGGACGACGACACCCCGTGGCGGGCGTGGGTGCACGCCGCTCTCGTCGGCGACCTGTGCGCGCACCTGGTCGGGACCCGCGACGCGATCGAGAACTCGCGCAAAGTCGCGCTCGACCTGGGCAACATGAGCCACGTGTGGACGCTCGAGCACTACACCACCGCTACCCCCCCGGCCGACGCCACCAAGGCCTTGACCCACGCCCGCACCGTTTTATCGGACAAAGCACTCGACGCCCTCCGGCTGCACTACGCCCCCCGCCCCAGCGTGTCCAAATGCCGCCGCCGGCTGATCGCCCACACGGACGACCTGCTGACAGACGTCGACGCCCCGGCGGCGCTGGCGGCGTGGGACCTGCTACACCCCGGCGCCACCAAAGCTGAAATCGAGGATGAGCTTCTCGTCGGTTCCGTTCAGCAGGCTCTCAAGGGCGTCTTCTCCCCCGACCACGCTTGGGTCGGCCGGCGAGTGAATCACCTCAAGCGGCAAGCTCGCGGTCTCGCGACACGGAAGCGCGCGCACCGCCGCAAGCCCCCGCCGGCCGTGGTCAGTTCCAAGTAAAACCCGCTCGCGCACCTGCGTCGCCATGCATGCGTAGCTCGCCGCGCGCCGCGTCGTCTCGCCCGCCCGCATCCGGTAGAAACTCTGCTCCACCTCCAGCCGGTGGAGCGCTTGCTGGCTCGCGGCCAGCTTCGCCACCAGCGCAGGGTGCTGCTGCACAATCGCGTTCTTTGAGGTGGTCGACTGCTTGGCGTAGATTCGGTTCATCATGACCCGCCCGCGGCACAGCACCTGGTCCAACTCGGCCGCATCGATCGGCCCAGTGGTGTGGTGCAGCAGGTGCAGCTTGCCGATCAGGTTGGGCTTGAAGTAGTAATAATCCTCTCGCGACAGCTGCCGACGAAAGGCGACCCAGCGCTCGTACCGAGCGGACAACGCGTGCTCAATATCACGCGAGGTGCGGGGCGCCTCCAGCCGCCGACGCTTGACCGGCGGACCCCGCGTGAAGAGCACCCGGCACTGTCCCTCGCACTCGGGGCACTCGTTGTACAGCTTTCGCAGCACCCCAGGAGTCCATCCGTCGGTGTCGCTTTGTCGACGATCTCGCGGAAGCCGCTCGAGCGACGCGGCGCGAAACAATGCGCGCAACTGCGCGTTGGAGACGTCGGTCGACAGCTTGGCAGGGTTCGAGGCCATGTTGCCGCGCCAAAGAGGCCGGCTGCTTCCGCGAGCGGCACACAATATCCACGCTACCCCGGCGGATCCGTATATCCAGCACGCCGGATCGATCCAACAACGCTTCAGCCAGCGGAACCGAGAGCCGCGTCGCCACGCCTCGCACCGCCTTAATCTCAACGGTCTCGGTGGTCCCCACGTGTACCGCGCGCGTTCTGGCGGGCTTTGGGAGAAAAAGGCCGTTGTCCAGGGCGTGCTGGATCGTCGTGTTGGCCACAACGCTTGTGGTCCCGTTATTTAAGTCCCACAAAGGGCTTCCCATCATAAAGCGCACCCGGGTCTGGCCGCTTTCGATCAAAACCTCGTAGGTCCAACGGTTCGCCTTGGCCACCTCGCGCACCCGCCGGAGCTCCACCCACGGCTTGCTGGACGAGACGAACAGATCGCAGCTGCCCTCGGACGGCGAAAAGGTCTCGCAGGTCGACCCAAAGTGGGATCGAAGGGACGCCTCCATTGCTCCTTCCGGTGCTCGCGCCCCGTCTATATACCGTCATGAGCTCGCTCGCCGTGCACAGCGCGCCGATGCCCGACGGGCGCAACGCGATGTACACGGTGGGGATGCACCCGCAAAACCGCGAGCTGTACACCGAGGGCGTCACACCCGCGGACGAGCAGGCGATGCGCGTCGTGATGCAGGCGTTGGCGTCGCTGCACCGCGACTTTGGGTCCATCACGGAGATTCAGCTGGGCGACACCATCCTGCTGTTCACGGCGCTGGACGAGCTGCCGCCGCAGATGACCCAGTGCGACCGCGACGCGCGCTGCTTCCTGCTCGACCCGGTCGAGGCACCGACGGCGGCCCTGCCAGACTACGAGATGTGCCCGGTCTGCCTCGAGCCGGACCGGGTGCACGAACGAATCAACCCGCTGCGCTTCACCGCAGACCGCCCGGGCGAGATGCTCTGGTGCTCCAACGGCCACGGCGTGTGCGTGCCGTGCGTGCGGGGCTGCTCGCTCCAGCGATGCGGCTGCGGCGAGGTGGGGTGTCCCACGCTCTCGTTCCAGTGCCCCATGTGCCGGACGGTCACCCCGCTGACCACCGCCGGTACCAACGTGCTCATCTGGGGATCGTGGCACGCCGCCAGGCAGGCCAACACCTACTCGGTGTCCTTGTAGCGCTTCGACTGGCTCTTGGTGGCGCTCACGTTGTTGAGCTGCTGCTGCGGGCCGCGCCCGAGCGACGGCCGCTTGGAGACTGACGACGCCTCGCCGATCCGGCGCTCGTCAAAGAAGGACTCGTCGAGCTCGTACACCTGCGACAGCAGCCGCTTGGCCTTGGCGGGCTTTAGGTACGGCATCACGCGGTCCAGCTGGATGCTCGAAAGGCCCGTGCCAAACGCAATGTGCGCCCCGTCCGGCATGGTGGTCGCCTCCCGCAGCACCGCCGACACCGCAGCGCGGTACATGCGCACCGTCGACAGAAAGTGGCTCATCGCCGTGTCGAAGGTGGCCGCCGCCGACGCGGTGCGCTCGCTGTTGACTGTCTCGCCGGTCGCCTGCGGCGGAATCCCGAGCGCGTGGAAGACGTTGTGCCGCGCCCGGTCGTAGTGGAACCGACCGTCGGCCGTGGACAGCAGCGTCTTGGTCTCGGTGAAGGCCTTGCCGTCCGTGATGACGTGCTCCTCGTGCAGCGCGGGCTCGGCCGGCTTGACCAGCTTCCCGACGTTGTCCAGCGGCGTGGCCGACACCGCGCCCATGATCGCCTCGCGCTCGAGCGTGCTCTTCTCGGACAGCTGCCGGATTGCGTCGTGCCGGTCGTTGATCAGCTGCTGGAACGTGGTCGCCGTGCTTCGGTCGTTCGACCCGGGCGCGAACGTCGCGTTGTTGTACACCGGCAGGTGGAGCGCGTGCCCGTGGTTGGACCCCGCCGCCCCGTTGGCGGTGCTGCCGGCCATGTGCCCCTGCAGCTCGATGCGGGTGAACGCACCGGGCCGGCTATTGTGCGCGTCTCGGCTCAGCCAGTTCTCCTGCATGTGCCGCACCACCCGCAGGTGCGGCAGCGAACGCTGCAACGGGCTGGGCCAATCCCAGTGCGAGGGCCGCAGCATCCACACAGGGGGGTGCACAAAGGCGTGGATCCGCCACCCCCGCGTCGAGACGGTGGCGTCGGGCATTTGCTCGACCCGCCACCGCCCACCCGGTCGGGTCCGTTTCACAATGACGTTGTCCACCGTCTGCAGCGCGCCTCGGTAGTTGCGCCAAGTCGCAAAGCCGTACGCCATGAACTGTCGCACCAGCGAGTGCACAAAGTACCACGTGTGGTCGTCCGCGGGCTGCCCGGTGTCGGACCATCGCAGCGGGTACCGACGCAGCTCGCTCAACACCACCCACGCCGCGGTCGTGTGGATTGCCGACCGGTCGAATATATCCCCGGGCCGGCCGGGCTCTTCGATTGGCTCCATTGCCTCCTGGGTGCTGCAACGCGCGGAAATATGCCGGTGGTGCAGCTTGAGCTCGAGGCCACCGACGGGAAGGACGCCGTGGTGTGGTACGCCCCGCGCAGCCTGGGGCCCACCCAGGCCGTGCGCTTGACCCCGTCGGCGCACGTTCAGATCGTCGTCGACACGAGGCGCACCGTGGCCTTTACCATGATGACCGTGGCGAAGGGGCGGTACGAACTGGTGGGCACGACCGCGGTGGTCTTTGGGCTCGGTGGGGCGCCCGAGGCGCGCGCCAAGCTGATTGCCCACCCAGACCTCAAACTTCGCGCCACCAAACTGCACGTAACGGTCGTCGGCGGTGACGCCACAGTTGTCGGCGTCAACCCGGTCAACAAGCTGTCGCGGCGGTGCTACCCCTTGTACGAAAAAACGTGGCACCAGGCCACGTGCATTGCGGGCGGGGTCGAGTCGCTCCGGCCGGTGCGCTTGACAAACGACGGCGTCGACCGCTTGGTGCAGCGGTGGACCAACTACTACTGCATGGCAAAGCTGATTACCGACCCACGCAACCGGGCGCTGATGCTTCAGCTGGTCGTGGGCTTTACGGGAGGAAACTACCACAAGGAACGAGGCGACGGCCGCGGGATTGCGGGGCTCTCGTTCTGCCAGAGCGACGATTGCGACGGGATGGCATGGGACGCAGTGTCTTATTTCACTCAGCTGATGCATTACAAATCCTACGTGCTCAGCAAGCCAGCGTTCGAGGGCAAGGAGCTGTTTGAGTGGGCGAGCGAACGCTACCCATCCGCGGTCGTCACGTACGGCCGGTGCTTGTCACCCATCAATCGCGAGCCGTTCTTGCACGCGTGGTTTACGCTGCTCGCGGTGCCGCGCGACGCCCTCAAGCCGTGGTCCAAGCTGACGCCCGATCAGCAGGAGCGCCTGCGCGCCGCAGGCGTCACCGAGCAGGGGTGGGCCGAGGGATCCGCTGTGGCCGACCGAGCAAAGTGGTTGGAGCTCGAGAAACCGATCCGAGCCGCGCTCGAAGGCCTGGGCTACACCGCAAAGATGTGGGAGGCCACCCCGAAGCTGCACGGCGAGGCGACGGGGGCCATCAGCCCCTTCCAGCACGGCGCCGTGCAAAACGACACGGTCAACACCATCGTCCACCAGCTCCGCGCGCTCAGCCTTTTCCACACCGCGCAGCTGCTGTGGCCTCCGTGCGTCCGGTGGTGCCCGGAACAGTACCAGGCCGTGGAGGAGGTGCACGGGCCGTATTACGCGCACAGGTACAAACGCTCGCTCGGCTACTTTGACTTTCTCGAATCGCCCGTCGTCGGCCCGCGGCCCGACGTCAAGTGCTGCAGCGGCGTCACGGAGGGAAGAGAGCCGGTCTTTATCGAGCGCACCAGAGAAAACGCCGCGATCGCCGGCCTCGTCCTTCGCGGGGACCGAATGACCGTGCCCATGCCGCACCGCAGCGCGGTCAAGGCAATCACCAATCCAGAAGGCCCCTTCGGGGAGAACACGACGGGACTGGTCCGGTTGACGGTGCCATTTGACTGGTTCAACGCGTGGGTCGTTCATTTGGTTAATTTTATTGATCTCCCGGAAAGCGCGGACGAACCCGCCGTACCGAGCGCGCCATAGATAGGCCCTCCATGAATTCATCTATTTCACCCCCAATAAACCAGCGGCCCCGCTCCTCCAAATCGACCGTAGGCACGTTGTACCGCATCTGCACCGTTTCCAGGTGGTGCAGCTGCTCATCTCTCGACGGGAACACCGGGCGCAGGCGGATGACCCCGTACCGGAGCGGCTCGGTCCTGCTATACAACCGACAGAACCTTTTAAAGTCCTCCGTGTTGCTCGGGCTCAGAAGCAGATCAATCGTCGAGTAGTGCCTCGACTCGGACTCTACCAACACCGTCACCGCGTGATCAAACCCAAGCGCGGCGCGGGTCAGGCGATGCCGCGTCGGCGCATCGGACATGGCGCCGGGGGGGTACAACGAATGAAACTGCGCCAGAATGGCGTCGGCCACCATGCCGTACAGCTCGTCAAACGCCTGCACACGAACCCCGGGAAGCGTATCTGACGCCCGCCGGAAAAACTTGCGGCGGTTGGGCATGGCCGCCGCTCGATCGTGGTTATACCCGCTCCGGCGCCGCCAAATCGACCGCACCGCGCTCTTGCATCGCTCGTACAACGACGTGCCGCACAGCAGCTGCGGGTGGTTGACCATCATCAGCGTCGCAGAGAACGCCTGCCCGGCCTGCATCCGGGCGCTGTGGCCGCGCACCTGCACCATCCGGGGGATCACCATCGCGTTGTCGTACAAGATGTCGAAGCCGCCCACGTGCCGCAGCAGCGGCAGCAGCGGATCAAACGCGACGCGCACCTCGGAAGCAAACCATGTGTCCCAATTAAGACCGGGTGCTGTCGGAGCCGGGGGCCTTAACATATTGCTCAAAGCGGCGGCGGAACGGGCGGCGGCCCCGCCGCCGCCCCCGCCCCTGATGGGTGTCGATGCTCCCGCGGGCGGAACTCCGACGCCGGATTGATCAAATCCGAGGAGTGCATTATTAAGTCCTGCGTTCCCAACGGTTTTGTCGGCTAAAGCGTTCATTGTCGTGGCTTCTGGTTCGCCGTACATGCCCAACTTTACGACAGCCTCAAACACAGCGCTCAGCTCTTGCGATGACCATTCATCTAAATTTTGGTACGCGAGCTTCAATCGCTCAAACTCGTCTGCCGACTCCGCAGCATACACATCCGCAGCATCAGGTGTATTTTGAGTCTCGCCTTTGTCAACGGCTGGGGTTTCGGCTATCCTTCTGTCTCCAAATGATAGGTCGCCGTCCTCAGGTTGGATCACATCGAGTTGCAACGCGCGTGAAAACGTACCGTTGCTGGCCAAGCGCCCCCCCGCCGACAAAATATGGCCGCGGGCAGAGAATGTCGACGTAAACCACCCGGCCCACCGAGTCGCGTACTCTCTGGCGCGATCAATCACATACGCGATGTCTGTAGCATCAAGCGCCTTCTGGGTTGTAGGAGCGTCCTCGGGCAACTTGATCTTGCGTCCTTCCAGAAATTGGGCGTG
>MDTG01050679.1_pt1 | contig 10415 bp, 10 predicted proteins | sample 811421 | NCBI WGS metagenome assembly MDTG01 (sample SAMN05326645, study PRJNA326480) | marine metagenome | isolation source: seawater | place: Pacific Ocean: South East | collected 2011
GGCGCTGAGCGACCTCGGCTCCGAGGGCGAGGAGGAGGCGCTGAGCGACCTCGGCTCCGAGGGCGAGGAGGAGGCGCTGAGTGATCTCGGCTCCGAGGGCGAGGAGGAGGCCCTGAGCGACCTCGGTTCCGAGGGCGAGGAGGAGGCGCTGAGCGACCTCGGCTCCGATGGTACAAACGACACGAATGGTGTAGACCGCGATATCGACACAAAGAGCGAAAACGGTGAACCAAGTGACAGAGGCTTGCGGGGGAACGATGACACGACTACCAGTGACCGTCTCTCTCGCGATGAGTATGAAGACCTGAAACGTGCAGGGTATGCATCCGACGAGCTTGAGAGTCCTCGTTCTACGAGCAATGCCATCACTCTAGAGGACGAAGCTGCGCGTGCATCTGATGGATTACAGGCAACCATGAATGCATTCCAAACGGCATTCGGTATCTGAGACCGGCAGTCCACTCCATATCGTACAAGAACCACCAGAAAATGTATCCCAAATTGTAAATGGATGATATAGAGCAAATCCTGCCGATACTATTCCCATGTCAAACAGGAGCACGCAGTCTTGTTGAACTGTATGACATGATCATGGACGATCGAGCAGATCCATCAATTTATGAGGAGATGGATCACATCCGATTGCATCTCGCTACACGAGAGTCGACAGATGTACGGCAAAGCGAAAGCATCACGCCAGTGCTTCCTACGGCGAGCCCACCCTCCAGTAAGCCGACAAGTATACAGACGAACACCCACCCCGTGTCAGGGTCAAGAGGGAGCTCCGTGGACACCGACTCCGTCACCGGGAAGCCACGAGCAACCAGTTCACTGCCACAATCGTCACTGACAAGTACGATACCAAGCACACGTGTACAAAAAAATTATACACGGCATACTGTCCGACCCGCGTCGATCGGTTCAGAGCAACTTGTTCCTTCATCGCGCAGGACGGTGATTAAAGTCGCTGACCGACCAGGTCACGGTGGAATCAATCGGAGCCGGCTTGCACTATAGCAACGAGGCGTGCCACCAGCTCGGCCTTTTTCCCATTCGTATCGATACCGAGTTGCCTGCATATTTCGCGCAATTGTGCAACTTTCATCGCCTGAAGTTGTTTTTTCGACTTTTTCATGAGCTTCTGTCTTACTTTGTCGTACAGTGATTGAGTTTCTGTGACCTCCGAGCCATCACTACCCACGGCCTCTGCACCCGCAACATCCGCATCGGCCTCCGCGACATTGACCACATTGTCCGCGGGCTGGGCCTCCGCGGGCTGGGCCTCGGCCTCCGCGGGCTGAGCTTCAACCTCCGCGGGCTGGGCCTCGGCCTCCGCGGGCTGAGCCTCGACCTCCGCGGGCTGGGCCTCGGCCTCCGCGGGCCGAGCCTCGGCCTCCGCGGGCTGGGCCTCGGCCTCCGCGGGCCGAGCCTCGGCCTCGGTGCGAACGGACTCGACGGCCTCCGCACACACGGACTCGACGGCCTCCGCACACAAGGCCTCGGTCACCTCCTCGGGTGACTCTATCGTGTCGACACGCTCGATGGCCACGGGCGCATATGGAGTGTCGAGTAAGGATGGGAATGAGAACATGAGCTCGTCTTGTTTGCGTTCCAGTGTGCATTCTACCCCACTGTGTCCGAACGCAATGCGTTCAGAGCATGTGGTCGAATACCGTCGTGGTACAAATAAAGATAACCGACGATGGAAGACCTCCGTAAATCGATGCTCGACAACTTTTTCGCATGCGTAAAGTCGTTCGTGCGCCTTAGTGTGCCGACACATGCCGCATCCGCGCAGGCTCAGATCGCCATGATGAGCTACGAGATGCAGCGTGAGCAAGTCGAGGCATTCCATACGACCATGAGTGACGAGTGCCCCACTCTCGTTTCATACTCGAAGGCATTTAGCCGCATGCAAGGACGACCGATCACACTGTACGACGTGACTCGTTACCGCGACGTGGAAGCCATGATCAAGTCAGGGCTCTACGCGGGGCCCCTCGAGGCCCTCGGTGCCACGATCACCGAGAAAGAGATTCGTGTCGTGTGTCGTCGCAATGCCGACGCGCTGTGGGATTGCCTTGACGCCCTGTGCAATGCCGCGTATGCGTGTGCGACGCTGTCCACCTATGGTACGCCGTCGATCCCCACAGCCGAGTCCATTGCCGAGAACATCAAGCAGACGAAGGAGCGCAAGAAGACCCCCGATGTTTCCGGGCCTACGGTTGACCAGGCCAGATGTGAGACGCTGGTCACGGCAATCAAGAATGTGTTCGTCGCTGGTGGCGAACCCGAGCCCACCGTCGAGGCGGGTTCTATCGCGACACTGGACAAGGGACTGGCATCCATGGCTTCCGAGGGGTCGGTGTATGGCGATCTCGCGGTTCAGAAGGACATACAACGATTCTCGCAGTGCCCCGCACTGGTTAAAATGGGCCTACCTCCTTTAGACGACTCAACCCTCGCGGCGTGGACCGAGCTGGCCGATGCGTGTGGCAAATCACACAGCCTCACGCAAATGCAACGCAGCATTCCAAAGAATATGATGGCAACGATCGAGAAGCAGGCGGCCGCCCTTGCGAGTGGGATGGGCCCCGACGGCGACCTCTCGCAGCTTGACCTGTCGACCATTGGCGAGAGTGTACTGTCCCAGTGCTCCCCCGAGGACCTCACGCAGCTCGCCGGGAATATGGGCGATATCCTACCCAAGATCTCAGGTCTGGCGGCGTCACTGGAGCGCGAGACTGGGGGCGTAGAGCTGCCCCCTGAGGTTGGGTCGATGCTCAAGGGCTAGTGTGTAATCAAAGTCATCAATGTTATTAGGGTCTCATAACGAGAATGGTACCAATCCCCTCATAGCCGCCTCCCATGCCGCCTCCTTGTCGTCAATCTCGGGCCACACCCCTATACAGCTACTATCCCCTTCTGGCACATCTGCATTCTGCGAATCCATCCACGTACACAGTGCGTCGATCTCTGTCGCCGTCGGTGGTCGCCGTGTCCGGTGTTTCGACCGTCCATATCTACGTCTGTACGCGTAATTATACCGCGCCCGTCGGAGCCTCGTTGCCGTGTACACGGGCGCGAGCCCGGCGGCGAGGAACTTGTGGTTGATCTCGTCGACGGCATTGGCAGGCAGGGATGCCGACGACCCAATGTAGGCGCTGACGATTCTGATGTGTGCGGTTGTGAGTGCCATCAGTGCGTATCGGTGGCTTTCGCAGACATTATACAAGTTGCGTCATTTTCCAGATTTTTGTTGGTTGCAATGTTTATCATATTGATAGCCCGTTCACACGACCCTCCGCGATCACGGCGCGCGTGCAGTGGTCGTGAGCACGAGACATGTGAACGGCCGTGCGACCGCGGGCGGCGCACAGCGCAGTACGGTCTGTGTGCTCTGCTCCCAGAGCTCCAGCGCCCGCGAGCCCGTGACCACTAGGCCCACGTCGATCTTGGCCGCCTCCAGGCGTCGTACACGGAAATATTCCTTGCGCTCCGCACCCCACCGGGCGCGCCACCGGGCGGGGGGCGCCTCGCCAGGCGGGAGCTCGTGCCGTACGCTCTGTGGCGTGGCGAGGAGGTGCATACCCTGACCGGACTTGGTGCACCGGGCGCGCCCGGCCATGTAGAGCATGTAGCCACCTGCGACCGTGTGGCGCTTCACGACGACATAGCAGCTGCCCGACTCGAGCGTCCCGTAGGCGACGACTCGGCGATCCTCGAGCCATGTCGGCAGCGGGTCGGGGCACGCCACGTGCTCGGCGGAGATTGAGAGGTGGCTGGTCCCCTCGAGGCCATCGGTGACCACCACCCCGAGGCGCATGTCCACCGCACGGGCGCCCAGCACAAAGTCCTCGAGTGCCATTACTCCACCGCTCTGTGGTGGTCGCTGCCTCCCGTCGCGGTGCGTGTGGACTTGCCTCGCGATGCGCTCAAGGCTGTTCTGAACGCTGACGGGCACCGCCGCCGCCGCATTCAACAGCTGGCGAGTGTTCATGGGTGCGTAGAGAACGGGCGTATGGGCTGCACAGATGGCACGCAGTGCCGGACCCGCCTCCGCGTCGATTCCGTAGTCGGCACTGTACGACGCGACGAGATGGTCGACGATGACTGCGACAACCTCACTCGGTAAACGGGCAAGCGGACACTCCGCCCGCTGCGCGCCGCACAGCACGGTCATCACCTGGCGCTGAAGGACGGGTGCGAAGTCGCCCTGTCGGTGCTGCCGCCAGTCGCCCGGGTGGCCGACGGCCGCCAGCCCACCGCAGAAGCGCAGCAGTGGTTCGCGGCGGAGCGCAAAGAGCAGCGCCCGGCAGAGCGGTGCCCCGCCCTCGGCCAGGGCAGGCGCCCCGAGGGCGAACCCCGTCACGGCCGCCATCATCGCCCCTGTGCGAGAGGCCGTGCGCCGGAGCGCCGGCTCGGCCGCAAAGGCATCGCGGAGCACGGTCCGAGCTGCGAGGTTCCAGTCGGCGGCCTCGCCGTCCCGTGGCCGCAGCCCGAGCTCGTGTGCCGTGTTGAGGACACTGCGCGCCGCGAGGACACTGAGCAGGGCGGGGACCTTGACACTCCACAGCGCCTCGCAATGGTCGCCCAGCTCGCGGGCGCCCGTGAATGCGGCGGCACAGTCGCCGCGGGTCAGCGCCCCGAGGTGGGCCATTCGCTTGACCAGCGAGGACGTGAAGCGTGCCTCGGCGGGAACGTCCGAGACCAGCAGCTCGTACCGCGGTGCGACTACCTGTCCGCTGCGCGACGACCGGCCGCACTGCTGCAGCATCGCCTCCGCGGACCACGGCAGCTCCACGAGCAGGTGGGCCCGCGGGCGGAGCCCGGCCTCGGCGTGCAGTGACACCCCCTGCGAGGAGGCCGCCGTCACGACGGCCACGTGGACTCGGTCCCCCTGGAACAGGTCGACCCGGTCGCGCAGCGTGGCTCCCGCCCGCCCCGATAACTCGACCACCCCAAGCGGGGCGAGCTGCTCCATGAGCGCCGCGACTGGCTCGGGCGGCAGTGTACTGGCGAGGCGTTCTAGGTGTGCGTGGCACTCGGGGTCGCTGCGCGCCGCCTCGGTCGTGGCCCCGCGGAGGGCGGCGACCATCGCCCGGTCGCCGCGGCTCTGGGCCGCACCGCCCGTGTGCTGGACGGTGATGAGCACGCTGAATCCTCGGGCGACGAGATTCCGGGCACGCTCGACCGCTCCCGGAATCTTTTGGGCCGTGATCAGCAGCTGGAAGAACGAGAGCCGCCGTGCACTGGCGAGGCACCACCGGTTCCAGAATGCGACACAGTCGTCATACACTCGCACATCCTCGGGGCTCTGAGGGACGGTCACGCTCTCGATCGTCTCGGCGACCTGCCGAAGCGACCGTGCCGTGTATTTGCCGCGACGCTTCAAGTCGAGCGAGACGAGCTCCATCGCCGCGTTGCCGCGGCGCTTGATCGTCTGTGCAAAGTCGACGTGCTCCCGGAACGGGGTCCCGGGTCCCCACAGCCCGAGTCGCTCCATGTAGCCTATCTGGTCGACACTGCTGGCGGCGGTGGCGGTGCTGTACAGGATCGCGGCCTCGGGCAGTGCACGCTGGAGCTCTCCGCACACTCGACTGCAGCCGCTGGTCGGGTTCTTGGCGGCGTGGGCCTCGTCGAACACCACTGTCGCACGACGCCCGACGCCGCGCAACCGCCCGACGAGCTGGGCGAGCCGCCTCACATCCTGCAGGGCACGGTACGTGGTGACGTGCCATATCCCCACGCTCATCCGCGCCTCGGCCACCTCGGCGCCGGCGACGGCCACGAGGTCGCGGCGGGCGTCCGCAAAGAGCACCGAGCTCGAGGTGACCCATACGCCGACCGCCCCGGGCTCGGAGCACTGCTCGTGCAGCACGGCGGCGATCGTGCGCCCCTTGCCCACCCCAGTGGCATCGCCGAGCCAGAAGCCGCGGTCCGCATCGTGGTCAAATGCCGCGAGTGCGAGCGCCACTGCCTCCAGTTGCGCGACGGAGATGCCGAGCGGGATGGTGTGCGGTGCGATGGATCGCGATGGTGCGATACACGCCGCCAGGTTGTCGCTCTCGGAAAGCTCTGTCGGGTGCTCGTCGCCGATCCGCACCCATGGCTCGGGTAGGGCCACCGTCGCCCTCCACGGAGCGGACATCGCACCGGTCTCCTCGCCCCGGGCCCCACGCCCTAACTCCCCTGCGGACGGAGCGACCCGTGTAAAAAAAACACCGGTACGAGGACAAACGATCAATGGAGTGCTCCACCGAGATCGGTACGCCCGACCACTGGATCTCGACGCACACGCTGCTGCCACTGGCGGTGGCTGTACTGGGGCGGGTGCCGCTCGTCTTGGTGCTGCTCGGGGTGTACCTGTGGGAGTCGGCGGAGAATTTTGTACTGGAGTGCGCTGGCCGCAACGAGGAGACTGTCTTCAACGCCCTCGTCCTGGACCCCCTGGCAGCGGTCTGTGCCCTCGGCGTCGCATGGCCGCTCGTCGCATGGGCGCCGCCCCCGCAACGCACGCCGCTCGAGTGGACCATCCGGATCGGATGCGTCGCGGCGCCGTCCCTCGTGCTCTGGTTTGGAGAGACACCCTCGGCCGCGGCGTTCACCGTCCTCTGGTGTGCCATGGTGGTACTAGTCGGTCAGGGCGAGACGCCGCCGAGCGTGCGCGCGGGCCTGTGTGGCTTTGCTGTCGTCCACCTGCTCTTCGTACAGTACTCGGAGTGGCCGCACACACGCAACGTCGCGCTGTGTGCCCTGGCGGCCACCGTGGGCCTGGTCTCGCGCGGACGCGTTGGTTCCAACGTGTAGAATCGGTGTAGGGTATCACAAAAACGGCGCATGTCAGTCCGGGTCGTGCGCTTGCGCCGCGGCATGCTGTGCACGGTCCGGGTACCGCACCATGCCGATGCGTGCATGTGGGCGGTGGACGCTGTGGTGTGGCTCGCGGTGGCCACTGGCGTCAGGGTGTTTACAGCCGTGCGTACGATCGCCGGTCGAGAAAATAGGGGGGCGGGGGGAAACGACGATGAGCAACACCGAGGAGCAGCCGCAGCTTGACGGAGTGGAGCGCATGACCGATGCCGACCTCCGGCGCCTCAGCCGCGAGCCGGGCAACGCCGTGTTCTCCGCCCTGCCCGAGGAGGAGCGCGAGCCGTGGCCGATGGAGAAAGTCGCACAGGTCTTCCGTGCCATCCACGCCGACTTCATCGCCCACTGCGGGGCGAAGGCGGACGGCGACGTCGAGCGGCGGCGCGAGCTGTTCCGCAGTGCGGGTGACGACGGCCAGGCGTGCATCCGCGCCCACCCGACGCTGTTTGAGAAGGTGACGACGAGGGAGATTGCGACCGATCCCCGGGCTATGGCCATCTTCTGGGGCATGATCCAGCTGCACCACAAGGTCGAGACCGGGGACATGACGATGGACACGGCGCGCCAGGTGTTTGCGGCGCACGTCAGCCCCGCCGGGGCGAAAAATACCCCACGACAAGAGTAAATTAGCATGGAGGAAGGCGGGAGCTCGCTGCTGATCCCGAGGATAGAGACACTCCTGCGGCAGATGCACGTCGTGTCGGCACTGCAGCTGCACGAGAAGCTCACCGTAGGACCCCGTGGCGAGCTGTCGGCCGCCCCGCCGTCCGCGTTCACGGCGCTGCAGCGTACGTGGGGGGGCGAGTCGCGGCTGGCGGGCATCGAGGCCGTGGACTCCGTGGTGACCGAGCTCGACGCTCTCGTCCGAACCGAGTGCGATCGCTACCGGCGCGGGGCGGAGGGGATCAAGACCGTCGTGGCCTCCTGGGTCGAGGCCCTATGCTGCAGCGTCGGCGGGCTCACCACGCTCGCCCGCACGTACCACGGCGACCACGGCTATGCATCGCGCGTCACGGCCGTCATCCGCCAGATCGACGCCCTGCGCCTCGTCGCCAACGAGACGCTGGGGCTCGACGTCGCACTGTGCCCGTCGCCCGCACTCCGCGAGAACCGCCTGATCGAGAGCGCCGCGGGCCCGGGCGAGCGTAGTTGAAGGCCAGGGCGCAAGAGCTTGCGTCCGCTTTTTTTACCGGACCTGGTCCCTGTACTGGGCCCAGAGCGAGGGCCACACGACACTCTCGCCCCGTGGTATCGCCCGCCCCCCAGTGGATGGCCGAGCTCGTTCGGTGCGAGCTTTGCCGCCTCGCGGCGAGCTACGGCCGCCTCGCCCTGGCGCAGCTGTTTGTGCCCCGCGGGGCGCACGACCACCTGGCCGCCCTCGTGGACCTGCTCCCGACCATCGCGGCGCTCGTGAGACAGCCGCCCCGTGTCCGGGTCTCCGGGCGCCTCATGGACTACCTCGTGCCAAGGAGCCACTGCCCTCTCGTGCAGGCGGCCGACGGCCGCCTGTACGGCGCACCGCGGGGCTCCAACTGGGTGCTCGACTACGACCCGACGACGGACTCGTGTGGGTCGATCGCCCTCCCCGTGGCGCACTGGGACCGCTCGGACACAGCCAAGCACGTCGGCGCGCTCGCAGCGGGCGGCGACGGGCGGCTCTATGCGGCGCCCTACGAGGGCGAGGGCGTGCTCGTGGTCGACCCGGCCGCGCGCACCGCCGACATCGTCCCCATCCGCCACGAGACGCTCTGCACCTACACGGCCCCCATGGCCGCCGCATCCGACGGGCGGCTGTACTGCCCCCCCGACTCGGGCTGCTGCGTCCTGTGTGTGGAACCCACCACCCGCACAGTGAGCTTCGTTGACCTCCCGGTCAACGTCGAGTGTGCGGACCCGGGGGATCTCCTGGTCGCGGAGGGCATGTACACGAGCGAGCTTGTGGAGCACCGGGGCGTGCTGTTCGGCGCACCGACCAACGCCCCGTTCGTCCTCGCCCTGGACCTCGAGCGACAGACGTGCGTGCCCCTGGAGCCGGCCGACGGCTGGGGCGCCCCCCAGGGCGATCACTGTAAGTGGGCGGGGCCACTGTGCCCCGTGCGTTCGGACTGCGGAGCGGTGACACTGGTCTGCTTGCCACACGGCGACGGTCTTCGCGGCGTCCTCGTGGTAGACTGTGACCGTGCCGTCGAGCAGATTCGAGCGGGTGCGAGTGTGTGCACGGGGTGCGTCCACGAAGAGCTGCGATGTGACCGAGTGGACGAGCCATGGCTCCCCAGTCTGTGCGTCGCGACCGAGGCGATTCCAGTCGGCGGGTCGTTCGTGTCCTACGCGTCGGGCACACGGTGCATCGGGGCGAGCAGCGTTCTCGGCCGTCCCGGGGTGGTGTTCCTCGGTGGCCGATGGCGACGGCCGCGGTACCTCGAGCTGCCACTCGACGAGGCATGGTCAGCGCCCATAGTCTGTGGGACCTACGCCTGTGTGACCGGGGTGCACCACGGCCGTGCGGGGCTCGCTCGCGTCCATCTGCACGAGCGGACCGCCGTGTTCTGTCCCTCTGCAGATTGTCGACGAGGGCCCCATGCGACGCTCGACGAGGCGACCGGTGACATCTGGTTGCTAGACTTACCAACTTGTACGCGAGTTTTCAAGTCGTTTCTGGGTTGCTGCCACTGAGATCCCTTTGGCCACATTTTCGACCTGCCCGTGGTCGATACTGTGTATCCTAGCAGTGTCTTGTAGTTGGATTTCGATATCATTGGAAATCGCATGGCGCTGCTGTAGTGCGGTGGGGTCATCTAGCCGTACGACAAGGCAGTCAGGAGTGAGCCACTAGTGCACTCACCGGAAACCTCGCGGCGAAACGCCCCAGGGTCGGTGCACTCGCGTGTGCCCATGGGATCTACTCGACAATGGATATATTCGGCCTCGACGCATCACTATGGGGCGACATGTGCGCCCTCGTATACAGCGAATTTTTCTAATCCGAAGTCCTGGAGTTTCATATTGGCCGTCCCACGGACTCGTCGTTCCATGACCAGCGGTAGCTTCTCGATGGTATTTGTTTTGCTGGTTCGGGCGAGGTTCGTTACGTTGGTACGAAAACGGTCGGCGATGTCTGTCTGGGGGGACAGGAGTACGTCGGGTGGGAGCGCGGCATACTCTGCCTGTGCACTCCGAAGATGTTGCTTAAATTCAACGAGTTCATTCGCATCGACAGGCTCATCAAGTTGGAAGTGTTCTATGTCGACGCAAGCGAAAGGATTCACTGCACACTTTCGCCAGTGTTGAACCTCGGATCGGACAAACGCATGCTTGGACGCAGCCTCGTTGCCGATCAATCCGGTAACCGTGTCCCCGAGCATACCACGGCGCCCCGCGACGACCGCCCCGAGGAGACCCGCGGTGCCGAGGGCTCCCAGCTCGACCGGCGCCACGCCGCTCGAGCTAGTGGACGGTGCAACCGCGCTCGGAGCGACACGGGTCGCGAGCTGGTCGCACTGCCCCCCTAATAGCCCGCTAGCACGGTCGGCGCCGCGGCAGACGTA
>MDTG01254706.1_pt1 | contig 10415 bp, 9 predicted proteins | sample 811421 | NCBI WGS metagenome assembly MDTG01 (sample SAMN05326645, study PRJNA326480) | marine metagenome | isolation source: seawater | place: Pacific Ocean: South East | collected 2011
GTCAAATCACCTATAACAACAGTTAGGCCAACATTAATTTATGGTTATAATGACCCACATAATAGCTATGGACCTAATAGTTTTTTTAGAAAAGTTATTGAAAATAAAAATATATTACTTTTTGGCAAAGGTGAAGAATTGAGAGATCATATATATATTGATGATGTGATTAACATTATTGTGAAGTTAATTTCAAAAGGGGCACATGGAAGATTTAATTTAGTCACGGGCAAATTAGTTTCATTTAAACAAATAGCAGAGGTTATTAAAAAAATATTGAAAAAAAATACGAAAATTATTGAAACCAAAAGGTCAGGAAAAATGCCCCATAATGGTTATAGAGAATTTAATAATAAAATACTCCTTGACGAAATAGGTCCATATAATTTCGTTGACATTATCACTGGAATAAAGAATATGTTAAATATAAAAAATGAAAACTAAAAAATGGGGAATAACATTCACATTACAAGGGCGCTTCCGAAATCAAAAAGAAATATAGAAAGTAGAGAGGTTGCAAAGGATATGGATGCCATAATAGTCTCAAAAAAATATGATTTTGATTATTTTGATGGAGATAGGAAGTATGGTTATGGTGGTTATAAGTATGACGGTAGATGGGTTCCTGTCGCAAAAGATATTATAAACCATTTTAAATTAAAACCTGGGGACAAATTTCTTGATATCGGCTGTGCAAAAGGTTTTTTAATGAAAGATCTAATTGATGCTCTTCCAGGTCTAGAGGTTTTTGGTTTAGATATTTCAGAATATGCTATAAAAAATTGTCATGAAGATGTGATCGGTAGAATACATAAAGGCAGTGCTAAGAATCTATTATTTCCAGATAATGCTTTTGATGCAGTCATTTCTTTAGACACTATCCATAACTTAAATAGAAATGACGTTATAATTGCATTAAAAGAAATACAAAGAGTTACCAAGGGAGATAATTCTTTTGTTAAAGTTGATAGTTATAAAACTCCAGAAGAAAAAAAAATTTTTGAAAGCTGGGTTTTGACAGCAGAATATCATGACTATCCAAAAGGTTGGTTAGAAACATTCAAAGAAGCTGGTTATACAGGAGATTATGATTGGACAATTATAAAGTAAATAATAAAAAATTAAAATTTCCAACTTTTAACGAATTGCAAAAAAAATTTTTTAAAGACGGATATATTATTACTGAAGTTGAAAATTTAAAAAACTTAAATTACTTGAAAAGTTATATTCACAAAAAAACTAATTCAATCATCAAAACAAAAACCTCACTTCAAAGTTTTCACAAGAATATCCAAAAAAATAAAATTAATGAAATAAGAATGACTTTAGCCAATGAAATTAATAAGAATGCTTGGGTAAGGCCACTATTTTATGACTTAGGTAAAAGAAATTTAGGTAATTTAGTTGGAAATGAGTTATCAATGCAGAATAAGGCAATTTTATCTATTCAGATGCCTGAAGATGAAAGCTCTGTTTTGCCAATGCATTGTGATGTTTTTGCAGGTGAGTCTCCTTTTCAGATCAACCAGTGGGTTCCATTGGTTGATTCAAAAAGATCGATGTCTATGTTTTTTTTACCAAAGAAATATAGTTTAGAGGTATTATCTGATTTTAAGAAATATAGACAATTAGGATTTCAAGAAATATTAAAGGACTACAAAAATAAACTAATATGGCTAGATGTTCCATATGGTAAACAGGTATTTTTTTGTTCAAACTTTTTTCACGGTAATACAAAGAATAATGAAGGCTCAACCAGATGGTCTTTTAATATTAGATATGTAAATTTGTTGAAATCTTTAGCATCTGAAGAAAAATCAATTTTTAATTTTTATAAACCTATAACTACAAAACCTAGTACAAAATTGGCTTTAAAATTTAAACAAGTAGAGTTTAAAAAATTAAATACAGTTCTAAAGTTTAGTAAAGTAAAAAAAGTTAAAATTAAGCAGCTACAAACTTATGTATCGTCAAGAAAGTTTGGTGAGTGGAGATTGCCAGTGCCTATGCAAAATATAATTTTGAAAGATTATTGTGAAAAAAATAATTTTATTTTTAATGTTTCAATGAATGAACTAAATATGCCAAACTCTTTTACTGTTTTAAATACTATTTTAAAAGAATTAAAAGAAGATCAAGGAATTTTGATGTGTAGTTATAAAATGATAACTTCAAATAATGCTAAAATTTTAGAAATAATAAAAAGTAGCATTAAATATGGTGTCGAATGGCATTTCGCCTTTGAGAATCTGAGGATAAAAGATTCTAAAGATCTCAAAAAATTTAAAGAGTTAGTTACACTTGATAGAGAAACAAAGGAAAATTAATGACGATTTCAAATATTTTTAATTTAGATGAGGCTCAGAAAAGATGTCTAAAATATAGACTAAGAATCTTAGAAATTTCTCAAAATGTTAGTGCATTGCATATTGGCTCAGCTTATTCTTGCACAGAAATAGTAGATATTATCTATAATTCCTTAATGAATCAGACACAAGATATATTTTTAATGTCTAAAGGGCATGGTTGTATGATTCAATATGTAATACTCGAAGATCTTGGTATATTGAAAAAAAAGGATTTGGATGAATACTGCACTAAAGACGGTATTCTAGGAGTACATCCAGATTATGGTACCCCAGGTATAAAAGGTTCAACTGGTTCTCTTGGTCACGGTCTGTCGATGGTAGTTGGTATGGCACTTGCTGAGAAAGCAGATAAGACTAACAATAATGTGTATACTGTTTTAAGTGATGGTGAAATGCAAGAAGGTTCAACTTGGGAAGCATTTATGATGGCTAGTTCATTAGGAGCTAATAATATTATTGCCTTTATAGATAATAATGATTTTCAAAGTCTTGGTAGAACATCAGAAACACATCCAAGTTTTTATCCATTGGACAAAAAACTTGAGTCTTTTGGATGGGATTGTATTGAAGTAGATGGTCATAACAACAAGGAAATTTACGAAAATTGCTTAAAAAAAAAATCTAACAAGCCATTGGTTCTTGTTTGTAAAACCACTAAAGGTAAGGGAATAAGTTATATGGAGAATGTACCGATTTGGCATTATAGGTCACCTAATAAAGAAGAATATAGAATTGGGAAAAAAGAACTAACAGATGCAATAGCAAACAAATGAGAAATGCTTTTTCAGAACAGTTATATATCGAAGCTATAAAATCAAAAGATGTTTATGTGGTAGTTTCAGATATTTCTCCCGTTGGAAGTATGGACGACTTTAGTAAAAAGTATCCACAAAGATTCTTAAATGTTGGAGTTGCAGAACAGTCAATGATTGGCATTGCTGCAGGCCTAGCTTTAAACGGAAAAAGAGTCTTTGCATATACTATTGCTACGTTTAGTCTTTATAGACCTTTTGAAATGATAAGAGTAGATTTATGTTATCAGAATCTTCCTGTAACAGTTGTGGGTATGGGTGCTGGCGTGATTTATTCAACATTAGGTGGTACCCATCATACAATGGAGGATATTGCAGTTACGTGTGCGCTTCCAAATATGCAAGTAATAGCTCCATGTGATCCAAACGAAACAAAAATAGTTACGTCGTTTTGTGCAAATCAAACAAATGGCCCTGTTTATCTCAGATTAGGGAAAGCAGGTGAACCTAATCTAACTGATTCTGCAGATCAGTGGCAGTTTGGTAAAATTCGTTATCTAAGGAAAGGTAAATCAACATGTTTTATTTCCTACGGAATCACCTGTTCGTTAGCTTTACAACTTTCAGATAAACTAGATGGAGGTAAATCAAGTGTTATAAATTGTCACACAATAAAACCTTTAGATGAGCCTGGAATAAAAAAAATTTTAAAAGATTATGAGCGAGTAATAGTTTTAGAAGAAATGGTTTACTCAGGTAGTTTGTCATCAAGAATTGAAAGCTTAGCATGGAAAAATAGTGCTAGTTGTAAGTTACAAGTGTTTACACTTAAAGATGAATTCATTCACTGCTACGGAAACCATAATGATCTTTTAGATAAACACGGATTATCAATTTCTAAAATATTAAAAGAAATTAGTATATGAACATTTTGATAACTGGTGTCTCTGGATTTTCAGGCTCTTATTTAGCAGAATTTTTATCTAAAAAATATAAAGTATTTGGAATATTCAGAAATGAAAAATCGTTGTTTTTAAAAAAAATTATAAAAAACAAAAGAATAAATTTTATTAAAACAGATATTTGTAATATTGAACAAAGTAAATTAAAAGGTCTAAAGTCAATTGATTTTGTTATTCATGTTGGTTCAACTTCACCGTCTTCTGAAATAAAAACATTTGAATTAGTTTATGATAATCTATTTGGAATACAAAATTTAATAAATTGGAGTATTAAAAAAAAGTGTAAAAAGTTTATTTTTTTTTCTTCAATGTCAGCTTTTGGAGAAATTTTAGATGAGGTTGTTGACGAAAGAACGAAGTCTATATCACCAGATGTTTATGGACAAACAAAAATTATATCTGAAAAAATTTTAAGTGAGGTGAGCAATAAATTTGAAAATATTTCTTTAAGACTTCCTGGAATAGTAGGTCCTGATTCGAGAAGAAATTGGATTTCTGTTTTAAGAAATAAATTATTACGTAATAACAAAATTCAAATCTACAATAAGGAAGCGAAATTTAATAATTTGATTCATATAAAAGATCTCTCTTTTTTTGTAGAAAACCTTTTTTCAAAAAGTTTCAAACATAATTTTTTATTAGTAGGTTCGAATGATCAGCTCAAGATTTTTGATATTGTAAAAATTTTAAAACAATTAACTAATTCAAAATCTGAAATAGAATTTGTTTCTGAAACAAAAAAATCTTTTTTGATTGATTCTAATTTAGCAAAAAAGAAGTATGGACTAGAAACAATGAATTTACACAGCTCATTATCATTAATATACTAAATCTTTATGAATTACAGAGTTTCAACAATAGCATGGGGCGATTGGCATCTAAACATATTTCTTAACTGGAATTTAAGATCACTTAATTCAACTGAAAATCGTATTTTTTTTTTAAATAATAACGTCAAATATACAATATATACTGCAGAAAGTGATGTTAAAAAAATTAAAAAAAATTTTTTCTTTAATAAGCTATCAAAGATCTGTAATTTTGAAATAGAAGTGATGAATGAAATATTTAAATTTAATCCGATTGCTATTCATCATAAATACTGGTTGCTTTCAAAAAAAAAAGCAGATTCAAAAAATGAAATTATTATTTTCAACCCACCTGATGTAGTTTGGTCAGCTAATTCTTTTTTAAGCATAGAAAAATTAATTAAATCGGGAAAAAAAGCAATCTTTATGAGTTATTCACGTAGTATTGCAGAATCGCTATTAAATGATTTGAATAAAGTTTCAAAAAATTATAAATTTTTAGCAAATGATCTTGTAAAGCTTTCAATTAAGAATATGCATCCACTGACAATGAGTTATAATTTTGAATCACAAATTATTCCAGATCACAGTGAACAAATATTTTCCTTTAATGAAAATGGTTACACTGTGACATCGTTAGTAAGAGAGTTATTTGTCGTTTCACCAAACTTGATTCAATTATCTAATCTTAGTCTTCCAGTAAACAACATTAAGAAGAATCTTTTGCATAAAAGTACTAATTCAAATGAGATATTTGCTATTAGTTTTGCACCACTCCTTCAATTTTTTGATTGGTATCTTGGATCAAAAAGAAATAAAATTTTAGATATTAGTAATTGGTGGTTAACTTATAATTCTCCAATAAATGATTATATGTTGAGTAATACAGCCTTTTTTAATTATAATAATTCTAGAAATTCTTTACCAATAAAATTAGTGAAATTTTTGGAAAAAATATCAATTGGAAAAGAATTTCTTAAAATTTTCTATAAACTTCCTTTCTTTCCAAATTTTTTTATTAAAACTACATTGATAGATTTAATTCAAAATTTCTTTGAAAATAAAATATTAAAAGAAAAAAACATTTTTTTTTTTGTATCTGATGCTCGGCTAGAAAGACTTTTAGGTTTAATTTCGAAAGCTTGTAATGAAAATCTTTCAAAAGATTCAATAAAACAAGTTGAAAAATACCTAGAGAAAATTAGTTACAAGTCTCTGAAAGATTTACTCAAAAAAAATTCAATAAACAGTGATTATAGCTCTGAACCATTTAATATTTACAAAGTAAAATTGGGAAGTAAAAAAGAAATTAGTTTTTTTTATAATAATGAAATATTAAAATTACACAACTGTGAGAAATATATTTATAATCTTTGTATAATGAAAATTCCTAACATTTCTTACACAAGGGAAAAAATAGACGAAAACTTCTCCTATTTAGAGAGGTTATTTTATAATTATCAGAATTGTTATTGTTCAATCGTTAATAAGAAAGAAAATGAAAAAAACCTAACCAAAATAAAAAAATACTATGAAAATAATACTCATATAATCTTTAACAGAGTAAAAGATAAAATACATTTTTTAAGAGAAGTACATAGAGATGAAAAAACGCTAACTTACTTTTATAAAGATAAATTTTTTTACACCCAGATAGAATTGTTTTTTTCTAGAAATTTCATTATAATTAACGAAAAATACTATAAGATAAATCCAATGATTAGGGATTTAATCACGTTTTTAGTAGAAAAAAAAAATATTTTAATTTTAAAACATTTTACATCAAAAAGTGATGTTTTTTTTGGAAGTAGAGCTGAAAAAGAAGCAGGTTTCATTAAAAAATCATTATTCTATTTCTTTAATCTATTATTTAAGAAAAATTATATTAGCAAATTACAATCAAGTAGCAGTTATACATCTTTAATAGAAAGTAAAAAATGAAAAAAAAATTTCACATTCAAAATATAAATAAAGAACCATGGGTCGATTTACCTTCTCCAGAATTAATTAAAAATTGGCAAGATAAAGATGAAATTAATTTTAATCAAAAGAATCGTCAAATTGAAAAATATAAAATGTTTGTGAAAGTTTTTGATTTTCTGAATGGTAATGGAATCAACGGAGACTATTTTGAGTTTGGCTGCCATAGATGTAGAACTTTCAGAATGGTAATGAGCCTTGCTTTTGTACACTTAAAAAAAAATATGAGTTTTTTTGCTTTTGACAGTTTTGAAGGTCTTCCAGAACTAAAAAATGAGGTTTCTGTTAGTCACTGGAAAAAAGCATCCCTCAAAACAACCGAAACCGATTTTTTAAAATTGATAAAAAAAAGTGGATATTCAACAAAAAATGTACATATAATCAAAGGATTTTATGATAAATCTCTAGATAAAGACCTTTTAGATAAACTTAAAAAAAAAAAAGTTAAATGTAAGCTTGTTAATATTGATTGCGACTTATATGAATCAGCAGTACCAGTATTTAATTTTTTAGATGATTTTTTAGTCGAAGGTTCAATAATATATCTTGATGATTTTTTTGTTGGTAACAAAGGTAACGTTAATGCTGGAATACCCAAAGCTTTTTACGAGTATAAAAAAAAATCAAAATGGTCTTTCATTGAACATATGCAAGTAAGTTGGTGGGGAAAAACTTTTATAACAGTAAAAAAAAGTTAATTAATAAAAAATTTTCTTAATTTTTTTATATTGTCTGTTTTTTCATTCCTTAAAGTAAAAATATTTCCTTTAAAACCTAGTTTAACTAGTTTTTTAAAAATTGAAGAATCATGTAGATAAGCAGTGATAATTATATCATCGATTTCTTTAATGTTTTTAGAATTTGGAATTAGAATAGGATAGAATTTATTTTTATAATAACAAAAGTTATCTTTATATACTGGTGTATCATCAAAAACTTTTAGGATGTTAAATTTTAGCGCATACAGTCCCAAAAATGATTGAGAGTATGCATTAGCTCCGTAAAGAGCAATTTTATTTTTTTTACTAATTTCAATGTTTGCAATGTTAAAAGGATTAAACTCTTTTTTGTTAAAATTTTTAGCAACTTTAGATTCATTCGTAAGGGATTTGCTTAAAAGGAATCCAATATCATGTCCATTTTTTAAATATTGAGTTTGAGAAACCTTAAATCCAAGCTTTTGGAATAGTTTTTTCGCATTATTTTCGAAATAATAATGAACATGTGGATAATGAAAATCTATGACTGATTTGTTAGAGACAATATAATCAGCACTTGGAATTTCAATATATATGAAGGTTGATTCAGAAGAAATTTCATAAATTGATTTTAAAAAACTGAGCGGATTTGATACATGCTCTAAAACTTGTCGACATATTATTAAATCATAACCCTTATTTACTTCTGAATTTGGAAACCCAGATCTGGAAACTATAATGTTGTTATATTTTTCAAGATTTTTTAGAGCTTGATCAGATAAACCAGGTTCAATCATAAGATAATGATCAATAATATCATTAAAACATGCAGCTAAGGCTCCTGAACCTCCCCCAATTTCTAAAATTTTACTTATTTTTGTTTTACAATTAGTTAGTAACCATTCTTTCAAAAAAAAAATTGACTTCACCATATCGTCAGAAACTGGTGTATTTGTAATTATACCTGATGAATATAATTTATTAAGTAATTTTTCTTCAAACGAATAATTGTGAAGATGATTGCATTTTTTACATTTTAAAATCTTTATTTTTCCCGAAAAATTATCTTTTTTTGAATTAATATATGGATGAATAGGAACATGATTCCTCTCAAAAAAAACAGAATGAGAATTTGAGTCGCATATAATACAATTCTGTTTCAGGGTTTTATACATTTACTTATGTTAGGTTTTAAATTATAATATTACAATGTTTGATTTTATTAAAGAATTCACTTCATTTCTGAATGTAAGAAAGAAATATTGGTTGATTCCAATGATAATATTTCTTGTCATATTTGGAGGTTTAATAGTTTTATCACAAGGTTCAGCAGTTGCACCATTTATTTATACTCTATTTTAATCTACGCAAAGAATTTTTAAATTCACGGCTTATATTTTTAAAATTGTCTTCTTCCCAGATGATTTTCTGATATTTATTTGCAAAACTTAAGTTTTTACCGATTTTCCAACCCGATAATTTTCTTATATTATTTGGCTTGTAAGTCATAGAGCTGGATTTAAAAAAAACAATATATTTTACCTTATGATTATAATAACACAATTCCATTGGACCGTGCCCTACAGACATATTTAAATAAGCATTTTGATAAGCTGCTGCTCTAAGTTCTACAGACCAAACTGCTTTATGATAAAAATTATTTTTGAATTCACTGAACAAACTGTAAGAAACGAAACTATGATCAGAAATGAATATTGGGCAATAAAGCTTTTTATTTAAATTTTGGGCAAATTTTAACCATTCTTCCAAATTACTTTTAAACTCTAATTTATCCTCGGTTAAAGAAATAAGAATAACTTTTTTTTTTTTAGATATTATATCAAAATCTCGTTTTACATGAGACAAAATTTTTTTATTTACAGAGATTAATGGAAAATTAATATTCTTAGAATTTCTTATTTCTCTACTAGAAGGTTGTCTTGGAAGTTGATGGAAGTAGGAGTGAGGCAAAATTTTATCATCTTTGTTGATAAGTTTTTGTACATCAGAAAAATTATTAGTAACGAAATATTTATTGATATTCGGAAAAAGATTTAGACTTTGGATAATTAAATTACTTAACCTCCACTCAAAAGAGTCAAAAATATTATTTTTAATTCTTTGTAAGTTTGGTTTAAGTTTTCTTTTTTTGTTTATTATAAATACAAACAAAATCTTTATATCCATATTTTTTCTTCGTTCTAATTCACACTGTGATAAGTATCCAATTATATCGAAGGTGATTGGAGTAACATTAGAATCATAACAAAAAACTATTTTTTTACTTGTTGAACTTTGTTTTCTATTAAATAACAAACCTATAAACTTCCTAAAAATTTTAGTAATAAAAAATCTACAGGTTATCATTTCATTTGAAATATAACTTTTTAGGGAGTCAACTAAGCCCTTATTTTTTATCCTGGCAAATATTCTCCTAAAAATAAAAAATTTTTTTGTCATATTTTGTTAGAAATTAACAATTTTTAAACATCTATTATAACATAATCTAAAATTTTTTGATCCTCATCAATTTTTTTTTTATTAATCATTAAATCTTTTACTTAATTAAATCGATGTGTTTAAATTTTTTTCTAAAACCAACAATCAACCTTATTTGACAATCACAAAAAGTTTGATAAGGTTTTGAATTGATTTAGTAAATTAAAAAAGTTTAGTTGTTTTATTATCTTGTAAAACCTAAAGCATTCTTATTTATCTGTTAACTTTTAAATATGAAAAAAAACAAGTTTAGTATAATAAAAACATTAAACAATAAGATTATTATAGTATTGATAAAGAAATAAATGTCATGCTTTTTTGCAAAATTTAAATAGAACAAATATAA
>MDTG01135653.1_pt1 | contig 10414 bp, 9 predicted proteins | sample 811421 | NCBI WGS metagenome assembly MDTG01 (sample SAMN05326645, study PRJNA326480) | marine metagenome | isolation source: seawater | place: Pacific Ocean: South East | collected 2011
CTTTCAAGTCAGATTTGCTTCAGTTAAAAGAATTGCTCAGTCAGGTAAGTCAGGTAAAAAAGTTTTGGGAGGTATTGAAGCCAAAGATTTATTAAAATCAATCACGAATAAGGTTATAAAACTCCAACAAAAAAGTAATACGATATTAAATAAAATTGAAAATGAATTAAAAAAAGAAAAAATTTTCTTTATTAATGAATATCAGGTTAAACCATCACAAATTGAATATCTATCAGACTATTTTTTAGAAAAAGTTAATCCATCTTTAGTAACTGTAATTTTAAAAGAAGAATTTCAAGATTTTACTGACAATAAAGCTTTTTTTGCAATTAAAATGGAATTCAACTCAAAACAAAACATTGAGTTGCCAGAAAAGGAAATATACGCATTCATAGAACTTCCAAAAAAGTTAGATCGTTTTATCGTTTTGCCAATTGAAGAAAATGGTAATCAATATATCATGATGCTTGATGATCTCATAAGGCTCCATTTTCATTTGATATTTAGTATGTTCAATTATGATAAAATTGACGGCCACATGTTCAAAATAACAAGAGATGGAGAGTTAGATATCGAAGAAAACTTCGGCAAGAGTTATGCTGAAAAAATAATGAACAGTGTCAGAGATAGAATTTTTGCTGATCCTGTTAGACTTGTCCATGACAAGGATATTGATTCTAAGACTTTAGAAAAAGTTATGGATAAACTGGGGGTAAAATCAAAAAAAAGTCTTATTCCTGGAGGTCGTTATCATAGGCGTGCAGACTATATGAAATTTCCCAGTCTAAACAGAGGTGACTTGATGTATAAAAAATTTATTCCGTTATCTCTGAAAGATCTTGGATTGGAAGAAAATATAATGCAAGCTGTCTCTAAAAAAGATTATTTAATATATACCCCATACCACAGTTTTTCATATTTGATAAAGTTTTTGAGAGAAGCTGCTCTTGACCCTGATGTTAGAACAATCAAAATAACCCTTTACAGATTGGCAAAATATTCTCATGTCGTAAGCTCTCTTATTAATGCAGTAAAAAACGGGAAAAAGGTTGTTGTTTATGTAGAGTTACAAGCAAGATTTGATGAAGAAAACAATATAAATATAGCCGATAGACTTGAAAAATCTGGTGTTCAAATAATTATGGGTGTTAGAGGGTTGAAAGTTCATTCTAAGATTTGTTTAGTTTTAAGAAAAGAAGAAGGTAAGATCAAAAGATACGGTTTTGTTAGCACAGGAAATTTTAATGAAAATACTGCTAAAATATATACTGATTATACATTGTTTACATCAAATCAAAAACTTTTAAAGGATATTACCAAGGTATTTAATTTTTTAGAAGTTAATTATGAATTTAAAAGATATAAGCATTTGATAGTTTCGCCACATTATACATATCAGAGATTAAGTGAATTAATTGATAATGAAATTAAAAACAGATCCATTGGTAAAAAATCAAAAATAAGACTCAAATTAAACAGTATAACTAATTATAAAATAATATCAAAACTTTATGAGGCTAGTAACGCAGGAGTGAAAGTCGAAATGATTATTAGAGGAGTTTGTTGCCTAATCCCTGGTGTAAAAAATATGAGTGAGAATATTAAAGTTATAAGTATTGTAGATAAATATTTAGAACACCCAAGAGTCTACATATTCGAAAATGGAGGACAACCTAAAATATATATTTCATCTGCTGATTGGATGACTCGAAATTTTCAAAATAGAATAGAGGTAAGCTGTCCAATATACGATGAAGACCTTCAAAAACAAATTTTAGACACTTTCAACATAAGCTGGAACGATAATGTGAAGAGTAGACTTCAAAATGAAGTTAAACAAAGAGATGTGAGAAAAAATAATATCACAACTAAAAGATCTCAATTTGAGACATATAAATATTTTAAAAAATTTTCTAACAAATGAAAATCCAAAAATTTGCAGCCATTGACATAGGCTCAAATGCAATAAGACTTCTGATAGCAAATGTTGTAATTAAAAAGGGATTTAATACAAAGTTTATCAAAAGTTCAATAATCAGGGTTCCTATTAGATTAGGCCAAGAGTCATTTACAATTGGTGAAATATCATCAAAAAATATTAATAAAATAGTTAAAACCATAAAAGCATTTAAGTATATTATAAAGGTAAACGAAGTAAAAAGTTTTTTGGCCTTCGCTACATCTGCACTAAGAGAGGCTAATAATTCGAGAGAAATAATTCAAGAAGTTAAAAAGAAAACTAATTTAAAAATTGAAATAATTGATGGAAAAAAAGAGGCTAAAATAATATCTCTTAATAATATCTTTGAATCTATAAATAAAAATGGAACTTTTATATACGTTGACGTTGGTGGAGGTAGTACTGAGTTTTCAATTATAGTAAATGGAAAAAGAAAAAAGTCTAAGTCTTTCAAAATTGGGACCGTAAGAATGATTAATAAAATGATAATTGAAGATGTTTGGGATCAAATACGTGTATGGATTAAATCTAATATCCGTCAATATAGCAAAACTGCTATAATTGGATCAGGTGGTAACATAAATAAGATATTCAAAATTGCAGGAATTCTCGACTCCAGGCCATTAACATTTATTAAGTTAAATTCTATTTACAATAGTTTAAAAAAAATGAGCTTTGAAGAAAGGATAATTAATTTTGATTTAAACCCGGACAGATCTGATGTAATTATTCCTGCGGCAGAGATTTTTTTAAGAACACTTGAATGGTCAGAATCTACTGAAATTTTTGTCCCAAAAATAGGGTTAGCGGACGGGATGATCAGACTTTTGTACAAAAGGGTAAATTCTCTAAAATAAATAACTGGTATTATAATCTTTTAATAATCTAAATCAAGTTTTTTTCTTAATTTATCAAGGAAGGGATTTAATTCAACTAATTTTTTAAATTTTTCAGATGGTGTATATAGAATTTCTTTTCTAACAGAGTTATTAGAAACAACCTCTAAGTCAATCAAGTCATTTTTTAGTGTAACCCTAATATGGCCGATCAATTTTGGCAATTCATCTGCTAACTCTTTTTTATTAATATCTGAAATAACAGAATAGGTTATAGTATTACCCTCTTTCATAGGAGTACTTATTTTTAATAGGGAGGCTAGGTTGAACTCGTTATTTTTTAATTTAATTTTTTGATAATCGTTCCAGCAATTTTCTAAATCTTCTTGGGTGAAATCATTTTTATTCTCTGTTTTTTTTATTTTTGGCAAATCTTTAGAAATTTTTCTTTCCTTAAATGTCTTTTTTTTTTCTACACTTGCTAAAGAAAAAGAAGAAACTTCTTTATTTTTATGATTTACCTCTGAAGAGTTTTTTACTATTTCATTTTTTTCTACTTCTACTGTCTCTAGATTAGTTTTTGGAACAGAATTTTTTAAATTTTCGGTATTGTAATGATGATTTTTAATTTCTTCAATACCAGTTAGTTTATTATCGTCTTTATTTTTTTTTTTTGGGGAGGAGTTTTTTTCTATTATCCCTAATGACGTGACCTCTATCAAGCATACTTCAGTGTGTATTCTTTGGTTGTCAATTTTATCAAGATTTATTTCACATGAATTAACGATTTTTAATGCTTTTCTAATCCAATCTAAATCAATTTTTTTTGATTGATTAAGATAAAGGTCCCTTAATTTTTCACTTGTTTCTATTAATTTCAATGTATTAATACTTTTACAAAAAAAAAGATTTCTTAAGTGATTAGATAGACCAACAAGAAAATCTAACTCTCTATATCCGTTTGAGATTAAAGTATCAAATTTTACTAAAACATCCGAAATTCTTTTTTCAATTATTTCATCACAAATTTCTATATAAAATTTTGCTCCGATTATATTTAGATTTTTAGAAACCTTTTTTGTGGTGATTTCGTTTTCACAAAAGTTTATCATCCTGTCTAAAATTTGTAACCCATCTCTTAATGATCCATCTGAGTATTCTGCTATTAGAAAAAGAGCTTCATCATCATATTTAATTTTTTGATCCAACACAATACTTTCTAATCTATTTTTTATATCTAGAACACTTATTCTCTTAAAATCATAGATTTGACAGCGAGACAAAATTGTTGGTAATACTTTTGACTTTTCTGTCGTAGCTAAAATAAAAATAACGTGCTCCGGAGGCTCCTCTAAAGTTTTAAGAAATGCATTAAACGCTTCAAGCGTAAGCATGTGAACTTCATCAATTATATAAACTTTAAAATTCCCAACTCGAGGTGGTACTCTGACCTGCTCATTTAAAGTTCTAATATCTTCAATCTTCCTATTTGATGCGGCATCTAATTCGAAAATATTGAAGGAGTAATCGTTGCTCTCCACTCCATTAAAATTAATTTTTTTTGCTAGTATTCGTGCGCATGTTGTCTTTCCGACCCCTCTGGGACCACAAAATAATAATGCCTGGCCGAGTTTTTCTTTTTTTATTGCATTTTCAAGGGTGCTAGTAACTGCCTCTTGTCCAACAACTTCCCCAAACGTTTTTGGTCTATACTTAGTTGCTGAAATTTTATACATACCCATCCCACCAAAAATATAAAAACCTTATCTAATTTTTTGATCAAAATTCAAAATTCGATAAAAATTGTTAACAATATTGTAAATTTGAAAATGCAGGCCTTCTTATCGCTCTAATTTTAGAGAGGAAAGTCCGGACACCATAGAGCATTATAACGGGTAACACCCGTCGATTGTCATTTTGATAATTAGGACTAGTGCAACAGAAAGAATGTACAGGAAAGCTGTAGTGAAATCTTGTAAACTCTATGCGGTGAAACGCCAAATATATCTGCATTTAAGAATTGCTCGTTCGTTGTAGAGGGGTAGGCGGATTGAGTTTTTAAGTAATTAAAAACCTAGATAAATGATAAGACATGACAGAATCCGGCTTATGGCCTGCATTTTTTTATTTAAAAAAACTTAATGAGTTTGTTCCGTATGTTCTTTTATCAAATAAAAAATTATTATTGTTGAAGACATTGGTTTTATGATGTTCAATGATTAGAATACCATCTTTTTTTAAAAGTTTTTTTGTAAAAATTATATTTATTAAATCATCTATTTTCTTTTTTGAATGCATGTACGGAGGATCAGCGAAAATCAGGTTAAATTTTGATTTCGTAATGTTTAAAAATTCAACTACTGGACTATTTACTAAATTTAATTCAATGTTAAGTTTTTTTGAAAAATCATTTATAAACCTCACACATTTAACATTTTTTTCAACTGAAGTTATCTTTAAGACCCCCCTAGACGCCAACTCATAACTTATGTTTCCACTGCCAGAAAATAAATCAAGAGCATTTATTTCTTGAAAAATAAAATGCTGTTTCAAAATATTAAATAGTGATTCTTTTGTTCTATCAGTTGTAGGTCTTACATTGTTTAAATTATTGTATTTTATTTTTCGTCCTTTAAACTTTCCGGATATTATTCTCATTACAATAAAAATAGTTGAAAAAAGGAGCAGGGTTTTTTGAATCTACTTTCAAATTTTCTGGATAAGTGAAATTTGTTAATGCATGGAATTCATTAAAAACTTCATAATATTTTTGATATTCAAGGAATTTACCTAAAAATGTTGCAGAAAATTGATTTTCTTTTAGGCAAAATTGTTCTAACACAAAAAATAAATAGTACAAGAAATCTTCCTCATCTTGGTGAGGGAACGAATTGAAAAGTAATAGCTGTGACCCTTGATAAATAAATAAATCGAAAAAATCTTTTCTGATATGAATAAATACACTTTTTTTTAAATTATCACTAGACATTCTTGATAAAAAAGGAATCAATTCAGCACAAAAGTGTGTTGTTTCTATATCAATAAACAGATCCTTAAATAACAAACTCCAATCTCTACTTTGAGTAAAAACTAATACCTGCTTATGTGCTTGAATAATTTTTGATCCAATTTTTTTGTTATTTAAATTGCTTTCAGATAATGATAGATATAGGCTTTGTTTACTCTTATCAAAAAGTTCGTGAGGAACAATTACCCCTGTACCTTCAAATAAAATACACTTGCTATTTTTCTTTTTTATGTTATTTAAATTAACCCAAGTTTTTAGACTTTCGTTGGTAACATTATTTTTTTCCAAATCGAAATTAAAAATTTCATCCAAAGTGCAAAAAACAAGTCTATCATTAAAAACTAATATAGATAAATCATCTGAAGTTATTTTAGAATCAATTTGTAGCATCAAAAATTGTCGGCCAATTTCCATTTACGCTAACGTTTGAAAGAGAGCCCAAAATAATATCTGGTCCATTTACACCATCTACAGAAATTGTCTCGTTTTCTTGTTTTAATAGGTCTTTATTTTGATCGAACAAAACAACATTTTTAGAAATCTTAACTTCAAATACAGGAACTTTGTAACCATTTTTATTAATAATATTAGATTGAATTTTAAAAACACTATCCCGAACACCGTCTACAGGAATGAAAGCCATTCTTTTGTATTCGTCACTATTTTTGAATAAGGAATCTTTTACTTTAACTGTTCCTAATGTATCAATAACTATTACCTCTCTCAACATATCAATTCTATAAATTCGATCGTATTCCAAATAAGAAGAGTCTCTTTTTTCGATTAATGTAAAAATACCCTCATCAATAAATTTTACCAAACTGTCAAAATTATTTGAATATAAGCCTCTAACGTCTTTATAAGCAATTTGAGCTTTTCTTATTATTTTCAACCTATTAATAACTTGAGAATATCTTTTATTTTTTACTACATTAAATTTTATAGGACCATTAATTGAATCATAGATTTTATAACTAAAAAAAATTATTAGTATCCAAAGTATGGCGGTAAAACCTTTTTTCATCTTAAAACTTAACCTTTACAGACAAATCTACAATTTTTTTTTATTCTTCAATGTTTGTTTAATTACAAATTTAAATTAGATATATTTGGCTTAATGAGAGTAATTGCAATAATTCCCGCTAGATTAAACTCAAAACGTTTTCCTGGCAAAATGATAAAAAAAATAAACGGGAAGCCTTTGATTTTAATGACATATAATAATTTATTATCTATGAATATTTTTGATCAGATTATTGTTGCAACGGATAGTAAGAAAATATCTAATGTTATAGTAAAAAACGGAGGTCAGGTTTTTATGAGTAAAAAAAAACATTCTTGTGGTAGTGACCGGGTTTGTGAGGCGTCTTCACACTTTAAATCAGATATAGTGATAAATGTTCAGGGTGATGAACCATTTGTTAGTGAGAAAAGTATAAAAAAAATGATTAATATTTTTAAAGATGAACATAATAAAGATATACATGCTGTGTCACTTTTCTATAAAACCAATGATCCAGTTTTGATTGATGATAAAAATTGTGTCAAAGTTGTTGTTGACAAAAATAATTGTGCAATGTATTTTTCAAGGAGTAAAATTCCTTTCGTAAAAAAATCTAAAAAAGATCACGGATTCTTAATTCATGTTGGAGTTTATGGTTTCTTAAGACAATCGATTATTAAATTTTCAAGTTTTAAACCAAGTGTACTAGAAAAAAAAGAATCCTTAGAATGTATCAGATTTATTGAAAACGGTCAAAAAATTAAAATGATTCAAATTGATAGTCCAACTATTGGAATAGATACCCCACATGATATCACTAGAGCAAAAAATTATTTAAAATCTTTTAAAAATGTTTAGCTATGTTTGTAAACTTGTTACTCTTAAGTTATTTAAGTTTAAGATAGTAGGTGAATTTCCAACTAATAAAAAGCTAGTTTTGTTGGTTTTTCCTCATACAAGCAATTGGGATTTTATTATTGCTATTGGTATAAGGACATTACTTGGTGAACAAATCAACTTTGTGATTAAAAAAGAATATTACAATTTTTTAACTACTAATTTTTTCAACAGTCTTGGAGGTAGGCCTATTGATAGAAGTGGTAAAATGAATTCAGTTGAAAAAATTTCAGAAATGTTGAAAAACAATGAGGTTTTTAGAATAGCTATAGCTCCAGAGGGAACTAGAAAACTTGTAGATAATTGGAAAACCGGTTTTTATCATATTGCTTTGAAAGCTAATTGCAAGATTCTCCCAGTTGCCTTTGATTGGAAAAAGCGTGAGGTTAAAATATTTGAGGTTTTTTCTCCAACTAAAAACTTCACAAATGATTTAAAATTTTTAAAATCTTTGTTTAAAGGGATCAAAGGTAAAATCCCAGGAAACAGCAATCTTTAGAATTTATTTTAGGTTGCTAAAAACACTTAGAACATCGTCATCTTCTTCAATTAAATTTATAAGTTTATTTACCTCATTTTTTTTTAATTTATCTAATTCTAAAGTATTTATTGGGATTCTTTCAAATTGTGTTGATAAAATATTAACTGATATGTTTTCTAATTTTTCTTGAATTAAACCAAATTTATCAAAGGGTCCATAAATATACACATCACCATCAATAGTGAAAAGTTCGTCTATACCGTAGTCTATTAAATCCAATTCAAGTTCCTCCAGATCAAACCCTTTATTATTAAATCTAAAGTTACACTTATGTTCAAACATATATTCTACTGAACCTGAAATACCAAGAGTTCCTCCTAATTTATTAAAATAGCTTCTTATGTTCGCAACTGTTCTATTATTATTGTCAGTTGCAGCCTCAATTAAGATTGCAATTCCATGAGGCGCGTATCCTTCATAAAGGATTTTTTTGTAACCAATTGTCTTGGATTTATTTGCTTTTTCAAGTGCTCTTTCGATATTTTCTTTTGGCATATTAGCACTCTTTGCATTTTGTATTAATGCCCTTAGTTTTGAATTAGTATTGGGATCAATTCCTCCCTCTTTAGCACAAATCGTTATTTCTTTAACAATTTTTGTAAAGATTTTTGCCATTGAGGACCAACGTCTGATTTTTCTACTTTTTCTAAATTCAAATGCTCTTCCCATTTTTCTGTTTGTCAGTATGTGAGTCAGACAAAACCTCATCACATGTAATATTTAAATGATTTGGTAATTTGTTTTCTTTGGGTAAAACAGCTATGTAGCGTAAGTCATTTGTTGTATATACCTGTTTAAAAACTATTTTCTCGAAATTTCTGTGAAAGGCAAGCTTTTTAAAAAATTCGTAATGGCTAATTAAATCTGTACTTCCTAAATGAAAAATCCCGTTCAATCCTTGATTAATTATATAATGAATTTGTTGACACAATTTTAAAATGCTATTAACATTGATTATTGAATTTGGAAATACCTCAAAGCCTTTTTTTTCTATTATTTTATTTTTCATCTCTCTAACCCTTGGACAGTTTACACCAAATATCATTGGGAGTCTTGCAATAACAAATTTTTTTGTGTCCATTCTCAAAATTGCATTTTCAATTTTAATTTTAAAGATACCATATTTGCTTTCTGATAATGTCTTATCATATTCATAAGAGGGATAATTATGAAAGGAGTCAAAAACATTTGATGAGGACAAAAAAATCAATTTAAAATTCAATTTTTTTGAATAACTTATTAATGAATGATGTAACATAACTTGATATTTAAAAGGACCTCTTATTGACGAAATTACAATGCTTGGTTTTATTTTAGTTAGAAGTACTTCTATATCATTTCTTTCTATGTTGTATTTGTAAAAATGTTTATTTTTTTTGAAATTAATATTTGAGTAAAAAGTGCCAAATGTTTTGAAAAACGGTCTTAACTCCTTGTATAACGAATAACCTATAAATCCGCTTCCACCAAGTATTAGAATATTATTCACTTAGATTTAATAAATGGTAATGAGGAAATTTTAGCTTTAAATATTTTTCTATTGTTATCAACAAAAATTTCTCCATTATAATTTAAGTTTTCTTTTAAAACATACCCTATTCCAATTGGAGTATTTAATGTCGGGGAAAAGGTTCCTGATGTAACCCTTCCTATTTCATTTTTATCACAATCAAGAATAATATTTCCCTTTCTAGGAATTATTCGTTCCTCTGATTTAATTCCCATAATGCTATATTTACGCCCCTGCTCTAAATATTCCTTAATACAATTGTTACCATAAAAATTTGTCTGAATTTTAGTAATCCAATTTAAACCAGCGTCAATAGGGGATGTATTTTCACTAATTTCATTTCCATACAAACAATAGCCCATTTCGATTCTGAGAGAATCTCTTGCTGCGAGGCCAATTGGTGAAACATTAAATTCTTTTCCCTCATTAAATAATGCATCCCATATAAGTTTAACATTTTTATTTTTGCAATAAATTTCGTAACCGCCAGCGCCAGTATAACCTGTAGAAGTAACAATTACTTTTTCGATACCAGCTATGTTAGTCAAATAGTTCATATAATTTTTTGAAGTTTCAAAATTAAAATCGGAAATTTTATTTAAAAGTTTACTTGAATTTGGACCTTGAACTGATAAAAGA
>MDTG01293412.1_pt1 | contig 10414 bp, 9 predicted proteins | sample 811421 | NCBI WGS metagenome assembly MDTG01 (sample SAMN05326645, study PRJNA326480) | marine metagenome | isolation source: seawater | place: Pacific Ocean: South East | collected 2011
AAAAATAACTTCCAAATTGATATTCATAAGGGTAATGTTCTCGTTTATATTCATAACTGTGCTTATAATCCAGATACTATTAAAACTGCTATAGAGATTATTGACCATCTAAGTGTAAAAATACAAGACCTTAATATTGATGAGAACCATAGCATATCTAAGCAAATTCTAGATAATATTAATGAAGAATTTAAGATTTTTCTTGACCAAAGAGATGGACTTGTTCAGTTTGTCAAAGACTATCAAAAGAAACTTGTAGCACAAATTGATGATTTGAAATTTCCTAACCTTGAAAAGTATTTGGAGCCTAAATATGCTCTTATTAAAACACGAGGGTTTGTATGTGATATTTGCAATAATTATACCGCAAATACCAAACAGAGTTTAGCTGCTCATAAAAGAGGTTGTTCTAGAAAACATGCTGCTGTTAATTCATAATTTTTACACATTTGAATATTTATATACTAGTTAAATTTATTTTATTTTAAATTCATATAATAATATAAATTTAAAAACTATAATTAACATATGAAAAAACACAGTATTGGTAATTTCGAAATTATTGAATATACTGGATGTATTTTTGTTATCAAAAATATATTAGATACTTCATTTTGCAAGACATTTATAAATTATATAGACTCATGTAAAACATATGAATTAGATTACGGAGAAGAAGAAAATGTAAAAGGCTACCAAGTAGAATTATTCAAATCACATATAGATATTAACAACGCTAAACAAAAATTAATTTACAAATTTATAACAGATGTGCTTATAAACATATATATAAAATGTATTGTTAATATTATGCTCAAAATAAAAAGCGAAATTTTTGGAGCAGAACTTCCAAAATTTGATAGTATACTTATAAGAAAAATTACTGATGCAACTAAAATTCATTACGATGGTATTCTTAATGGTGATGAAATTAGATGTCTTACATGTATTATGGCTTTAAACGATGATTATGAAAACGGAAGAATTTATTTTGAAGAACAAAATGTTAATTTCAAATTAGATAGAGGAGATGTATTATTGTTTCCACCTTATTGGACTCATAATCATTCAGTAGAAAAACCGCTGAATAATTATCGATATACTATTACATTTTGGTTTCATGATTATATATCAAAAAAAGGTTACATACTAGGACCAAATACTTTTCCCGTATAAATTTATTCTAACTATTTTCGTTTAAATATTCATGTAATAAATAATCAAAGTTGAACAAATTGCTATTTAACATCAAAAATATGTCTTCAAAATAGGTATCATTATACGAAATACTGTTTTCTTTTATATCTTTAGTATAAATAATTTTTTTGTTTTTTTTTATAACTATTATACCGTTAAACCAATCAGATATATCTGTTTGATTGTTCATTAATTTTTTATAAATATAAAATTTCCTTTATTTATATTTATACTATTTTACTTTACTATTAAAAAAAATACTAATACATAACGCTTACCTTTCGTTATTTCTAAACCACTGTGTATTGCATTATGGCTATGTAATATCATATCTCCTTTGTTCGAATAATATACCAAATCATCTATTGCATATTTTACACCTCCACCTTCAAATTCTAACGGACTATTTAATAATATACTGCATGTAAAGTGACAATTATCTGTATGCATTCCTAAAGATGTTTGTTTTTTATTTATATCATCTGCATCATATTTAACTATAAATCCTTCATCTATTTCTAATCCCTTGATTAAATTTATATTATAACTATTATTTATAAAGCTAATCATCTGATATAATTTTATATTTTGAAAGAAAGAATAAATTTTTGAAATATTTGTTATTGGAATATCTGTTGTTGGATAACTACCATGTCGTTGAGTCATCCATCCATTTACTTTTGCAAATGATTCTGCTTCATATATTATCCAATCACATATATCATGTGTTATAAATTCTTTATAGATAAAACGATTATTGTATTTTGATTTGGTAAATTCTTCTGATAATACATCTTTATCTATAGTATTGTCTTGAATATTAATTTCATCTGAATTATTTCCAAAAGTGAATTTAAAATGATGAATAAATTTATTATTTTTTTCAGCATCCTCAATGTGCTTCATTATAAATGAAAAATCAACTGAATTATCACCTTTTATTAGATTGTTAAACCAATTTTCATATTTATTTTTAAAATTTGGTTGTATCAATACTTCTATATCATGTGTTAATTCTTTTTTATTTTCCAACTTATACTCGAATAACGGTGTATCATAAAGTATATTTTTATTTATATCTAATATATATTTTAACTGCTCATTGTTATACATGTTTTTTACCATTAAATAATAAGGAAAATAAGAAGCACACTTTGGTCGTTTTGTAAAAAAATTTATTGCAATTAATTTTCTTTCTGCACACTCTTTATTTAATAAATACATACCATGTAAATATTTCCCTCCATTGAAAGTCATTTGTATCATATTCCTAGGAAATACCATTGTTAATTCTTTCTTCTCAGTTTCATCTAATACTTCAATTTCATGCATACTATTATATTTACGCGTAACGTTAGTAATTAATGTTGGTGCATCATTGTTATCATCAAAGTATGTTATACAGCTCAAAAATGGTTGTGCATAACCGGTTTTTTCATTATCATAAATATATGAATATTCATCTCTATCAAAATGCATTTTTTTAAAATGTCTGACTGCCACAGGCCAAAATTCAATAAAAATATCATCTATATTATAATTTGTGTTATTGTTACTATTATATTTATTTAAATGAAAAAATGCTGTATCAAATACAAACTTTTCAATCATATTTCCTTCCTTTTTATTAGTTGTATAGTTTTTTGTATTTAATAAGTAATAATCATATAACACATTTTTTTCTCTAACAGTTTCTATCCATTTTATTAATTGATTTTTTACCGTATTTATATCATAATCTCTATTATGATTAAAAATTAAATTATACATTTCTAATGTTTCCATTTTTATAATATAATGCGAATATATCTTTATTTTTTTTTATATGAATATTATAATATGCCAAAATACAAATTACAAGGTACAGATATAGATGACTATTTTAACACTGGAAACTCAGTTATTGACAATAATAATAGTTTCGTAGATTTACCTACTTACGACACTGCAACTGAAGAATACGAGAAGATTACTAGTAATATCGGTTATAGTATAGGAGGACTAGATATTTCTGAGTTATATGACATTAAAAGCAAGTTTGAAGAAGTATCAACAACCTCTTCTACCATAAATGGAGCTTTATCTATACCTACATGGGCTAAAGGTGCAAAAGTATTTTTAGGAACAATGCAAGGTGCAAAAGGTAATGATACATCACCTGCTGCAAACGGTAATCCTGGGGCTAATCGAGGACCATTCTCAGCAGGAGGCACCGGTCCTAGTGGTAACACCGGTCCTGGCGGTAACCAAGGTCACGCAAATAAATGTCCAACCGGTCAAAAAAAAAGAGAAAGAAGTGGTGGTCCTGGTGGTGCTGGTGGTGATGGGGGTGACGGGGGTGACCCAGGGGCATCTGCAAGCGGTGGTGTTGGCGGTTTAGGTGGTAACGGAGCAACTGGAGGTACTGGCGGTGATGGTGTAAGATATTCTAGTCCAAACATAATTAATTTAGATAGCATACGGGGAAATGGAATTAGTTATTCTGTTTCTGCAAATGCGGTTTCTCTTAATAGTGCAAACTTTAACTATAGCGCAAATAGTGGAGTAGTTGGAAACAATGCTAATGAACCAAACGCAGGCCAGGACGGTAATGATGCAACGGGCGGACAGAATGGATTCCAAGGCGGACAAGGCGGACAAGGCGGACAAGGAAACGGTGGAAGTAACAACTGTGGAGGTGGAGGTGGGAATACAGGTAATAAAGGAGCAAAAGGTAATAAAGGAGCAAAAGGACAAGATGCAACTGCTGGACAAAATGGACAAAATGGAAATAACGGAAATAATGGAAATAAGGGAGCTAACGCTAATGTATCAGTTACTGGACCAAGTGATCTTAACGCACAAACATTGACTAGTAATTCACAAACCAGTAATAAAATAATAGTTCATTTCTTTATAGATTAATATTATACTATTATAATATAATATTAAATGTATTTATTTAACATTGTAGATCACGATATCACACAAAAAAACATTATTTATTTTATTGACAATCTTTTATATAATGATATTACAGATTTTCAACTATTTATTAATAGAAAATACAATTTTACTTATAAAAATTATATAATTCATTCCAAATATACAGATATTAGAATTTTTTATGAATATATGTATAATAATTATGATAATATTATAGGTAAAAACGTAAAAATAGTATATTTAGATTTAATTTCTGAAAACTTTGAATCAATTAATAGTCTTATTTATCAAATTAAAAAAATATATACTAACAATACTAATACAAAATTTATTAACATTACCAATGATGTAAAAAGCTGTATATATGATGTTTCTACTGAATATTTAAAAAAAGAATACTTAGAAAGATATAAATATAGCGAGTACTTTACTGAGCAGGAAGCTAAAGAAGAGGCTGAGAATTATGTAAAAACAAATGTGCTAATAAAAAATTTATATCAAAAATTTTTCAAAGAAGAACTTACTATTAAAAAATTTTATTTTAGCGAATACGGATTTTTCTTTCAAGCTGAATGTTGCAAGATAAAAAAAAATTTTTTTAAGACTCTTCTTGAAGAATGTGAATATAATAGAATAGATATTATTACTACTTTAACAGAAGCTTTTTTATTTGGCACATTATCAACTAATGAACCTTTTATACTGGATTTAACGACCGAAAATTTCTATTCTATCGAACACAAAATTAAAAATTACGACAATTTAAACTACATACTTAACATGAATAATAATATTCATTATGATACAGGCAATAAAGAAGTAATAGATAAAACAGAAGAAGTAATTGATTCGTCTAATAATACGGTTGAAATCAATGATATTTCTACTGAAAATACGATTATAAATGAATATATTACTAATTATAATTGTGATAATTGCACAAAATATAATTTCTTAGGAAAACCTCATCTATTTACATATTTTTGCTCTATGCAATGTAAAGATTATTATGAGCAATCAAAAAAAAATACCTGAGTAAGTCTTGCTTCATTATCCGCAATACCAAAATATTTACCCGACATATGATATAAATCACTATTAAATAAAATCAGTCTATTGTATTTATTATTGATTGTATCCGACTGTATATAATTATTATCAGAGTCTTTTTCAAAAAAAATAGTGCCACTATCCAATGGAGCATTTGGAGTTAAATAACATACTCCCGCTATTCCCGCTACTGGTTTAAGTTCTTCATTCAGATTATCTTGATGTATCCAAGATTTATCATCCTTATTTGTAATTTGAAATTCACCGTTACTTGATCCTTTTGATACGCTTATATCTGAATAATAAGGAGAAAGAACTGTTTTTATTGTATCATGGATACTAGTTGGATAATACTTAATATTCGTTCTTTTTCCAGGAAACGCAACTTTGTCGGATCTATATTTTTGCCGCAATGCGTATTCACGAACCTTATCTGGTTGTTCATAAAAATTCTCAATTACAATAATCGAAGGTGTTATCATATTCATATTTAATTTTCAATTATTTATATAATTTTGCAAGCATTATAATAATTATTAATCAACCAGAGGTTGAAACAAAATCATTCGCATATAACCATCCGGTTATTATATATTTATCATCACTTATAGGCATTTTGCCTCGATGATAATAATTCCAACATGCTGGAAAAAATATTAATTTCCCCTTCTCTGGTTTGACTTTAAAATTATCCATAAACTCGGTTTCACCTCCATTTTCAATAGTATTCAAATAAAAAATAAATGTAGCTACCCTATGCTCTCTTGTATTTGATATAGCAAAATCATCATGATAAGTATATTTACCACGATTTTTTTCATACTTTTGTAGTATAAAGTCATTACGCATTGTTAAATTACTTGGTAATGCATACGTGTTTTCTTGAGAGAGTTTAAATTCTTTTCTCCAAACTCTTAAATTATCATATAAAACTTTTATTATATGCTTACTACAATCAGACCAGTATTCAGAAGATTCGTTAGAAAATGTTATATCATATGTTTCTTTTATATGCGTCTGTAATCCTCCCATTGTTACCCCTTGATAGTGGTTGTTCATATTTAACTCGAACATTGCAATTAAATCGTCACATAAATACTCATTTAATGCCTTTTCTTTTTGATATATTAATGATTCCATTGATATATCAAATATAATATTTTTAAATGTATTCTATACATAATAATATTTCTTTACTATCAATGTAAATATGAGCTCCTTTTTTAATATCTATAAATCCTCCTTTTAATAATTCTATCTTATGTGACTCTATCTGTATATTATTATTATTAGATATTGGCATATATATGTAATTATTATTAATGCAAACATCATATACTATATTTTTTCGTATTTTTATGTTTTGAATATCTATATTATCTTTTTTCATGTTATCTAAAGCACTTAATAATAAATTTTTAAATATAAATCTTTGCATATTTCCATCAAATTGAGTTCTATAATCTAATTCCATACATTCTATATCATCTTTCACTATATGGAAATTACTGTCTATTGAATTTATATAAGCTTCTAATATATGTAACACCTTAAGTGAGATATAATAATTGTAGATATCGAAGTTATCTTTACGAATCATATTACATTCTCCTACTATTTCCTGATTTATATTATTTGTATTTATACAAGCATTTTTTTTTTCAAAAATTACTGGCACCTCTTTATTCAATCTATCAAATTCTTTTTCAATATAAATTCTACTATCATCTGTATCTAATTTAAATTCTATACTTTTTAATGGTTTTACTGTATTATTATTTGTTTTAAATACCGTAGCATCATATGTATTATCTATACTATTTATTAAATCCATATAATATTCTACTTTATCCTTTGTTTCTAATAATTTTTTATTAGTATCTTCCATAATACTATTGTCTATATATATTGTATTATTATTCCTACTAATATTCATATCCGTTATATATTCTTTTTTTTCATATAAATTTTCATTGTATGTATTGATATAATACCTGTAAGTACTAAGAGGAAATCTATACCAATAATTTAATATTAACAATTGCCTTTTATTATTGTTACATTTAATATTACCATGATAGTGCTTCCCTCCAAATATTGTTAATAATTTATTTTTTATAGGCTTAACAAAGCAAATTTCTGCATCTTTATTACCATATTTTAAATCATTCATAGTTAAACTAGATACTACAGTATAGTTATTATCAGTATTACTATTTAAATAATATATATTTGATATGAACGGATGTAAATTATAGCCTATTCTAGAGTTTGTATCACTCGTATCCAAATGAAATGTTACATTATTGTCTTCCTCCGTCTTTATCCAAAATTCGACTTCTATATTGTTATCAAACGGGATATTTATATTCTTTAACGTGCTATCTGCTATATCATATACTAATTTTTCGAACGGAGAAAAATATTTTTTCTTTACATCCAACAAAAAATTTGATAACCTATATATTTCAGATTTGTTTAATAAATAATGATTTATATTGTCTTCTAATATTTTATTATCTATTTTTAACTCAATATTATACATTTTGTATATAGGATAGCAATCATAAATACTTTTATTCTTCCAAATAACGTCTAAGGTATAATCATATCTAGACTTTTCAAATATTTTATAATCTAAAATATAATCTTCATTATATTGCGTTTTCAAATCAAATACTTCATTGAAATCAACACTTTTTGTAGATAATAAAATAATACTATCTAATTCTTGAAGTATTATTTCATTTCTTTTATTTGTATTTTTATTCATAACATTATAATCACATATTTCATTTAGTTTATGTAAATTGTGTTTTCCAGTATGTATAATGTCTTTATAAAAATTGTAAGTTAGTAAATTATCTACATAATTAATTATATTTACTTTTTTTGCATTTATCTCTATTTTATAATTTTCATTATTTTTATTATTTTGATTAACTATATCACATACATATCTATCTAATTGTTCAGTATTTTTTAAACCTTTATGGTATATATCTATTATAGAATATGCTATACGGTCATTTTGATAATAGGGTACTATAGGTAAATCTTCTTTTTTCCATAAAAACATTACTAGTATTAATCGTTCTTCACATAATCTGTTAGCACAATCTAGAGATATATTTGAAAATGGTAAATAATCATTATACATTGGAATTTCTCCATGATAATATTTACCCCCTTCAAATACTATATGGTCATATTTATCAGGATAATAAATTAACGAATAAACATCTTTTTCTACTTCAACATTATTAATATCATTTGAATCATATATGTCATCATTGGTTATATTTGTAATAATAGTAGGGTTACTTGATTTACTTAAATATGTAATAGAACTCATAACTGGACGCATTGTTTCTTTGCCATTTTTTATGAAATCTAAATCATCAAAATCTACATGCATATTTAAATCAGATGCTTTATAGCATTTTGAAAAAAATGTTACTTTAAAATTATCAATATTCTCATTTTTCATATAGCTTATATTATGCTGTGCAATTCTATAAAATATTTTTTCTAGATAACTATGGTCTTCTACATTTTTATTTAATTGATAACTATTATATCCGCCGTTAAACGAATTAGCACGTATAAAATCTATTAACGTGTTTTCTGTGCATGTATCAAAATCTATTTTAAATATTCCCGTTGCCATTTATTCATTATAACATAAAATATTTAAATATATTATGTATAATATAAATTATTATGAATAAAATTAGACTAATAATTACCATAGACAACAAAATAAATAATATAAAAAAAATCATAACTGAATCAGCTGAATATATAAGTGATATAGTAATATATAGTAATTCTGCTAATCAAAAAACTAGAACTTTATGTATGTCTTTATTACAAAAATATAATATTGATTTCCAATATATAGAATATAACACTAATCATTATGCTAATAGTATGCAATATATAATAGATGATAACAGTGATAGCACTAATATTGATTTTTTACTTTTATTGGACAGCAATGATCACATTATTAATTTAAACGAATGTTTAAAACAAATTACAAACAAATATTCATATTATGAATGTATTATATACTATCCAACTGAACAAATTATGTTGAGAAATAAATTCATAATCTCTACAAAATATAAATGGAGAATTTATAACAGTAATAATCTAATAGTAAATACAAGTAACGAATCAAGTATAATAGGAAAATATGATAAAAATGTCTGGATAAAAAGAGAATATAACTCTTCAATTGTTAATTATAATTTGATTGAAGAAAAAATACTTAATTGTAACTATGAAAAGGAACTGTTATTTGCACTTGGAAAACACTATTATAACGAAAATTATAGCAAAACAGGGTATATGTTAAATATGTTTATTAATTCTATGAATAGTGCAGAAGATACTATACAATATGAGTATGATAAAGAATTACTTTATTATTGTTATATTCTTTTAACTAAGTATTATATTAACTGCTCTCAGCATAAAAATTATATTATTGATACTATTAAAAAAGCTATTATGATATATCCTAATCGTGCAGAAGCTTATTCAATTATTGGTAATTATTTCTATAAAATAGGAAATTATAATTTATGCTATTACAATTTAGAAAAGGCGTTATCGTTATCGAAAATAGATAATTGTTATATGTGTTATCAAAATAGTTATAGCATAGAAAATAATTGTAATATTATTGTTGCTTCTATTATATTGGATAAAAATAAATCAGCTTTTCAATACTTAAAAACTCTTAAAAAAACTAACAATACCGAGCTGTACAAATATTTTATTTGTTTGATAAAAAATAACAATTTGTTATCCACATGATTACCTATAAACATGAATAATATATTCAATAAAATAAATATATTATTTTTTAACAGTTTTATTCTTTCTTTTTCTTCTTATTCTTTTTGTTTTATTTTTTCTTTTTCCTCCCTTTAACTCATTTCCTGCTTCTTTATCTAATTTTGCTAATACTTTAGCCTCTTCAGCCTTTTTTATTACTGCATCCCTCTCTTCGTCATCTATTTCTTTTATTTCTTCTAATAATGATGGATTATGTAAGTAATTCTTGTATTCTTTACTTTCTTCTATAAAAAACCATATATCATTCAATATCTCCTCATGCTCAGTTCTCAATAAAATCTTCTCATAACGACGCAATATCCACTCAAATTGATTATTATAAATTATAAAATAAGAATTTAATAGTGTCAATTCTCTTTGAATAATATCTATA
>MDTG01410765.1_pt1 | contig 10414 bp, 9 predicted proteins | sample 811421 | NCBI WGS metagenome assembly MDTG01 (sample SAMN05326645, study PRJNA326480) | marine metagenome | isolation source: seawater | place: Pacific Ocean: South East | collected 2011
AACAATTTTTTCATTTGGTACTCCACCCTTTAGAGCAGTTAATAATTCTCCCTCTGAAACTGCATCAAGTCCTAAACCTTCTGAGGAAACAAGCTTACTCATGAATATAGAGAAAAACGTCAAAAGGAACGTGAGCTAGCCAAAGAGGTGGCACGGCAAGAAAGAGAGGAAGCTCGCCTCATTCGTGACGCTGCAATAGCCCGTAAAGATGAGCAAAAATACCAAAAACTTTTGGAGCAAGTGCGTGCTGATGCAGGCCTAATGAATGCGGAAGAGCATCAGGCAAAAGTTGATGAATTGCAGAAGCAGTTGGATAAAGCGCATGAGAAAACTGAAAGGGCAGAGGCGATGGCAGAGCGTACGAAGTCTGGGTTCATATATGTTATCTCCAACGTTGGCTCATTTGGTGAAGACGTCATTAAAATTGGAATGACTAGGCGTATTGACCCATTTGACCGTGTTAAGGAGCTAGGTGATGCCAGCGTACCATTTCTGTTCGACACTCACGCAATGATTTATTCTGACGATGCGCCCAGTCTTGAGAGTGCTTTACATCAAGAGTTTTTTGCACAGCGCATCAATATGGCAAATCTTAGAAAAGAGTTTTTTAAGGTTTCTATTTCTGAAGTGGAGGAAGCAGTTAAAAGGCTAAAACCAAACGCAACATTCTTTAGCGATGTCGAAGCAAGAGAGTTTAAGGAGACCATGCTTATGCGAGAAGAAAAGTTAAACGAAACCGCAAACAAGCAACCCGAACTTCCGTCCTCAATATAAATTAGAACTTTTTGAAGAGTTTTAGGTCGTTTTGCTCAAGCTATGGCTCGTAAGTGCATGAACAGTGGTTATACGAAGTGTGGGGATTGAAAGTGAAACAGTTTAGCACGCTCCTAGCGATACTCTTTGTGTCTCTCCTGTTTTATCCAAGTTGAATTAGGCTTTTGTATTTATAAAATCGTTACTGTAAGGAATATAGTTCATTTACGCTTTTCTAACAACTGTAATGCATTCATGGAGAAACCTTGCCTGCAAAAACGACAGTACCCCTTCTTGCAATTACGGTTTCAATGGCTGTGTCAAGCGGATCTGCGTTTGCACAAACCTTTCTGTTGGAGGGCACTGACGCTGTGATGGGAGTCGGCGCACGTTACCTCGCGATGGGTGGAACCGGCACTTCGACGGCCAACGACCCGCATGCGGTATTCTACAACGCTTCCCTGCTGACTGGGATCGATCGCGTGACAATAGCAGGCACTCGGCAGTTGGATGCAGAACTCCGGCCGTATACCTTTATTGGCATTGCTGTGCCGCTACCCTTTCTCGAAGATTCAGGTTTCAATATCACTCTCGGCGCGGCACGCTACAACCGAGTCCATTCGCGCTCCAGCGGGGCCTTCGGAGCTAATGAGCCTGAGAGCATCTTCCTACGTTACCTATTGCCTGGAATCTCAGGTACCTATGATGGTGACATCGATTCAAAGACTCTCGTCAACAGATTTGCGCTAGGCCTCTCGCATGAGGCGCTTTCAAAACTTTCATTTGGCGCGAACGTAGACCTGATCGACTGCAAAACGAACAGCTGTGGGGTGCATGCTGGCTCGAATGGATACGAAGTTCAGTCGGTAGGCGCGACCGCAGTAAGTTTTGGCGTCAGCACCACCTACCGTCCGAATAACCGGCTCACTTTCGGCGCGTCTTACACCGATATCGGCGCGACGCTAAAGGTCAACACGGTGACCACTGACAATACTGGTACACGTAGGAGACTTTCCTATTCCGGACTCCCGAGCCAGTTACGTCTTGAAGCATCCTATATCTGGAACGATCAATGGCTACTTGCCACGGGTTACCAGAAGATGTGGGGAGCCTATGGCAATTATGTGCTGAACTACGAGACCATCAACTTTGGCGCAGAATTTCAACAAAACGACGTTGTGGCCTGGCGTGGAGGCTTCTGGGCTCCAGTCCAGATCAAATCTTCACAAGGGGTGAACTTTAACTTTCCATATGGCCTGCCCACTATTCCAGTACCGACGGTGGGAGTTGGACTTGACCTGTCCGGAGTCGAGGTCGATTTAGCAGCTCACCTGAACCCACTCATGACCCTGCATAAAGAATACCCTGTGATCTCAGCCGAACTGACGCTTACTTACACGTTCTGAACTGTCTAATGTTAGAATTTACAGTGGATTAAAATCCTTACTAATAAGCCAACTATCCAATACATTATTCTTGATACAATTGAAGCTTCAAACATTAATTAAGTTTTAAGTTTTAACACATCGCCACGCGCAGGCATTAAATACTGAAAGAAAAATATTAACGTAGCGGCTGAAGCAATTGAAGCGGAGGAACCTGCTGCATAGCAATTTTCCTACATACGAACTGAGGCTTATGGTGTTTCAAATACTATCACTTAAAATCTCATGCCCTTGCGCGTCAGTTTGTACACTATGTGATCTGGAATTAAATGAAATGACAGTCATCATGATCACTCAGCTCAATTGATTGCCAAAAATAGTAACCCTAAATGCATAGGGCTATGAAAATAAGCTCACCCTTCAATAACTTAAATTGGTTGGGAGATGCGAAGCTCAAAGTGTGGATAATTGGGTGGATATAATGCAATTCTATTTTACTTAACGTTATTAAATCACGCACTTACTTAATTTAAGTGGTGCCCAGGCGTAGGAATGAACTAACGACACGAGGATTTTTAGATAGCTTTTGCACGTATGCCTTACAGTCTGATTAAAACCACTGCACAAAGCGTACAAAACGTTTCAAAAAACCACTTTCAAATAAGCTAGGTGCAAAATATGAACCCGCCACACACTTGTTAACTTCACCAAGCGTTGGATACGGTGAAACCATACCAACCACCGCGCGCATCTTCATTTTATTTGCAATAGCCAGCGCCCAAACTTGAATTAACTCCCCTGCCTGCGCGCCAGCAATGGTCGCGCCCAAAGGTTTACCTTTCACGACCATCACTTTGACGAAGCCTTTGGTCTTTAACTCGGCTCTGGCGCGGTCGTTTGCATCATAATTAAACTTCACTACTTCCAGCTTCTTGCCATACACATCAAGCGCCTGTGCTTCTGTTAGGCCAACTTGCGCCAATTCAGGTTCAGTGTAGGTTGCCCACGGGATATGGTCAGTGCGCTGCTTTGATCGCAAACCAAACAACGCAGACCTAATTACGACGCCAGCGTGATACCCCGCCACATGGGTGAATTGTAACCCAGCCGTCACATCACCAATCGCATAGACCTTTTTGTTGGTAGTCTTCAGGCTTGCGTCTACTTTTATCCCGCCAGACAAGGAAGCTATGCCTGCCGATGCTAAGTTTAACTTTTCTAAATTTGGCTGGCGCCCAACCGCCACCAAAAGGTGCGAGCCTGTGTATGTCAAGCCATCCTTTGTTTCGACCTGGATCGAACCTGCTTTGCCGTATACCGCTGATACAATCGCATCTTCAACAATCTCAACGCCCTCAGCACGGATATTTTCCAATACTACAGCAACAGCTTCAGGATCATCATTGCCAAGGGCCTTGGCACCTTCAAGCACCGTTACCCCCGACCCAAGCCGATGATGCGTTTGCGCCATTTCCATTCCAATAGGTCCACCACCAATCACGATCAAATGTTTCGGCTGCTCTCGTAGATCAAAGATATCTTCGTTGGTGTAGTATGGAACATCGTCCAACCCAGGAATAGGCGGAACGAGTGGCGATGACCCGGTAGAAATCACAAACCGCCTTGCAGTGATAATAATGTTGCCCGCCTGTAGTTCCGTTGGCGAAATAAAACTGCCAAACGCCTCGATTACTTTCACGCCCAATCTTTCGAATCGTTCCACACTGTCATGGGGTTCAATACCAGCAATCACAGACCGCACATGATCCTTCGCGGCTGCATAATCCACCCTCGGTATCACAGGAACTACACCAAATTTTCGTCCAGTTGTCATCGCGTGGGCGTGCTTGCCTGCCGCGATTAGGGCCTTACTCGGCACACAGCCGTAATTTAAGCAATCCCCACCCATCTTGTGCCCTTCGACAAGCACAACATCTGCACCCATCTGCACCGCACCCGCAGCCACTGACAATCCGCCCGACCCACCACCAATGATGCACAAGTCCGTCTTGATATGATTGCTCATTACCCAGCGCCCCTCTTTTTCAAAACCTTCTTAATGATGATCGGGATTACTGCTAAAGCACACAACCCCAAGATTGGCCCCAAAATGTACGGCTCAAAAATTAGTTCAAGGTTTGGATTTTCGCCTCGCGCCAACACTCCACCAAGGCCAGATCCGACGGAGGTATAGACGATCGACCCGGGCATGATACCAAAGAACGTCGTAAAAGCAAAATTCCTTAGGCTCACACCAAAAAATGCAGGCGCAAGATTTGCTAAAAAGAATGGGATTGCAGGCACCAGGCGCATCAGAAACAGAAAGCTGATTTCATTCTCAAGCAGCCCCGCTTCAATCTTCTGCATTAGCTTCGGTTTTTCCACTAACTTGGCATGCAACATTTCACCCAGACCCAACTTCACTGCTGAGAAAATAATAATCGCGCCCAACGTCGCACCAGATACACATAATAACGCCCCAGGAAATACCCCAAACAGGAACCCACCCGTCAGTGTCGTTGCCGCGGCACCTGGAAGGGAAAACGCCACTACTGCCATGTAGCCCAACAAAAACACAATCACCGCCAGCGCGTAGTTGCTGTCGCGCCACTCAATCAATATCTTACGGTTTTCAAGTAAGGCATCAAAACTAAGCACGTCACGCAGCGCGAAATACCCGATAACCGCCATCACAATAATCGCAAGCAACGGTAACAAATGTCTAAAATCGATAGACTTCTTCTCCATGAGATCTACCACATTCATCCCCTTTCGAGGTAAGTAATCAAATTTCTTGCATTTTTGCACAAATCTTTGGTAACAGATTGCCATCTGTTCATTCTTAATCGCCAGAAATGAATTTTTACACGAAATTTTATATCTCGGGACCAAATCGGCGATATTGCAAACAAACTGGTTATCAAAACCTCAAATTATTGCAGGCTTTTAGTACAAACCGAATTGACAGAGTCCCGTCAGCGCCGTAATAGCCAGAAGTTAACACGCACGTTCGCCGAATCCCACTGGATTTGGGCCCCCGATCAGGAGACCTGACATGAAACGTACCTTCCAGCCGAGCAATCTTGTGCGCAAACGCCGCCATGGGTTTCGCTCTCGCATGGCAACCAAAGCTGGTCGCAAAATCCTGAACCGTCGCCGCGTTCAAGGCCGCAAGAGCCTTTCCGCATAAACGACCGAAAGGTCTATGATTTTGAAACTGCGGGAGTCACACCAAGGCATCGCAGATGATGCCCAGGCTCAGTCTTCAACGGATGCTGTCCATTCAAGCGATGGGACTACCCCTGTATTGGTGATGAAAAGCCGCAGCCAGTACCTCGCCTGCAACAATAAGCTGCGCCAAGGTACTAAGCCCTTCCTCCTCCAAGCTCATAACCGCAACGATGGCGATCCCACTATCCACATCGGTTTTACCTGCTCTAAAAAGGTCGGCAACGCGGTTGCACGCAACCGCGCGAAACGCCGGTTACGAGAAATAGCTCGTCTGACCCTATCAAGTCACGGCAACGCGGGCTGGAACTACGTTTTAATAGGTCGCAAAGAAGTCACCGCCACCCGCGACTTCGTCCAGTTGCAAGCGGACCTACGCTACGCTCTAAACAAAGTACATATTTAGACCACTTTTTTAAGGATGACCACATATTGAGCGTAAAAGCATACCATCATGCCAAAACCACACTCAGGAATATCATCGCCATTCCAAACCATTCATTACCAAGTCGAACCATAATAGAGACTGATGCCATACTTACCATAAACATTACCTTGGCTGTGGAATCATTCGATATTCTGATAAAACGATCCCAGAGCTCTTTAGCCTAATATTCATCTGCCATCTTCACCTCAAAACAAACTAACCTCTGGCAACTCGCAAAGTGTGACCCGACACACCTTGAACTAAGGTAGCGTCCACTGGTATCTTAACTGTATGACTCTACTTGCTAAAATTTTGTCGCTGCCAGTAAAAGCTTACCGCCTGATTTTCTCAAGCTATGTTGGCTACAGTTGCCGCTTTCAACCAACTTGTAGCGCTTACGCGCTCGAAGCACTGGAGAGACATGGTGGTTTCAAAGGTGGTTATCTCACTGCACACCGCATTTGTCGCTGCCACCCATGGGGCGGCTCAGGCATCGATAACGTTCCCAAATAAATTACTTGCAACATACGCATTTTTTGACCTAAGACCCAAATAAGGCGATGGCGTCGTCTACCGCACTTTGTGCGCTTCTCAAACCTGTTCTGAACGCCGGACACGTTGCAGGAGCTACAAATTGTCTCCTGTCAAAGGAGACCCAAATGAACCAACTTGCATCCTTCCAAAACACTGAATACTTCACGTTTGAAAACGGTGAGAAAGCTCCTCTTCCCTTCTCCAAAGCTGAATATGATTCACGCCTTACTGGCCTACGAAAAATCATGGCAGAAAAGAATGTCGAAGCTGTTATTCTCACTTCAATGCACAGCATCGCATATTATTCCGGCTTCCTTTACTGCGCATTTGGCCGCCCCTACTCCTGCGTCGTGACACATGACCATGCCACGACAATTTCCGCTGGGATCGACGGCGGTCAGCCTGCCCGCCGCTCCGCTTGTGACAACATTGTTTACACAGATTGGAAACGGGATAACTATTGGCGAGCCGTGAAAACTTGTGTGGGAAATACACGCCGAATCGGGGTTGAGGGCGACCACCTAACTCTGACAGGAAAGAACGCACTCAATACTTTTGTTGAACCCGAAGTTCTGGAAGATATCGCACCCGCCTCCATGGCACAAAGAATGATAAAATCACCAGCCGAAATCACACTCATCAAGGAAGGGGCGCGGGTCGCTGACTACGGTGGCTTTGCTATCCGCAATGCCATCACACTCGGCGCGTCCGAAATCGAAATCGCTATGGCTGGCCGCGACGCAATGGAACTCGAAATTGCACGCTCCTTTCCAGACTCAGAAATTCGCGACACATGGGTTTGGTTTCAATCAGGTATCAACACTGATGGCGCGCACAACCCATTGACAACACGTAAACTTAAAAAAGGCGATATTCTATCGCTGAACACCTTTCCAATGATATCCGCATATTACACTGCATTGGAACGCACTCTGTTTATGGGTGAGCCCGACCCACAATCCTTGGAAATCTGGCAAGCTAACGTCGACGCTCACGAACTTGGCCTATCTCTGATCAAACCAGGCGTATCCTGCGCCAGCATCTGTGCCGAAATCAACGAGTTATTCGCTTCCCGCGACTTGCTGCAATTCCGCTCCTTTGGTTACGGGCATTCTTTTGGTGTTCTCTCCCACTACTACGGTCGTGAAGCAGGGCTAGAGCTGCGCGAAGATATTCAAACTATACTGGAGCCAGGCCACGTAATATCAATGGAACCCATGCTCACCATCCCAGAAACGATGGCTGGCGCAGGTGGCTATCGTGAACACGACATTATCGTCATTTCGGAAGATTCTATCGAAAACATAACAAAGTTCCCGTACGGCCCTGAGCACAACATCATCTGCGCCTAAAAAAATGCCGCACCCGCAATTAGTGGGTGCGTTTACAACGTCTTTTGGCCGCAATATTCAAACCCAACAAAACAGCTAAAATTTCTTTGCAAAAAAATCACAACCTCGCGAAAACAAGTGTTCAACTTTTTAATAAAGACAGGGCTCAAAACGTAACGCCTATCCAAAATCCCCAGCCAGTCGTCAGAGTAATGCCAAATGAGGGCAGGGAAATATTACCAAATCAATTGAGTCGATCCAGTTCTTAAAATAACGGGACATATCAAAAATCCCCCCTCCCCAAAAAGTAACCATAAACAGCAATATGACTTTTACAATACTATGGCTCGTTAAAATCTGGGCTGCCAACGGTCAGGAAAGTAAATGACAGCTTATACGTAAAAAATTCATCAATATCAATATCCTAATCAATAAAATCTACAGAATCTTTACTTGTCATTGCAGCGCCCAAACATCCCGAAATTGGAGCCGTACAAAAATCTTTTATTATCAAAAAATGAAATTATTATAACAGCATAAGATTTTACTACTTGAAATAAAACGGCTGCAAACATTTATCTATTTTATGAACTCTGCGTCGTGCTTACCACGATACGATCCTTTTAAATCTTATTAGGGATTTGTCTTTGACACTTCTATTAAGCACAGAACTCTTTGGATCATTGCTTGAGTTCGGATGACTGCTTCGTTATCCCAGCCCTATGCTTGATACACCATCAGATATCCACCCACTTTTCCACGGCGCGCCTTCAACGACCGAGTACAAAAAGCTGCGTAAACGCATCATTCGTCAGACTCGCGAAGCGATTGAGCACTACGAAATGGTTGAACGAGGCGCAAAATGGCTAGTTTGTTTGTCGGGCGGAAAAGACAGCTACACCCTACTTGCAGCCCTGACCGAGCTGAAATGGCGCGGTATGCTCCCTGTGGAAATCCTCGCCTGCAACCTTGATCAAGGGCAACCAAATTACCCCAGCACCGTCTTGCCAGAATTTCTGGAAAGGATGGGCATCCCAAGCCGCATTGAATACCAAGACACCTATTCAATCGTAAAAGATAAAGTTCCATCAGGCCAAACTTATTGTGCCATGTGTTCGCGCCTGCGCCGTGGAAACCTTTATCGTGTAGCACGCGAAGAGGGCTGTTCTGCCATAGTTTTGGGTCATCACCGCGATGATATTCTTGAAACCTTTATGATGAATCTGTTCCACGGCGGTCGACTAGCCACAATGCCTCCAAAATTGCTAAACGAAGAGCGCGATTTGTTCGTTTATCGACCACTTGCCTTTGTGGCTGAGGCAGATTGTGAGAAGTTTTCGACACATATGAAATATCCGATCATCCCCTGTGATCTATGCGGCTCACAAGACGGTTTGCAGCGTCAACAGGTGAAAAAAATTCTTGATGGCTGGGAAAGGAATAGTCCAGGCCGTCGTCAGGTAATGTTTCGCTCTTTGATGAACGCGCGCCCCACGCACTTGCTTGACACAAAGCTGTTTGATTTCACTGGATTGGTTCGGGATACGGATAAAGTTCCTAGTCAGAAAGAACAAGAAACGTAGTAAATCAGCGCTTTGGGCCTTTATGAAACGCAAATGATCTTAACCGGTTGTCAACCCGAGGCAGCATTCGTAAAATTTACAACAGATTTGGGATTTGATCAGGAATAATTATGAATATATCCCTCCGGCAATTAAAATATTTCCAAGCCTTGTGGCGGCATGGGCATTTTGCCCAACGCCGCTTGGGCATCAAGTACTAACACTTGAAAATCGTATTCTTGACGATGTCCAAAAAATCGAAGTCAGCGCCCTTCAGGACCGTGGTGTTGAGGGACCGTTTCACCTCGGGGTTATTCCAACCGTTGCGCCATATCTTCTACCCACCGCGATCCATTTGATCCAAGAAAGTCCTGTCCGCCCTTGATCTTCAAATCCGGGAGGCAACAACAGATACACTGCTTGATGAAACCAACCGCGGCGAGCTTGACGCGGCTATCATCGCCACAGATGTGGCCAGCCCAGACTTAGTACAAAAAGTGCTGTTCCAAGATCGTTTTCTGCTTTGCGTACAACCTAGCCAATCCAAATCGCTCGGCCTTGAAACTGGCGAGATTATCTAAGAGTATATTGCGCCTCTAAAGCTCCTGCTCCTCTTAGAAGGCCAATGCCTGTGCGACCAGACGGAAAGCTTTTGCAAATACGCAACACAAAAAACACTTAACCAAATTAGTGCGTCGAGCCTACAAACTCTCGCTGGGCTTGTAGCAGGGGGCCACGGCACAATGCTGCTGCCAGAAATTGCCTTTGCTGACAATGAGGGGCGATCCGGACTGGCAATTTTACGACTTGCCAATCCCTGCCCTGATCGCACAATTTCATTGGTGATGAAGTCACAGAATGCAGGCACGATGAATACAGTCAAACTCGAACAGGCGCTGATGAAGGCAGGCGAACAGAAAACCACAGAAACTCGCGCAAAACTCTCAACACGGAGATAACGCATCCTTTCGTCTAGATTGGACCTTTAAGCCTTGACCTTTTGCGACCATTTCTATTGAAACTCCCCACGTATTTCCAAACACTTTTCAGGTGGATTATGGACGAGCAGAACAAGAATCTTATCCTCGCGACTGGCCTCAGCATGCTGGTAATTTTGGCTTGGTTCTACTTTTTTCCACCAGAAGAGCCTGTTCAACAAGCCCAAGAAACCACATCACAAACTGTCGATGGTGT
>MDTG01271847.1_pt1 | contig 10413 bp, 7 predicted proteins | sample 811421 | NCBI WGS metagenome assembly MDTG01 (sample SAMN05326645, study PRJNA326480) | marine metagenome | isolation source: seawater | place: Pacific Ocean: South East | collected 2011
AAATCGCGTAACGGACCACCGGATAGGCCTAACTCTCTACAAGCTGAATGAAATTATCGAAGGCGATATCAATCCAGTCATCCTTCCGGTTCGAGAGGCACACCAAGCAGAGCTTTTGAATCAAAAAGGCAGCTGAATCGAACTTGACCGAATACGAATAGCAACCGAAGCTGGACTCCATGGCACAACCTACGACCATTCAGGCGGCCGACGCTCTCCAGCGTAAACAGATTATAAAAGAAGTTTTCTGGGTTGTTTCCGCTACATTAGCTTTAACAGGTGGCTTGGCTGTCGCTCAATTTTCGGTTGGTTGGCTCAGGGAGTACATTCTGGCTGCTGTCGCCGCTCTTTTTCTCTATCTTCCACTAGAGGTTCTCCATCGGAAAGGAATAGATCCCTCAGATTTCGGCATAAGTCGCAACCCAACCTGGATATCTATCAAGCATGTCGCTTTGGTCAGCCTTGCCATTTTCCCGGCCTATTTTGTCGTCTACCATGCGTGGCAGACACAATGGCTAAACAATGATGTTAGGGCGTCATATGAACGGATCGATAAGTGGCCTATGGAGGTCCAAGACAGACCGAAAGTCTCCGAAGTAAAAACGGGTAATGTACGACTATATTCGGAGCAAGATCTGATCTGGGTTCGATGGCATCTTCCACCAGGCCAGCAATTTGAACTCAACGTAAACAGCGATGCACGCCTGAAAGCGTATGTCAGTCGACCGGCTCAGATGTCTGATAAAACTTTTACATATCGGGCTGGAAGCGATGGACGGCTCGCTTTCAAAGCACCAGGCAATACCCTCAGTCTAGACGTCCAGGCGGGTGGCGATAGACTACCGACTGAGCGTCTAAGACTGGGTGCAAGCCTAAAATCAGCCGACCAAGTCCCTTTGACGATCAACCGCAATTACTGGTGGATACTTAATCTAATCTTGATTCAATTTTTACTTGTGGCGCTACCGGAAGAGGTTTTCTATCGAGGATATTTGCAGACTCGGCTTGAACAGCTATTTCCAAAACAAACAAAAGTCTTAGGCGTCAATGTCAGTGTTATGAGCCTTTTACTCACCAGCCTTATCTTTGCTGTCGGACACTACGTGACGATTCCATCTCCCCACAGGCTTGCCGTATTTTTCCCAAGCCTACTATTCGGTTGGATGAGAAAAGCAAGCGGAGGAATTCTCGCACCATTGATCTTTCATGCTCTTTGTAATCTCGTCGCTGAATTTGCCTCAATGAATTACCAGTAGCGCGATCAACGAGCCGCTTCGAGTTCTTTGACACGCTTAAAATACGCACTGCGGTCATATGGCTTGTTGAGGATATGAAATTCTTTGCGGACCAAACCCACACAGCCATAGCAATAGGTACAGTTTGAGCAGTCTTCGCAATACGATAAGTACTGACTATCTAAACAACGGATGCTGTTGTGTACATGACTGCATCCATGACAATCTTCACAGTGAGAAATTTGGGTGCAGTGGGTACATCTTGATGACGACTTGGCATATTGACACGCATAACAGGACTTACAGTCCTGGCAAAACATACATTGAACACAGCCCGTACATCCGTCTGCGTTAAACGAATCAACGTTACCCCGTTCGCTCAATTTTGACCGAAGCTCTCTCAGCTCAGACTCGAATTCCCGATTATCCATGAAAAAACCTCACTTCGGAGGCACACTAACGATGGAGAGTGATGTGTGCAAGCAGTCTTCATTTACTGTTAATTGAAAGCGATGCACAATGCTCGTTACATCTAGACCTCAGCCCGGTAATTTAAACAGAAGAGCGATGACCTTTAGGTTATAAAAATGTGCCAAACACAAACTGACGGTGTCACAGAGCCAAATTCATTGAGTGAAAAAAACTTAGAAATGGCCATATTAATCACCATACGCGGTTCAAAACTGGGAGAAAAACGGCTTTTAGACCCAAATACCAAAGGCATACGAATAGGCAGAGATGAGGGTGCTGATATTTCGCTTAATGATGACAGCGTATCCCGATTTCATTGTGAAATTATTCGTGAAGAGGCCGGATGGTTTATCACAGATCTGGGCAGCACGAACGGAACCTATCTCAGTGACCAAACTGTCGATAGAGCACCGATCGAAAATGGTGATCTCATCAAGGTCGGTGCGACCATTTTTAAGTTTTTATCGACTCAAGATATTGAATCAGCCTTCCATGAAGAAATTTATAGGCTGGCCATCATCGATGGATTGACCCAAATCTACAACCATCGATATCTGAACGAATTTTTGGACCGAGAGATCAGTCGATGTCGGAGACACGGACGTCCAATGTCTCTGATTCTATTCGACATCGATGGCTTCAAAGAAATAAACGAGCAATTTGGGCAACTCTCTGGTGACCATGTACTGAAATTCATCGCCGATAAATTAAACAGACGGATCAGGCGAGAAGAACTATTTGCCCGATATCGAGCAGACGAGTTCGTCGTTGCTCTTCCCGAGACCGATTTAGACGATGCCCTAAAGTTCGCAGATATTATCAGAGAGAGTGTCGAAATCATGCCCATCGCGTTCGATGGATGGAAAATCCCTGTAAGCATTAGCATCGGCGTCGGTCGATTCGATCACAAAATGACTGAGCCGTCCGAACTGCTTCAGAACGCTCATGAGGCTTTAAATCGAGCAAAAAGCAAAGGCCGCAACCAGGTTTCCAGCTAAAGGTCACGATGCGCAGGTCCATTTTTCTTATTTTGATGATTATGGGTTGCTCAGGCAGTTCATCCTTTCAAAGCTGCTCGAGTACGCCCGAGTACCAGTTTATAAAAACATCGACAAATGTGATTGAAGATAGCATCCAAGGGGTCGTCACATCCCGCGGATTTGACTTTATATACGATAATCGAGAAGCGCTTATCGGCCTATTGTTCAATATCGATGCCAATGGATGGGCCAGTATTCCTGTGTCCGATTTTGGTCGAGATGGAGACAGTATTTCGGTTGCAGCTCGAGATATGAATCTTGGAGTCGAACTCAGACGAGCAGAGTTAGACATAGAACTATCACCAAATCCCTTCGCCATGAGAATCAACATTCAAAATGCGCGTCTGCGGTTCAACACAGGTGTCGCCAGCATTATGGGATTGTTTAATGGTGCATGCCAGCTGGGGAATGGCGTGAATCGCGGCTCAGATGATCAGTCGTTTGCCTTGGCGAATCTGACAGTGATTCTGTATCCATCCATCAATTCCAATGGGTACCTGTCAACACGGGTTGACATTGAAAATCTAGATTTGCGAGACATTAATCTTGATTTTGTGCTCGATGAAACTCTACCGGAATGTCTGAATGCAAACTGCACTACGTTGTGCAGCACGGGAGAGTTAGGTGCCGCTGTCACAGAGATTCTCTATCAAGCATTCAGCGAAGAAATTGGGTCATTGATCACACCGGTCGTCGAAGTGCTTGTGAACGAGACACTGTCCGAGCTAAACGACACACCTTTGCTTTTCGAAGGGGAATTAGCCGCACGAATCTTATCCGACACGCTCCCCTTGCCGAGGGATGCACACGGAATTGGTATCCTGTTGGAACCAGGTTCTAATGCGCTTGAATATATTCCTGGTCAGAATGAGAACCCCGGTGTCGGGCTACGATTGAACATCGGGACTGACAGCGATGACCATCCATGCGTACCAAAGCAGATGGGTGAACCTACATTCTCGTCCGGTCCTGCCCCCGACCTTAGTGGGCTAGACCCTAATGGAAACCCAGCTCACTTTGGAATGAGTGTATCAAATGGCACATTAAATCGACTCCTGTGGACCTTTTGGCGTGCAGGATATCTTTGTTTACGGCTCACTTCTGACGAAATTGAATCAGCACTGGGAAGTCGAATCGATTCGGATACATTATCGATTTTCCTTCCCAGTTTAAGCACCCTTGCAAAAGAACCTAGACCAATAATGGTCGTCATCGATCCACGATTTGATCAATCTGATTTTCCACTTACGACATTGAAAAATGTCGACACAGCGGCATCAGTACCACAAGCGGGTATAACACTGAAATTACCTAAACTTGGCATCGATATGTACGTGTATCTAAACGGTCGATGGAGCCGGATGACTCAAGTTGTCACGGATGCCGAAGTCGATATGATCATCCAAGCAAGCGCAAACAATGAACTCATTCTGACAGGCGATGCCCCCCAGATTGGTGACGTCACTGTGACGTACAATGAACTCTTAGAATCCGACGATGTCGAGGCTTTACTTAGAGCCATGCTCGATGTGGCTATCGGTGCTTTCCTCAGTGATGGTCTGGATTTTGACTTTTCATTGACTGGCTTAATTTCTCGGATTTCAGGCCTCCCTTATGATCTCAATATTTCCACAATTTCCTCGGTTGGTACGGCAGGAGATCACCTAGGCATTTATATGAATTTAGCCCCTGAATCTGGGTCAAATGCACTCCGACGAGAAATCAGAACATGGGCAGATATCAAATCCGTCGGACAGTATAAAGCGAGACTCAAAGTACGGTCCGATGGGATCGATAACCCGGCCTATCAATATCGATTTGAAGGGGGTCTATGGCGACCAATGCGTGCTGCTGTTGCAGGATTTTTGGATCTATCAGAGCCCCGTTTTGGACTTAATATGGAGCAAATTTTAGAAGTCCGAGCCATAGACAAAGATGATCCGACAAGAGTCGACCGAAAACCCGTGAGGCTTATATACAAGCCTGAGCTGAACCAAAAATCATTAACTCAGCTGACATCGTCGGCCCAGGGGTGCCAGTCAAGTCCGAGTCAAAAAGGCCCGTCTGCATTATTTTCTTTGGCTATTCTGTTATTTTTTTACAGGCGATTCAAACATCGATTCCTCATGGCATTACTCGTAGGCCTGATGTCAGCATCGTGCCAAAACAACAACAAAGCGCCGGAAATACCATGCTCTCTTGATGCTGAATGTCCGAATGGTCTCGCGTGTATCGAAAAATTTTGCCGGCCTCAGCGGCCATGTCAAACCGACGACCAGTGTTGCTCGAAGCAGATTTGCCAACAGGGAAAATGTCGAGCTGCCCCCACCGATGATTGCTCAATTTCTGGCTGTTTATCACATCAAGAATGTGTCGATGACTACTGCGTAGCGAAGCAATGCAACCAGGATTTAGACTGTGGGAACTCAAAATGTGTGGGGAATTTATGCCTCGAAAGTCCTCCATGTGGTGATCGCTGTCGACCTGATGAGACATGTATACCTCACCGCAATGTCTGTCGAACTCTGTCTGGAAACTGCTCTCAACCATGTCCGAATGGGTCGGTTCGAGTCGCTCTGGAGTCAAACCTATTGAGCTCGGCGCTCTGCAATCTTGATGAAACTGATTGTGAATGCTTGAGTTCATTTGGGGCGCATATCGGTGCGGTTGCACGCGAAGCAGATATGACGATGGTCAATGGTGAACCAGCGTTTGCGGTATTCGACTCTTTCTATGAAGATTTAGTCCTGATCTTGGGTCATGGCACGGGAAATGAATCCCATTACTATTTGGATGGTTTCGCACGCGACATAGACCAGACAATCCCGAATATCATGCGGAACGGTAATAGAATGCCCGGACCAGTCCGAGGCTTATTTCCGCAGATTGAGACGGACTCGGCTGGGCGTTTACACTTCGCTTACTATGATGCTGATGAAAAACAGCTCCGATACATGAGGCGAGATGGTAGCGACCGTTGGATTGGACCCATTGTTGTCGATGATATCGGCGATGCTGGACGCTATGTGAAATTGGCCGTTGACCAACTCGATCGACCGCATTTGGTCTATTCTGTTCTCAATACGCCCAACAACGAGGATGGACTCCGCTATGCGCTGGGCTCGAACACCGCTGATGATCCATCCCAATTTGAAATCGTTAATATTGTGTCAGACGCAAGTCTTGGAACTGCTGTGCCGATTGGAAGTGTACCGACACGTTTGGGCCAGCGATTTTGCATGACTCTCGATGGAAATCGGGTCGTAGCAGCATTTCTAGATGGTGCTGAAAAATGGCTCTACATCGCTCGCGGAGGGCTACAAGGATTTCGTTATGAGCGACTACAAAATGAAATTGCACAAACCGATTTAGGTCTGAATGATCAAAGATATCTCGATTTTAGCACCCATGAGATCGGAGAACATTGCGCTATCTCATCACGAGACGGAGATGTGGACCTCATTTTCACAAACGAACGAACGTGGTCATTGATGAGTTATCATGGACCCATCGGTGGCCCTGGTCTTGTTCAAGTCGTCGATTCCGGTCTCGATGAAGGACGATCCGTCATGGGCGCATCCCCTGTCTTGAGTACTGATGCACAAAATCGCCTGGTTGCCGTCTATCAAGATGCAACTCGAAATGACCTACTTTTAAATATTCGAAGAAATGGACAGTGGCTTTCAGAGCCGATTGTTGTCGAATCAAAGGGTGCTGTCGGATATTCGAACAGCCTGAAAATTGAAAACAGTAATGCATTCATCGGAACGGTCCAAATCATCACTGATACGGGAGGCCGAGAGCGAAGCCGCGTTCTATTTTACCCCATCGACCTCAGCGGATATTAGAGATAGCAGTGCTAAATCATCACGATGAACCACTTCTATGCTTGAAATACCCCCGTGTTCATCAGTTCTTTGGCCCTTGATCATCCTGAGCGTCATCGAATCGTAAGCAACCAGACCTCGAGCGAAGGGTTGCCCATCCGGCGTACATATATCGACGGCTGCACCCACATCAAAATCTCCTCCTATATCGATTACACCTATCGGTAACAGGCTACGACCTTTATCCTGAATTGCAGAATAAGCGCCATTGTCTACGATCAACTGCCCTTCGACCTTGTGCGCATAAGCGATCCAATGTTTACGAGGGGAAATTTTGGGACCTCCGCTATCAAACCAGGTGCCCAAATTATCGCCTGCAAAGATTCGTTCAAGAACTGTTGGAACTTTTCCACGCGCGATGATCGCAACAATTCCCAGTTCGTTAACTTGGCGGACAGCCTCTAGTTTTGTTCTCATACCTCCGCTGCCCAAGCCAGTCGAGCTTTCGCCCGCTTTACTCATCAAATCTTCTGTAATCTTGGATACGTAATCAGCGACACGAATGCCTGCGTTTTCTGGATTATCCACGTAGAAACCATCAACATCGGACAAAATAACGAGGGCACTCGCCCCAGTTAAGCTCACCACCTGACTCGATAGCAAATCATTATCGCCCATCTTAATTTCTTCGATGGCGACTGTGTCATTTTCGTTAATAATTGGAATAGCCCCCAATTCCAGCAAGGCTCTGAGAGTATGACGGGCCGCAAGAAATCGCTTCCGATTTTTGAGATCGTCATGGGTCAAAAGCACTTGCGCGGCTGTTAATTCGTAATGACTCAGCTCATCCGTCCAAAATCTGATCAGCCGCCCTTGTCCAACCGCCGCAGAGGCCTGAAGTCTTTCAATTCGCTTCGGACGATCAAGTAAGCCAAGTTCTGGAAACCCGAGCGCGACAGCTCCACTGCACACAACAATGCATTCGATGCCCTGAGCGCGTAGATAGGCAATTCCTCTAACTATGGATGCAAAAGTGACTCGATCAAAGTCAGACCCATCCCTCAAAACAGAACTGCCAATCTTGATGACGATCCGCTTAGCGCCGCCCAACGTACTTTGTCTCATCAGGAATCCTATCTTTTCTTGTCTTTAGCCTTGTTTAAACCCGGTCCTACTTTCCGTTCTTTGAGCAAAGGCTGCAAGGCTGGTGTCAAATTACCTCGATTAAATTCGTATCCAGTTAATTTTTCGTAGGCGGACTTCAATGACACTTTCGGTGAAATGGTTTTGTATTTGGGCAGCTCGATTACGTCATTAAATGGACGGGACTCAGTCTTGAGGCGAATCGCCATCGTAAACGGCGACGCTGAACTGAACTTATATTTCAGGTCCAAAAAACCGCTCCGTACTGAACCGGTATTTTTGTGGAACTCAATTCGCCCATCGAGTTCTAAAAGCGAGCCATACCGCACGAGCATGGATTTAAAATAACGCCCGTCCTCATTCAGCAACGCATCCCAGTTCGATTGTATCTGCGGGAGACGCTCCAAATTGTGTTCTGCTCGTTTATCTCTCGAAATAGTAAAACTGATCCATTCGTGATCATCTGGCCGAACCGCCAATTGAACAAGACTCATCGCCTTTGTTGCCCCGACAAGTTCAGAGAACCAGGTGAGCGACGTGTCAAGGCAAGATTTGTCGTAAACGTTGGGCGGTTGGATTGAAATCCAGTCGTCCGAATTTCTTTTAAATAGCGGCAGTCCATCAACTTTTAAACATGCCAACTGCCTGGAGTGTCCTGGACGCTGGTCACGGTCTAATGTTGTTTCAATTTGATGAATCCAAGACCCATTACCATCGATTTTAGTCGTCGACCGTTCACTCAATTCGTACTCGGTTGTTTCGCTTCTTCGAACGACCAATCTTATCGATGTCGACAGTTCGAGACGTTTGAGAACAGCGATCTGCTGTCGAGTATTCAACGACATCGATTTGATTACGGCTTGTCTCGGATCCATGTGCGAATTCAGGGGTTGATCTCTACGAACAACTTCTTTGAATTGCTCAGATAAATCGCTTTTTGGATGCCCGCTACGATTTTGGCAAGCTGAAAGGGAAAAACCGAACACAAGAATGGACAGAACTCGTGCAACTATACTGAACGATAATTGCAAATCAACGTGTGATCGCGGATCGTCTGAGCAAAAATGACCGTCAACTATCATCGGCAGCACCGTAAATTGCGGGAGCTAAAACAGGCCCATTTGTAAACAAACTGATTGATAGCGCGGCCCATCATCAGACTGACGATCGCTTAATATCTAAAAAAATCAACCTTAGATTAGGTAAAAATACCGTTAAACGCCTAAATAACCGCAAATAATCACATCTCCCATTGACACAGAGGTCATCGATCATCAGTATAAGCCACTTTTCCAGCAGGAGTTCAGAGATGGCGAGTTACATCTTCACATCCGAGTCCGTGTCTGAGGGCCACCCAGACAAGATCGCAGACCAAATTTCAGATGCGATCCTCGATGCACTACTAGAACAAGACCCAAGAAGCCGAGTGGCTTGTGAAACGTTGATCAAAACAGGCTATGTCAATTTAGCCGGTGAGATAACGAGTAAGGCTGTTGTTAACTACGCTGACATCGTTCGAAAGACCATCCGCGATATCGGGTATGACGATTCTAAAAAGGGATTTGATGCAGATACATGCGGTATCTTAGTCGCACTCGATGGACAGTCAGATGACATCGCAATGGGTGTCGACGTCGGCCGCGGTGATCACGCTGAGCAAGGTGCTGGTGACCAAGGTCTGATGTTTGGATATGCATGCGATGAAACCGATGAACTCATGCCACTTCCGATACTGCTATCTCATAAGTTGACTGCTCGACTCGCAAAGGTCCGAAAGGACGGGACGCTTCCATACCTACGCCCTGACGGAAAAAGTCAGGTATCTGTAGAGTACATCGACGGAAAGCCCAACCGAATAACAGCGGTTGTCATCTCAAGTCAGCACGACGAAACCTTCAAAGGTGAAGAACTGACGAATGAAATTCTTCGGGACGGAATTAAACGTGAAGTCATCGACCCTGTCGTCCCGACAAATATGATCGATTCCGATACGGTCTTTCATATCAATCCAACAGGCAAGTTTGTCATCGGTGGACCACAAGGTGATTGCGGTTTAACAGGTCGTAAGATCATCGTTGATACCTACGGCGGAATGGGCAGACACGGTGGGGGCGCATTCAGTGGTAAAGATCCATCCAAGGTCGACCGCAGCGCAGCATACATGTCACGCTACATCGCCAAAAACATTGTGGCGGCAGGACTTGCTGAGCGAGCTGAGGTTCAGCTGGCCTATGCAATTGGTGTAGCAGAACCTGTTTCGGTTTATGTCGATACCTTCGGGACAGAGAAAATCGACCCTGAACGAATCAGTGATTTGGTTCGAGACCATTTTCCTTTGAAACCTCAGGGGATCATCGAACATCTTCAGTTGCTTCGTCCGATCTATCGTAAGACAGCGGCATACGGCCACTTCGGGCGAGAAGAACCAGAATTCATTTGGGAGCGTACCGACAAAGCGGACGCATTGAGAAAGGCAGCAGGACTATGAGTACAACAGATTACGAGCACAAGGAGAACGGCACTATGTCTAATGCCATTGCGACAATCGAGGCGCCCTTCATGTCGACGGGATTACCGCTCTTCAGCGGTTACGAGTACAAAGTGGCGGATATGTCTGACGAAGCGATTCGGTTCGGTCGAAAAGAAATCGAGCTGGCCGAGCACGAAATGCCAGGTTTGATGGCCCTCCGAGAGGAG
>MDTG01296653.1_pt1 | contig 10413 bp, 7 predicted proteins | sample 811421 | NCBI WGS metagenome assembly MDTG01 (sample SAMN05326645, study PRJNA326480) | marine metagenome | isolation source: seawater | place: Pacific Ocean: South East | collected 2011
CTAATGATTTTAGTTTTCATGGTCTGCCAAATCCTATAAACTTCCCGGAAAATGAATTTAGAAAATCTTTAATTTTGTATTATTATACTGTTTCAGATAGAAATGAAGATGAAAAGTTTGTTGCTCAGCCACATTCAGCTCTTTGGAAAAAAAGAGGTATGAAAGATAAAAAAGGTTATGTAATTAGGAATAAATTTTAAATGAAACTTAAGAATAAAACCATTTTAGTTACTGGAGGCACTGGTTCATTTGGATCAAAGTTTATATATGCATTGTTAAAAACTGATATAAAAAAAATAATTATTTTTAGCAGAGATGAAAAAAAACAAGATGATATGCGTAAACACTATTCAAATGAAAAACTCAAATTTATTATTGGAGATATAAGAGATAAAGATGCTTTGCTCGATGCTACGCATGGAATTGATTATATATTTCATGCTGCAGCTTTAAAGCAAGTACCATCTTGTGAGTTTTATCCTCTCGAGGCTGTCAAAACTAATATTCTCGGAACTGAAAATCTTCTTGATGCAGCCATAAGTTCAAATGTAAAAAAAGTAATTTGCTTGAGTACTGATAAAGCTGTTTATCCAATAAATGCAATGGGGATCTCTAAGTCTATGATGGAAAAAATAATGGTTGCAAAATCAAGAGTTTCAAGTACTACAAAAATTTGCGGAACAAGGTATGGAAATGTTCTTGCATCAAGAGGCTCAGTTGTTCCTTTGTTTGTAAATCAGGTAAAACAAAATGAACCGATAACCATAACTGACCCAGATATGACTAGATTTATAATGACTCTTGATGATGCAATAAATTTAGTTCTTTATGCATTCGAGAATATGACTGGAGGCGAAATATTCGTTCAGAAATCACCATCGTCAACAATTGGAGATTTAGCTCACGCAGTCCTTAAAATGCTTAATAAAGAAAAACATAAAATAGATATAATTGGAACACGACATGGTGAAAAAAAATATGAGGCATTATTAAGTAGAGAAGAAATGTCTTATGCCGACGATAAAGGTGACTATTTTATAGTTCCTCCAGACTTAAGAGATTTAAACTATGAAAAATTCACTGAGGAGGGTGATAATTTTCTGTCTGAAGCAGAAGATTACAATTCTCACAATTCATCAAAATTATCTATAAACGAAATAACTAAGATATTAGAAAAATTACCTTTATTTTCTTGATGAAAATTTTCTTTTCTTTCTCCTCCTTTCATTTAGTTAGAAACTAAAATGAAAATCTTAGTGACTGGCTCAAATGGATTTATTGCAAAGAATTTAATAAGTCACCTTAGTTTATCTCATGAGATTGTAGAGTTTACTTCAGACACTAGCTGGGAATTTCTTAAAGAGGAATTAGTAAGCATTGACTTTATATTTCATCTTGCAGGAACCAATAGAGATACAGACGACGCAATTAAATCTGGAAATCACGGCTTGACAAAAAAATTAGTGAGCCTGCTTTTTGAACTTGATCTTAATATTCCAATTCTGCTTTCCTCATCTACCCAGGCATTAAAAAAAAATATTTACGGTAAAAGTAAGCTTGATGCAGAAAATGAGTTAGTCAAATTTTCTAAGAAATCTAATTCAAAAGTCATAATTTATAGGCTGCCAAATGTTTTTGGGAAATGGTGCAGACCAAATTATAATTCTGTTGTAGCTACATTTTGTTATAACATAAATCATAATTTGCCTATTACTATTAATGATCCTAATCATAAAATAAATTTAGTTTACATTGATGACGTGGTGGATTCTTTTTCTAGCAATCTTACGAAAAAATCAAAAAATACCATTATCTACAAGAAAATAAATCGCTCCTATAATATTACTATCAAACAACTGGCTAATAAGCTTCAATCATACAAATTTGCAAATTTAAAGTTACCATTGACTGGAAGAGGAATAGATAGAGCGCTTTACGCAACTTTTTTAAGTTATAAAGATAAAACTGATTTTTCATATAATTTGAAAGAAAATGTAGATGAGAGGGGGAAGTTTGTAGAATTATTTCATACTAGTAATTCTGGCCAATTCTCATATTTTACTTCTAAACCTGGTGTTACAAGAGGTATGCATTACCATCATACAAAGAACGAAAAATTTGTTATTGTACAGGGCAAAGCAAAGTTTCATTTTAGAGATCTTGAATCAAAAAAGAAGTATTCTATTATCGCTAATGATAATAACAGTGTGGTAGTTGAGACTATACCTGGTTGGGTGCATAGCATTACCAATATTGGTTCTGAGGATTTAATTGTTTTGTTATGGGCTAATGAGAATTTTGATATAAATAAACCAGATACTTACTCTGAAGAAGTATAATTTAGTATGGGAAATAAAAAATTAAAAGTTCTAATAGTTGTTGGAACTAGGCCAGAGATAATTCGTCTTTCCTCAGTTATCAAAAAAATAGATAAATATTGCAATCTATATTTTGCTCATACAGGTCAAAATTTCGACTATGAGCTGAATGAAATTTTTTTTAAAGATCTTAACCTTAGACCTCCTGACGTTTATTTAGATTGTGGCTCAAACTCAAGCTCATCATCGGAAACTATAGGAAAAGTTATTTTTGATGTAGATAAGATAATTGCAAAAGTTAAGCCTGACTGCATGCTTGTCTTAGGCGATACAAATAGTTGTATGGCAGTAATCTCTGCAAAAAGAAGAAAGGTTCCTACATTTCATATGGAAGCTGGAAATAGGTGTTTTGATGATAGAGTCCCAGAAGAGATAAATAGAAGAATTGTTGATCATACTGCAGATATAAACCTAACATATAGCTCAATATCAAGAGAATATTTGCTGAGGGAAGGTCTTTTACCAGATAGAGTTATTAAAACAGGATCCCCAATGATGGAGGTTCTTAAGGCCCAATCTGAATTAATAAATAGATCTAATATTCTTCAAAAACTAAAAGTTAATCAGTATGGTTATTTTGTAGTCAGTCTTCATAGAGAAGAGAATATTGACAGCCAAATCATTTTCCCAAAAATGATTGAAGTTTTATCGGCCGTGGCTGAGAAATACAAACGGCCAATTATCTTTTCTGCTCATCCTAGAACGCAAAAAAAACTATCAAGAGAAAAAGCTCAATTACCAGAACTAATAAAAATTATAAAACCATTGGGTTTTAATGATTATCAATATCTGCAAATAAACTCCTCAGCGGTTTTATCTGATAGTGGAACAATTAACGAGGAGTCATCTATCTTAAATTTCCCTGCACTAAATTTAAGAGAGGCTTTTGAGAGACCGGAGGCCATGGAAGAGGCTGCTGTGATGATGGTTGGTATGGATAAAGATTCTGTTTTGCGAGGTTTGTCTATTCTTGAATCTCAAAGTCGAGGAATAGATCGATCATTAAAAATAGTACATGATTATGATTTAGAAAATGTTTCAGACAAGGTAATCAGAATAATTCATAGCTACACAGATTATGTAAATAGAGTTGTGTGGAAAAAATACTAATTTTATCTCATGAAACTTCTTTTAGTTGCAGATTCTTTTCCCCCTATGAATTCATCCTCAGCAATTCAATTGGATGACTTATGTAAAGAATTGTTTAATCAAAAACATCAGGTTTACGTAGTATTCCCTTCATCTCATATCGATCAAAAAATTGAAATTAGTTCCAATGCTTGTTATTCCATTTTGAGTATCAGTATTCCTGATTTAAGGAAATCAAGTATGGTCAAGAGGGCAATAACTGAGCTTTCACTTTCATTTTTATTAATTTTTAGATTCAGGCAAACCCCATGGACAAAAATTAAGTTTGATGGAGTGATTTGGTACTCGCCATCTATATTTTTTGGCCTATTTGCTTGGTATATAAAATATAAAAATAATTGTAAGGGTTATTTAATTTTAAGGGATATTTTTCCAGATTGGGCCTTAGATGTAGGCCTATTAAAAAAAAATTTTATATATTATTTTTTTAAATTCTTTGAAATATTTCAATACAGAGTTGCAAATGTAATAGGTATCCAAACTCCTGGGAATGAAAAGTATTTTCAATCAAATTCTGGATTACATAATAAAGTAGAAGTTTTATGTAACTGGCTACTACCTATTCCAGAATCATTTCCAGAAATTGATATTCAATTACAGGATTCTATATTGTCAGATAAAAAAATTTTTGTTTATGCTGGCAATATAGGTAAAGCTCAGAATGTTAAGTCAATTATTGATATTGCTGAAAATCTATCAGAAAGCGATGATTTTGGATTTTTGGTTGTTGGCAGGGGCACCGAAAAAGCAAAGCTTGAATCCCTCGTTGCAAGTAAGCAGCTTCAAAATGTTTTATTTTTAGATGAGATTGACTCAGAGTATATTCCTTCATTGTATAAAAAATGTTTTTGTGGAATTGTTTCATTGAATGTTTCTCATCAGAGTCATAACATTCCAGGAAAATTTGTTTCTTATATGCATAATTCCTTGCCTGTTTTTGCAATGCTTAATCCAGGCAATGACCTTGCAGATATTATTGAAACTAAGAATGTGGGTTGGGCTACATTTAAAACCCATGGGAATGAATTAAAAAATGAGCTTCTTGAATTTTCAAAAGAGTTAGTTATTAATGAACAAGAAATAAGGAATCGCTGTAAATTGCTAGCGCAAGAAATGTTCTCTGCTAATAGCGCAGCAAGTCAGATTGTTAAAACGTTGCGGTAAGTTTGCATTTTTAGGTACAGGAATTTGCCAAATTTACAGCAAATTTTCTTATATTCAAGCTATAATCACCCCATGAAATATTCTCGCCTATCTCCAATTTTTGCAATATTAATGCTTATATTTTTAAATATTGAAAATACATTTGCGCAAGATTTAACTGAACTTTTGGCAGATGAAGTGACTAAGACCCTCACAAGTGGCTCTAAAACTAGAAAAGATGAAGAAAGATTTACTTCATTTATTCAAAATGAGTATCAAAACACAGTTAAGCAGCTTAAAAAAATTGATAAAGATATAGAGAGCACTTTATTTCAAACAAATCTTCAGAGAGAAAGAATCAAGATGGCATCTCAGTTGTGTTCTTTAGATCCTAGAGCTTGCTTTTTAATTGAAGAATATCAGTTATATAGCGAAAGTAAGACTCCGCAATCGGTTGATGAGTTAGAAATTTTTGGTTCCAATTTTTTTACTGGCTACCCGATTGATATGAACGCATTTGATAATCTGCCAATACAAGATGACTATATTATCAGTATCGGTGATTATATAAATATAAGTAGTTTTGGTATTTTAAACTTTGATGAAGAGGTAGAGGTTGACCTTACTGGCAGTTTATTAATCCCTCAAGTTGGCCTTGTAAATATAGCTGGAATGAAATTTTCTGACGCATCAGATAAAATTAGTCAAATTGTTTCAGATAAGTTTCCTTCTACTGAAATATACCTTTCTTTAAATCAAATTCGAGCCATCCAGATCTTTACAATGGGTGTTGTAAATAATCCTGGTTCATACTCAGTAAGCTCAATGTCAACAGGCGTGAATGCCGTCATTACTGGTGGTGGGTTTCAAAAAAATGCATCTTTAAGAGATATTTCTATTGTTAGAGGCAAAGATGTAATTGCGAACATAGATTTATATAAATTACTAATTGATGGAGACTCCTCCTCTGATATCAGATTGAAAAATGGGGATACAGTTCTAGTTAATGGGTCAAAAAACCTTGTTTCAGTATTTGGCGAAGTCCATAGACCAGCTATTTATGAATTTAAAGATGGAGAAACAATATCCGATGTATTGAGATTCTCCTTAGGATTTACAAGTTTTGCAGACAAACAAAGCATTGTTCTAAAAAGAATCACTAAAAACAATAAAGTAGAGACTATCTCAATTTCAGACAACCTAAATCTTATGTTGGCACCAGGTGATGAGATTATTATCAATCCCCTTCGTGGTGAGGCTATAAATAATATAGCAATATACGGTGCTCTCAGAAATACTGGACAATTTAGTATAAAAACAAATGCAAACCTAGGAGACTATATTTCTTTAGATAGAGATCTCATTGAGGAAACTTATACTGCTTTTGCTATTATCAAGCATTTTGATAGACGTACTAGATCATGGAGCATAGAAAGATTTAATCTGCTAAATCAAGAAAAACTGAATACCACAAAAGTCTTCTCAGGAGATGAAGTATTTGTTTTTAATAAAAAAGATGTAGAGTTTGTTAATTCTCTTACATTCTTGAATAAGATCGAGGAAATATATAATGAAAATTCCGTAGATCAAGAATTAGATAATAATGTTAATGCTGCATCAGCAATACCTCAATCCATTATTCCGAGCATGGACCTTATAAACGGCTCTGAGAAAGGCGATATTAAAACCGCTCAAGATAAAGAACTGGATAAATGTTTTACATACTTTGGAAAATTAAATAAAGCTAGTTTCGCTGAAGCTTCAATTACAAAGTTAACAATTTTTGATCCAATAAATCAGCTTGATTGCCCTGAGTTTATTGAAAATTCTCCCGAGTTACTCCCAATTTTGTTAGGCTCCTCGATACCTGTTCTTGGTAACGTAAGGGTGCCTGGACTATATCCAGTTGATGCGGATGTTACTGCTCAAGATATACTAAATATTGCTGGTGGATCCATAGATCTTGATCCACAAAATACTATATACGAAGCTGGTCTTTCAAATTCTGAAATCAGGACGATTCCATTAGAGACACTTCCACTTTTTTCTAGCCTAACCTATTTTAGCGCCAAGGCTAATTATAAATATAGTGAACAAGGCTTTGTAACATTATCTGGTCAATTTCAATATCCTGGAAAATATGCCATCAACTCTAACACCACACTATTAGATATATATGAGCGTGCTGGAAACTTAACAAATTATGCATTTCCATATGGCGCAATTCTTACAAGAAAATCAATTCAAGAAATTGAAAAAGAATCATTAGATAGAGCTGAAAAAGAGCTTGCTGAAGTCCTTTCAACAGCTGTTACAGCAGGATATCTAAAACAAAATTCAACTGATCTAGTATCTTTGCTTGCATTAATGACTTCTATTAGTAATGCCGAACCAACCGGAAGACTGGTTTCTGAATTTGATCCAAGTGCAATAAAAAGTGATTTATCGCTAAATACAATTTTAGAGGATGGTGATGTAATTTATATGCCTCGGTTAAGGAATACTGTAACTGTGATGGGCCAGGTTTTAAACCCTGTTACTGTTCCCTATAATCCATCTTTCTCTCTTGATGATTATATACTTGCAGCAGGCGGCTTCAAAGATAGAGCAGATAAAAACAAAACATATGCAATCCTACCTAATGGAATATCAATTGATCCAGGGAATTCTTTCATCAATTTTTCTTCAGGATCGAATAAAATTGTACCAGGTACTACTATACTAGTTCCGAGACAGGCTAGACCACTGGATGGGCTCTCTTTAGTAGAGGTATTAACGCCTATATTAGCTAATCTATCTGTAACGGCTGCATCAATAGCTGCCATAAGCAATAATTAATCCTGAATGAAGTGCAAAGCATTTGCATCCTTGTTAGTACTATTTTATTCATTCCCAATCCTAGGTGATATTTCTGAGTATATTTACCCTCATAGAGAAGCAAGTTTCTCTAATTATGGAACTACAGGCTTGCTTCAGATGCCAACTGCACGCTTTTATCCTGAGGGAACTCTTGCATTTTCATGGACACACAATGAGCCATATTTAAGAGGATCTATAGTAGCTTATCCATTTAGTTGGCTTGAAGCATCGTTTCAGTATGCTGATATCAACAACACACTATATAGCACCGTTAAAGAATTTAGTGGCTCTCAATCACTCAAAGATAAAAGCTTTGACGCAAAGCTTAAATTAATAAAGGAAACAAATTATATGCCCGCTGTTGCCATGGGGTTTAGAGATCTTGCAGGCACGGGATTGTTTTCAGGCGAATATATTGTTGCTTCAAAATTTATAAATAATAAAATAGATTTATCTTTTGGAATTTCTTGGGGACTACTTTCACAGGAAAAATTTAGAAATCCTTTAGTAAGTCTTTCTGATAGGTTTAAATCAAGAACTGAATTTGGCAATCGAGATTCAAAGGGCGGAGAATTCAGCCTTGATTCATATTTTGGAGGCTCAGCTGATATTTTTGCGGGTGTAGAATATTTTCTACCCAATATGAATGGCGCAAGAATAAAGGTTGAATATGATACAACTAATTACGCAAAAGAAGGGCCATTACCTGTAAAACAAGATTCGAATTTTAATTTTGGGTTTGTGTATCCTTTCTCAGAATCGCTCTTCACAAAAATTGGTTATACTCGAGGAAATACTCTTTCATTTGGCTTTTCTTATGCATTAAAGTTAGCTAAAAAAAATTCACTAGTTAAAAAAAATGATAAAAAATGGAAAGAAAAAAGATCAGCTGCCATCCAAAATGTTACTTCCAAGGATGACGAGCTCCTTTACAAAGCAGCTTTAAGATATTTAGGCGAGAATGATATCTTTTTGCAGCGTGCAGATGTAGATGATTCAAAGTTGAAAGTTGTTTTTTCTCAATCAAAATTCCGAAGTTTTCCACTGGCCGTTGGAAGAGTAACTAATATTTTAGATCAGATAAGCCCGCCAAAAATTACTAAATTTGAGATGACTAATGTGAACGCTAATTTACCTTTGCACTCAATTACAATAGACCGAGAGTTATATAAAACCTATGATCCTATTCATGCTACTGGTGCTTTATTGACAAGAAGCTCTTTGGATGCAGTTCATAATAAGGATTTAGATAATTTTGAATTTATTCCCAAAGCAAAATTACCTCAACTTTTTTATAGTTTTAATCCTAATCTAAGAACACAAATAGGGGGTCCGGATGGGTTCTTCTTTGGAGACCTTACTCTTACAATGGATTCAGAATTAATCATAAAGAAAAATTTTACGCTTTCCACCCAGCTATCTGTATCTCTTGCAGATAACTTTGAAAAATTAAAATTAGCCTCAGATAGTATACTTCCCCATGTAAGGACTGACATAGTGTCTTACCTGAAAGAAACTCGCGGCAATGTCTATTTAGAAAGAATGCAGTTTAATTACTTTTCTAAATTATCAAAAAATGTCTATGGAAAAATCTCAGGAGGAATATTTGAATCAATGTTTGGAGGTTTTGGAGGAGAGATTTTATATAAGCCCTTTTCAAAGAATTATGCTGTTGGTGTTGATGCATTCTGGGTAAAACAGAGATCATATGAAATGCGTGATAAATTTTTAGATTATGAAACTGTTACTGGCCACATTACAACATATTACAGACATCCGTCTTCAAGGGTCTTGTTTATGATGAAAGGAGGCAAATTTCTTGCAAAAGATTCAGGTCTTACATTTGATATTTCCAGAGAATTTAAGAGCGGAGTCAATATGGGTATTTTCTTCAGCAAAACTGATATTAGTTCTGAGGAGTTTGGAGAGGGTAGTTTTGATAAAGGATTCTATTTTCATATACCTTTAGATATATTTACACCCTATCATTATACAAAGGTCGGTACATGGGGTCTTAGACCTATTACCAGAGATGGCGCAGCTACACTCAATCAACAGTTTCATTTATGGGGTGTTACATGGGCAGGCTCAGAAAGAATTATAGAAGACCATTGGGAGGATTTTTATGATTAAGCATTCTCTAATTGCATTTTTAGCCCTTGCTTGTGCGTCCTGCTCAACTTTTTTTACTGCTGAGCAATTATATAATGCTGCAAAAGATAATTACTTTACAGATCATACTATACCAATCGACTCTTCTTATTTTGATACAAAATCATATTCATTTATTAAACTTTCAATTGGCGACAAACCGCCTGTAATTTTATCTTTAGCTTACATTAACTATCCTGTATTTGAATGGGTTTCAGAAGATGGTATAAGTATATTTACGGAGAATGGACGTGTAGTTAAAACTCAGGGTCTAAAGCACGATGTAGCAACAATAACATCTACCGTAAATGAGATCTCTTGGACTAATATTTCAGATGATCAATTTATTCATAAAGTTAATTTTGCCAATCCCATCTATAGATTTGCTTCTATAGTTGAAGATAAAAAGTTTGTAGATTATATGTACATAAATAAATTTACAGATCAAGCAGACATAAAAGTTAAAAAATTCAGAGGCTTTGGTTCCATAGAGAATATAGGCTGGGATTATAAGAACTTATATTATGCAAATGATCAAACTGGCATTATTGAAAAGTCTGTGCAGCACATTCATCCAATGTTAGAGCCGCTGCATATTCAATACTACTTCAAATATGATTGAGTGAGCGTGCTAAGAATTTATTTTCAAAGGCTTTACTATCTATAAATCAAAACTCCATATTTAATCATCTTAAATCTCATACTTTATGCTGTAGTATTAATTTTTTTTGGA
>MDTG01412449.1_pt1 | contig 10413 bp, 11 predicted proteins | sample 811421 | NCBI WGS metagenome assembly MDTG01 (sample SAMN05326645, study PRJNA326480) | marine metagenome | isolation source: seawater | place: Pacific Ocean: South East | collected 2011
AGTCACAGCAGTTTTTGTCTTTATCAGATATGATTGTTGGAGGAATTGGCCAGTTTATATCATAGTCATTATAACAGTATGCTTCGTCCATAGCTTTATCATATTCATGATCTTGCTGATATACTAGAACAGAGTCTGTCATAGCTATAAAAGCATGTCCACAGTATGGAGGAATATATAGACTATTAAGTACAGTCTCATGCAATACCACACCAAAATAATTGTTATAGGTTGGGCTATCTGGTCTTAAATCCACGCAAACATCATATACATTACCTTTGACACAAGTGACTAATTTGGCATATGGAGTTCTGTGAACGCCTCGTAAGACACCCTTTTTAGAGAAACTATAGTTTGTTTGCATAGGTTTAAAGTGAGGTAAAAAAGAGCTTTTAAAGGTCTCAGAAAATACACCTCTTTTATCTTCAAACTTATTAGGTTCGATCCACACGCAATCTGATATTATTGTCGAATGTATCATGTTAGTTTTAGTTGATCCTTTTCTTCAACAACATCTATATTATGTTTTTTTGCTGATTGTTCTATTTGTTTACTTGCTTCTTCTTCACTGAGAAAAGTTTGTGATTCCGGTAATATAGCAGCACAGGGATGGTTTAGAACATGATAGTGACATAAGTTGCCAATATTTGGATATATCACATTTTTATGACTTCCATCTCCAACCTTATAAGTATATACAAAATTAACTATATTTTCAGTTTCAATATCTGACAATAAATGAGATGCTTGTAAATTGTTGTCTCTGACTGTTTTTGCCAGCATATGCTCACAATCACAACCTTGTACAGCTTCCCAAGGTCTTATACCCGGTTTGGTCTTTTCTGCTTCAAGGTGTTGTTGCTTTAAGTCAATAGTTTCTTCATATGAAGGATACCATTTATCTACTTTATTTTTAATAATGTAATAATTTGTTTGTGGATAGAAATACGACTGATCTTTGATTTGAGAGATTAATTCTTTTTGAGTAGTTTCTGCAAAGGCAGCATAGCCAATATTATTAATATAGAAAAAATCTTTAGATTCATCTATTTCAACATCGAAAATACTTGTATCCGCTATAACATCGTTAGAAAATTTCCAGATATATTCGTAATCCTTATCTTTACTATAATCAAAAATCTTACGATCATTGTCCATAGCACCAAATGCTTCTCCTAGATTATCGCTATACAATATTTCAATAGTGCATGCTCTTAATATATTATTAATTTCTGGTAGAAATTTGTCTACAATTTCTTTTTCACCATTAACACTGTAGACTATAGTATCAAATTCTTCGAGCCAAGCACTATTGTATTTAGCAAATTCTAATGCACGTAAGAAGCTTCTGGGATCATTTAAAGTATCTACTATACCCACTAACGATTTAGAAATTATATTTTTTAGATTGGTCATTTAGCACCCATTCGATTGTAGTTTCTAAAGATGTACGAAAATCAATAGGCTGTTGCCAACCCATATCTCTAAGTTTAGAACCGTCTAAACTATATCTTTTATCATGTCCCGGTCTAGCTTTATCACAATCTACATATTGCAATCTAGCTTCTTTACCCATTAATTCAGCAATGTCTTTTACTAAATCATCATTATTTTTTTCGACATCTCCCACAACATTGTAGTGTGCGCCGGGTTTACCGTGACGCAGTAAGAATAGGGTAGCGTTAGCTGCATTACGAGCATGCAACCAGTGACGTTGACCCACATACAATACTTTGTCTCCGTCCATTTTTGCATGTATAGGTATGATTTCATCATTGTGTATTTTAGTTATTGCTTTAGCTACTAATTTTTCTTTATGTTGTCTAGCACCATACAGATTCATTGTATATGTACTAATAATCGGTAGATTATACGTATTCCAATAGGAGATACCCGCTGCTCCTTGTCCAGCTTTACTAGCACTATATGGATTGCTTGGTCTCCACCTATCATCTTCTTTAAAGTCATAGTTGTCTGGGGCAGGACCGAAGACTTCATCAGTTAGATAATTAATAAACAAGGCATCAGGATTAGTTTTTCTGTACCATTCTAAAAGATTAACTGTTCCCATAACGTTATCTTCAAAGAATTGTTTTGGATGTATAATACTACGATCAACATGACTATTTGCAGCGATATGAACAACATAGTCTACAGACCCAATAGCTTCTTCTATATGTGGTGAAACCTCAAATTTTAGATCATGATAAACTAATTTAATTCTATCTGCATGTTCTCTAACGTGTAGGCTTTCTAATAATCTTTCCAAGTCACCCACGTAAGTTAATCTACATAGACACACAATATTCCAATCAGTATTTACTAAAAGTTCCTCGACAAAGTGCGAACCTAAGAAGCCTGCTGCACCGGTGACTAAAATTGATTTAGGCATTTTATTTCCTTGATAATAGTTTAGAGTTACTGGTTGGATTGTGTTGTGCTAATTGTCCCCATTTTTGTTTAAAAAACAAGTGACAGTTTTGTTCATATACTTGTGCTTTAGCAATTTTTTCTGGTGTTTTGGCTGTTACTGATACGAAATGATAAAAATGTAATTGATATGTTCTTAACATTTTCATACCATTCATTTCGCATTTCATAAAAAACTCCCAATCAGCAACAAAACCACTAGGAGAAGGATAGTCACTATCAAAACCACCACATCTTAAATAATTATATTTATTTATATAGATAGGGAAGGTAGATCCAGTATATTCTATCAAATCTTCTTTTATAGTTTCTTCATAGTCCCAAAATTTTTGCAAGTCAAAATCTTCAATAGTTCTACCTAAATCATGAATATGAAATTGGCGAAACATACTATTATATGGCTCAATATGATTGGGTGCAACTACCGCATTTTTAATATCTATGTTTGATAATATTGTATCCCAATGTTTTGGAAAAACATTATCATCATTCACGATTAATATATTGTCATGTAAAGACGAATAAACTCCTAGATTAGTAGCTTTACAAGTACCAACATTTTGCTTTAGAATTAGCGGACTAATTTTACCCGCATATTTTTGTAAAACATCTTTATTACTATTAAAATCTCCATCTATAACTACAACAATATTATTTAAATTATCCTGACCTTCAATAGCAGATTGCAAACACAGATCAAGAGCAGTAGGAGTATTCAGAGAAGGTATAATTACACTAATCATAGACAGAGTAATACCCTCCTATCTTAAATTTTTTACCAAGATTTATAGATCCATGTTCACTAGGTTGATAATTTTTATATTCTATAATTCTAAAATCTATACTTATTCTTGTTTTACCTGTCTCATTAACCTTATTACCGTGTAGCAGGTTAGGGCCATCCCATTTAACAAATTCACCATACTCACAATTCATAGGACTAAAATCCTTCTTGTCTTCTTCTGACTCTACCCATATAGTATTGCTATCAAAAGCTTTGGTAAATGGTAAGAAAATATTTAATTCTTTTACTGCTGATGCCCATTCACCATCTCTATACCACTTATCCTTATGATACTCACCTACTGCAATATTATTGGGATAACATATACGAAAAGTCGGTTTAGCTTGCACCACAATCTTATCGTCATATAACGGTCTGATATTTGTTTGTATAAAACTATTATATAATGAACGGAATTGTTCCTCTTCCATCCACTGATAAAATAATTTATGATGTTTAGTAGATTGGTCATTTTCTCGTTCTAATAATTTTATATCACTATTAATATCCTCTAACTTATCCACACCAAAATGCTTTGCTAACAAATCAGCAAAATTAAATTGATTTGTATCATAACTAAATTTAAGCATATTTCCTCCAGTTTATTAGTGGTGAAAGCCACTGTGTTTCTCCGTGAGTAGCATAACCGGGAATACAAGATAAAATATTTCTTTTATGTTCCTTATTTAATTCTACAAAAATTTCAAAATCATCAGGATGAGTTCCTGCTGTCCATTTTCTCCATACTTGTTCATCTTCTTTTAGGTATTCTACAGTTGATGCAAAAGTCATAGTTGTAGAATTTGTAACTTTCCAATGTGCTGAATGAGTTAAATAAACCTTAGTATATTCGCCACCACCTTGACAATAAGGATTACCTCCAAGACTAGGATCTAAATATTTATCAGGATGATCGTATAGTGTGACGTATGCCACGCCAAAGTCCAATCCTTCTTTTAAAACATTATAGCTATTAGGTAAATGTAAATAGTCATTTTCTACAAAATATACATACTCAGTATCATCTAATTGTAATGCTTTATCAAGAGCTAAATTAAAAGTACCAGCACCGTGACCTATACTAACCTTAGTAATATTATCTGGTTTAATATATTTACGAATCATATTGTAAGTATCATCAGAAACATTATCTGCTATCACATCTATACTATCAGAATTAAAATGTTGACAAAAATTATTTAAACAACTTTCGTTATTTACATAATCAGGTTTGACTTTGTCGTAACCCGCATCGCTTATTCTATAAAATATTTTCATTTAATATCTCAAATTCCCAGTCGTGAACAAAACACTTGCCATTAAATGGTCTACTAAATTCTTCTTCTATAAGACTGATCCAATCACGATCCTTATTGTGTCCCCAAGACTTTACTTTTTGTATCATTTCATCTTTTGTTCTTACCCAACTATAATGATGGACCATAGGTTTTCCTTCTGGATCTAATATCATAGATTTTTTGTTGCAGTCTAGGTGCATGTGGTACTGATCTCTGCCACAAGGCATTACTGGTATAACTATTTGACCATTACGAAAAACCAAATCTTTTCTGACTAAAACTGGACTATCTTCGAAATTCTTAGCTCTAATATTTCTGTCTCTAAAATACCAATAATTACCTATCGCCATAGAGTCGTATTCTTTATATTCTTCAGTATTTATCCATTGGTTAAATTTATCAGGTTCTATAATTTCATCTGTATCTAAAAACAGAATATAATCCGTATCTAAACTTGTGGACATAATTCCTGCAGTACGACATTGCACCTCAAAAAAGAAAGCTGGATGACCGGGCTCCCAAGGCAAAGTTATATATTTTATATTATCATATTTTTGACATATGCTCATACTATCAAATACAAGTTGTTCATTTTCAGGATCTCCATTCCAAAATTTTTCGCAAGTGCATACTACTATTTCATCAGAAACCTTAGAGGCAGTAGCTAAACATTCATCAAGCCATCTATGATCTATGGTTGAGTACAATAATACTGTAGAGAGCTTCATCCTATATCCTTTAAATCTTCTAATTCTGTTAAAGTTAATAAGTCTACTTTATTCTGACTAAAAACTTCCCATGACATATCAATACTTTTTTTAGATACTGGTTTTAAGGGTCTATCATTTTTAAGTAAACCTATACCAAAATCTGTGTCATAAACAAGAGCGTGAGGATTAGCTTCTTTAACTAATAAGAAGGCTTTCCAAACATCCCCATTCCAAGAAACACTATTACGTGGTACTTCCTGACTTATTTTATCTGCTGGATTACAATCATGGAATAAAATGTATCCACCTTCACTTATATGTTTTAAACTATTATTAAAGTCTTTTACTACTTGATCAGCAACATGTAGCCCATCAATTAAAATAACATCATAAGATTCATCACATATATCAAAAAAATCATCAGAAGTCATTTTGTGTGTAACTTCAGAAATACTGACGCCTTCTGCTCCAGGTTCGACTCCATGTTTAAGATCACAAGAAACCTGTTTAAATGTAAAACCATCGAATATACCAATTTCTAAATATTTAGTAAAAGAATTGGTAGTGATTAAATGATTTACAATATTACTCCTACGAAATGTACTATTTACAATTCTTAAAAACTCTTCCGTATTCCTATTGTCTATCATCTTTGTATAGTTTCGTATAAGGTATTTTGTGCTCGTTGTCTGTCTATATCTTTATGATGTATTATAGCATATTGAGGGTTAGCTGGCAAGGCCGCAGCATTTTCAAAACCCGTTAATTGTTCATGCACATTACCTATCCATTTAATTTTACCATTATTTTTATATATTCTAGGTTGATAATCTGGCCAATTTATCCAGCCATTTTGATTAATATTCCAACCATATTTTTTGACATCATCTAAAGTATAATCTGTTACAGTATTTACACGAGGTAAATGATAAAGATCATTGTTAGGATTAATTGTTTTTCTCCAAATATTAATAGTTTCTGTAGAAGCAAATTCATCAGCATCAAAATTAATGATATAGTCTTTCGTAGCAAGACTGTTGGTGAAGTTTTTCATAGTTGCAAATTTTTTTGTCAAAATGATAACGAGTATATTGATCCGCTACATTTTTACATAATGATTGTATACTTTTATCTAGATCAGTTTCTTGTTCTTCTTCCTGTCTATAAGTATGTACAATAATAATTTCATCACCATTTTGTTTGCTTTGTTGCAGAAGAGGCAATAAAATTTTTAGTTCTTCTAGTTCATTATAAACTGTTACAGTATAAGATATATTCATAATTATACTATCTCTCCTTCTGTACTATCTCCATTTACAATTCCTCCGGGCATATTCACAATAGTTCCTAGTTTTTTTTCATAGTTAAGAGTGCCATAATTTAAAAAACTTCCTGCTCCTTGTCCACCCTCAAAATCAGGACCCCCAGCACCCTGTATAGACAGATAATTACAAGTCATAGAGCCTAAATTTGATACATACTGCACACGTATGTTATCAGCTGTAAGGCTAGAGTTTACATGTATATAACCTATAGACTCATAATCAGGTGGTCCTTTTGCTCCAAGAATAGTTATTGATGTGCTCGGGGTAAAACCGAAACCTCCAAAGTTTTTTTGTACAGTTTGTATATCTGTGCTAATATAAGGAGCACCACTAAGATACGTAGCAACTATTCTTTCTTCTTGTGGTGGTATTGCATTAGGCATAGCTGGTATGATTTGTCCCGATGGTCGCCTAATAGAATTGGAAAAGCTTACGCTACCTACACTATCAAATGTAGCTAAAACAGAATTAAAGTTACGAATTGCAACATGATTAGTTACAGTTGATACTGTTCTTCTATCGTCATTTTGGTTGTACATTGTTACTTTCCAATCAAAATCTCCTTCAAATGCACCTTCAATTTTGAAAAAATTACTGACAGTTGCTGTTTCTTTAAATTGTATTGCTGCATCAAAAGGTTCAGGATTTATATTGTTTATAATCTGTTGAGGACTAGAATAATCCACGTTGTATCCTGATATTATAGAATTTTTAACAATAGATGATGATATCTTTATGGTTGGTACTTTTCGTGGGTTTGAATAGTTACCTTGATCAACCGCTGCAGAACCGGCAGGACTAGGTACTCCTGTTACATTGGCCACCAGTACACAATCATTAAATAGGCTTTGACTATACAGATTAATACCACTAGCATTTATAATAGAATTATTTATATGACTACCATAAAAGTCTACTTCTGATAGATCAACACCTGGTTTTGTATTATTTATTATTCCTGATGTGTTCCTTACATTTAGATCAGTAAAGTTAATTTCACCTATCTTTGTCGTCCCTGCATTAGTACTTGACATATTTATATTTATAGGTTTTGCTGATGTTACTTTTCCAAGATTAAATGTTTTATAGTTAGGTTGACCATTTATATTTATAGTCGCTGCAGGTTGGCACATTATTTCATCAATTGAATTTTGTATGGAGGTATTTGTTATAAAAAAATGTGTCAAAGCTGTGTCAGAAGTTTTGTCTATGGGGAAAACTATATTAAGTTTACCAATATCAGATATACATTGAGATGCCATACTAAGAGTAGCTTGAACACTGGTTACTGGTTCATTTAAAAGTATATTAAAGTCTTGACCATTTTCTGCTATAATTTTAGCAGGTATAGTTAGACCGACATCTTCGTACATATAATTTAAATCACATAAATCTAAAGTTACATATCTCATAATTATGGTGTTTCTGGTGGTTTATAGTATAACGGTCTTTCTTTAAAATGTTCTTTCCAAGATGATAATGGATAAAATTGTTCATAATTAAGGGATTGTGCTGGAAATCCTTCTGTTGTAGACACAGCAAACAAAAATCCGCAAGCCCGTTGTTGTGGAGTACAATAATATGGATCGCATCTGCCTTCAACATTTGATCCACACCCTTTGTATTGATCTCTTATATAAGGATCGTTACAGTCGTTAGTAACTGTATTGATACATATTTCTTTTCTACAACCATACCAATCACTTGTAGGATAGTAATCTATTAAACACTTTAAATGACTTTCTGTAACTAGAAAACTACCTGTTGGTAATGGCCCCCATGTAGGATGTCCACCAGTATTCCATTCTCCAAATGGTAATTGTAATACATAAACACATTCAGGATAGTCAATTTTTGTGTCATCATACCCAATAATATTATAGGTGTGATAAAAAATACGGTCAGGATAAGAAACTCCTGTAGAATCTCTGGTATTATTAAAGCCTGTATTTGATTGCAGCATAACACCATAACCATTATACAATAAATCTTTAACTCGGGCTAACATCCAATCTTTGTCAGTACTCGCACTAATACTACTTTTAGTAGCAGTAACTGTTGCTTTTAATATAAGAGATATTGTTCTTGCTCTTTCTATACCATCATCTTCAGCTTTATTTGTATTATAATTAAAGCCGTTATTATTTTGAAAGTGTGATAAAAATATATCTTTCATACTAATAGGAGGATCTGTACCATCACATTGATTACTAAAGTCTGCATAACCATGATAAATTTTTCGTTCTAATATACCTACATGTTTAAGAATCTCTCCTAGTCTACCATTAAGAATGGTGCCATCAAATACTCCATCATCAGATGGAATCCAGTATGAAAAATCCACTTCGCTATCCATAACACCAGCACCTTGACATTCATTAATATGATATATACTACCTTGTTTACAACAAGGATGATTAGGATCAAGGATTGCTCCCGTTACAGGATCTTCTGGACATTGATCCCAAGCATAACACACAGGCTCCTCACCTTCAGGATTTGGTGTTGGAGTCCAACACCCATGAGCAGCACCCGGCGCTCCTCTACTACCACCAGTTAAAGGAAAGCACAACATTCCCTTATCATTTTTTGCCATATCATTTAAAATTGTTTTATCTGGATCATCATAACTAGCGCCAGAGGCATCAACAGGTTCGCTGTTTGATACCTTTCCTCCCGGGCCTCTGTAATATTTTGCAGCAATTGTGTTGATCAAATCTGGGCCACACATAAGTAAACAATCTGGCAATGATCTGTGGGCAAAATATTCTAGATATTCTGTTGCCATTCTATGCGTCCAATTTTTAGTGGTGCCTTCTGATATATGATGACAAGCCCTACTTAGATCAATACAATTTCTAACTGAATAAGATGTACCTGCTTGTACACTAGGTTGACTTTCTTTGTATGCTTCTATATCTAGCTGTTGTAAAAATTTAAATGTAGGAGACAGCTTATTACTACCAGTATCAACAATTTCACTGTAACCTGGGGCATTTTCTATACATGGATATTTTACTAATTTAAAAAAACTAACCATACGTGACCAATTCATAGGTGTTCCTGCACCCATATCGTTGCCACCTAACTGATTATACATTTCCTTTGCAGTTATCTGTGTAAATGGAGTAGGTAAAGAACTAATGCAGGGATTGGAGCTATATTCTCTATATAATTCTTCTGGACTAAGCATAATCGTAATTTATTAAATATTTATTGTTAAGTTTTTTATATAGTCTTATTGTTGTATTATCTTGGTTTAACCAACTGATTTTAAGAAATGTTTCATTATTATCTAATATATTTCCATAGATATCAGGATTTTCTTGTATATAACATTCATTATTATAAAGTTTTACTAGGTGTAGTCTATGTTGTTTTAATCTTGGATTTAAAATAATTTTGGCCTTACAAGGTGCTCCACATATAGTCTTATTATTATATTCTGCCATATATCCAAAAAGTCTTTCCATACTGTGTACATATGTACCACCGTCGTCATCCTTCATAAGTCCAATTTCTTTAGAGAGTAAGTTTTTTAAATCGGGTTGATTAATAAATGGCCTTAATAATTTAGTTTTTATAGCAAATATATTACCTCCAATAAAACTTTTAATTCTCAATTTATTATAATTTATACCAATCAGATTTACTATCTCAGCTATTTTAGTGGTATTAGTATATTCATTATCTCTCATAATCATAGAGTTAGAACCTACTATACCTATATGATCCTGACTTAATCTATTTAATGTCCAATGAAAGTTGTCTTTATATAAGATGTCGTTGCACAGTAGAACTCTCCAATTTACTTGTTTGTTAATACCCCAATTATTCTTTTTAGAATGTAACTTAAATAAATATGG
>MDTG01439278.1_pt1 | contig 10413 bp, 10 predicted proteins | sample 811421 | NCBI WGS metagenome assembly MDTG01 (sample SAMN05326645, study PRJNA326480) | marine metagenome | isolation source: seawater | place: Pacific Ocean: South East | collected 2011
CTGCGGCTTCTCTGCGTTACTCGACAGCTTGGGAGGGGATTGATGGCTGCAGAGCGGCGTGTTTTTCGGGTTTAGTTACTTGGACAGGTAACGCAGAGACAAGTAACGACACGGACTCAAGCCCCATCTGCGCGGGCGAGTAGCGCAGAGCTGTCGGGAAAAAGGCGCTTGCGGTGTCTGAGGTGCGCAGCGCCGAGTTTGCAAGCGCCCCCGGCAGCTTGAGCAACGCAGCGAACCCGAAGGGCCGCACAGCTGGGTGCCCGAGGGGGTTGTTAGGGGGAGATGGGCAAGCATCTCCCCCTGACTCGCCTAGAGGCGAAAGCGATAGTGAGCTACACACCAAGCTTGAAGACCGCTAAAACTGTAGGGCGGATGGCCGAAGCCATCCACCCTGGTGGTAAGTCTCTGGCGTTACCCGCCCAACGAACGTTCGCGCACGAAGCGCTCAATCGCTCCGCTTGGCACTCACCCCCTCAAGCGTCGCAAAGGACGTATCCTTCGCCGTCAGCAAGAAATCCTGCAGGTAAGACATCTCCAGCATATCCTCCCGCACTGCCGCGTATAGCGTACCAAATAATCCATCCGGGCCTAGCTTACGGGCACTGACGTACCCCTTGTGCAGATACTCGGCCATTGCCCAGTTGGGCAGGCAGCAGACGCCGCGGCCGGACGCGACCAACTGCATCATCATCACGGTCATCTCGGCGGTGCGTAGCGTCGCCGGCTCTATGCCGGCGGGGTCGAGAAACTGCTTGAAGATATCCAGCCGTTCACGATCGACCGGATAGCTGATCAGGGTTTCGCGGGCTAGATCCTCCGGGCGAACATGACTTTGCGCCGCCAGCGGATGCTGATTGCTGACTGCCAGTAATGCTTCGTAGGTGAACAGCGGTACGTAGCTGATGCCGGGGATGTCCAGCGGGTCTGAGGTGACCACCAGGTCCAGATCGCCGCGCGCCAATGCGGGTAGCGGGGCGAAGAAAAAGCCGGAGGCAAAGTCCACCTCCACGTCAGGCCAGGCGTTGCGGAATTGATCGATGGTCGGCATTAACCACTGAAAGCAGCTATGGCACTCAATCGCCATATGCAGGCGTCCGGCTTGTCCGCCGGCGAGGCGCTGGATATCACGTTCCGCCTGGCGCATCTGCGGCAGTACGCTTTCCGCGAGACGCAGCAGACGCAGGCCAGCGCTGGTAAAGCGTACCGGCTTGCTTTTGCGCACAAATAGGCTCAGACGGAGCTTCTCTTCCAGGTCCTTCAGCTGATGTGACAGGGCCGACTGGGTCAGGTGCAAACGCTCAGCAGCCTCGACCAGGCTTTCGGCGTCACGCAGGGTAATGAGGGTGCGCAGATGGCGGAGTTCGAGCATGGCGAGACCGAGTGTATGAATGAAAGCGAACTATAACATGGCACATGTGAGCGTTATTCAATCACAAAGCCGACATCCTCATCGCAAATCGCTCGACCGATTGAAAGGATATAGAGCTGCGCCTCTCGATGCTCAAACAGCAGCAGGCTCAGCAAGGCTGCAGTATCGTCCCTTGAAATACAACAAGGGTTGCGCGGCCGCAGTGTGCTGCAGTTTGCAGGCTTTGACTTCGCCGATCACGATCAGATGATCACCGGCGGTGTATTCAGCGTGAACCTCGCAATCAAGCCAGTGCAGGCTGCCCTCAATGATCGGGTTGCCCAGCGGTGATGACTGCCACTTGACGCCGCGCCACTTGTCCGAGCCCTGTTTGGCAAACTGATTGGAAATCCCGGCTTGCTTACCTGACAGTATGTTCACCGCAAATCGGCCTGCCTGACGAATGTGCGGGTAGCTTCGCGAATTGGCCATGACGCTGAATGACACCAACGGTGGGTTCATCGAAACGCTATAGAACGATTGGCAGGTAAAACCAAGCGGCTCGTGATCCGCTTCTGATGTGATCACCGTGATACCGGACGCATAGTGCCCAAGCGCTTCGCGAAAGCTTATAGGTTCGATAGCGGTAGTGGGTAATGACATAGCCAGTTCCTCAATGCTCGGCTCGGTTCAAATGTGTCGGGGGCTGACACAGTGCGCTTATATCGACCACTTCAGCCTGGTCAGGCACACTACTCTCAGACAGCCCCCCAATTCATCACTTGCGATGCTAACTGGGCTGGTTCACGAGTTCCTTTCGTATGATCTCGGCGCCTGCACTTAGCGCATTCAGCTTGCCCCTTGCGACTGAGCGAGATAAAGGTGCCATGCCGCAATTAGTGCAGGGGTAGAGCTTGTCTGCATCTACAAATTGAAGTGCTTTTCGCAGCGTACTGGCGACTTGCTCTGGTGTCTCGATAATGTCCGTTGCCACATCAATGGCACCTACCATCACTTTTTTACCTCGAATGAGCTCGAGGAGATCCATCGGCACTTGGGAGTTATGACATTCCAGTGAGATCAGGTCGATATTGGACTTTTGCAGTTTAGGGAAGGCTTCTTCGTATTGGCGCCACTCGGAGCCCAGCGTCTTTTTCCAGTCAGTATTGGCTTTGATACCGTAGCCGTAACAGATATGTACGGCGGTTTCGCACTTGAGGCCTTCGATGGCTCTTTCCAGGGTGGCGATGCCCCAATCGTTTACCTCATCAAAGAACACGTTAAAGGCGGGTTCATCAAACTGGATGATATCCACACCAGCAGCTTCCAGTTCTCTGGCTTCCTGATTGAGGATCTTGGCAAACTCCCAGGCCAGTTTCTCGCGGCTTTTATAGTGGGCGTCGAACAGCGTGTCGATCATCGTCATGGGGCCTGGCAGAGCCCACTTGATGGGCTGACTGGTTTGCGCACGCAGAAACCTGGCGTCCTCCACAAAAACGGGCTTTTGCCGAGCGACAGCACCCACCACCGTGGGTACGCTGGCATCATAGCGATCACGAATTCTGACCGTCTCACGCTTCTCGAAATCAACACCGTCGAGATGTTCAATAAAGGTCGTGACAAAGTGCTGTCGCGTTTGCTCGCCATCGCTGACGATGTCGATGCCGGCCTGTAGCTGTTCCTGCAACGAGATGCGCAATGCATCCTGTTTACCCTCGATCAATTCCTGATCTTGTAATTTCCAGGGTGACCAAAGTGTCTCGGGTTGTGCCAGCCAGGCCGGTTTGGGCAAGCTGCCAGCGGTCGAGGTAGGGAGTAATTTTTTCATAAGAAATGGGCTCTGATCTGGGTTAGTTAACGTGGCTGGCAGACCATTGCTCAAGAACGCGTTGGTATGGCTTGATAAAATGCTCTTGCGCAAAACGACCCTGCTCAATTGCCAGTTGGCCGCGTTCCTGACGGTCATAAACGATTTGAGTGAGCGAGTGATCCTGATTCTTCAGGTTGGGTTGGTAGTGTTGTCCCGCCGCCGCGTTCGCGTTGTAAATTTCGGGGCGATAGATCTTTTGGAAGGTCTCCATCGTGCTGATAGTGCTGATTAGTTCGAGGCCGGTATAATCGTTGAGCAGGTCGCCGACGTAATAAAATGCCAACGGGGCAGCGCTATTTGGCGGCATGAAGTAGCGAACCTGCAGGCCCATTTTCTGGAAGTACAGCTCCGTCAGTGACGATTCATTGGGCTGGTATTCGAAGCCCAGAATCGGATGCTGGTTTTCCGTGCGTTGGTATATCTTGTTGTCCGAGACGCTGAGACAGATAACCGGCGGCTTGCTGAAGTGCTGCTTGTAGGCGCTTGAATTGACGAAATGCTTGAAAAGCTTGCCGTGCAGGTCCCCAAAGTTTTCGGGCACGCTGAATGCGGTTTGCTCTTTGTTGTGCTCAAGTAGCAGTACACTGAAATCGTAGTCCCGCACGTAAGAGGAAAAGTTGTTGCCGACGATGCCTTCAAAGCGTTTGTCGGTTTTTCTGTCAATAATGTGGGTTTTCAGTATCTCTATTGCAGGAAAGTTAACGCCCTCGTCTTGCGCATTGATAGCCATTTCGACAGAAATAATCTCAAGTTCCACCGCGTAACGATCGCCCTTGGGGTTATCCCACTGCGCCAACGCATTGAAACGGTTGTTGATCATGGCGAGCGTATTGCGCAGATTCTGCTGGCGGCTTGCCCCTCTGGCCAGGTTGGCGAAGTTGGTAGTGATGCGCGTATCGTCGGCGGGCTGGTAACTCTCGTCGAATAAAGTGCTTTTAATGGTAAATGTAAATTCTGTATTCATCGCGATCTGTTGTCCTGATACCTGAGGTGATCCCTGACTCTGCTTTGCAGCTTCACGGGCAATAAAGCTCAGAGGTCTTGTCTGTGGCTAAGAAAGATGGGCATTTTAGGCATCTGTGGTGATTGAGAAAAAGTGAACTTTTTTACATGTGATCATTAGTAGCGCTCATAATCATGATGATCCTACGGGCGAGCAGTACCACAAAATCGACAGGATCTGCCTTGGGATGCTTCAACCCTTCCCGCGCACCCTGTAGAGTAGCGGCCGGTCATCGAGCGGGAGCGGGTCATGCAGGAATTGTTGCTACATTGTCGTCCAGGTTTTGAAGGGGAAGCCGCTGCAGAAATGCAGGAGCTGGCAGCCGAGCAGGGTATTGCAGGTTATCCCATAGCGCAGAATGGTGCCGCCCTGGTGCGCTTCGTCTGCCCGGAGGCGGGGGATGCCGAGCAACTGATGCGCGCCATTCGCTTCAGTCATCTTATTTTCGCCCGTCAGTGGGCAGTGGGCAGCTGGCTGGATGTCGATCCCGAGGATCGCATCACCCCGATCATTACCGCCTGCGCGCAGGGCCCGATTGCCTCAGAGTTGTGGCTGGAGACCGCCGACACCAACGACGGCAAGGCGCTTGCGGCTTTGACTAAAAAGTTGCGCGCGCCACTTGAGCGCTCGCTAACCAAGACTCGCTTTGTGCGTCCCAACAAGACTGACCTGCCGCGCCTGCACCTGTGCTTTGAGAGTGGGCAGCGCATTTTTGTGGGTTGGTCTTGGGCGGATAATGCGGCGCCTTGGCCAATGGGGATTCCCCGTTTTCGCGTACCCAAGGATGCCCCCAGTCGCTCAACGCTCAAGCTGGAAGAGGCCTGGCATCACTTCATTCCGCGTGACGATTGGGATAGCCGCCTGAAGGCCGGCATGACAGCGGTTGACCTGGGCGCTGCGCCCGGTGGTTGGACCTGGCAGTTGGTCAACCGTTTGATGAACGTGATCGCCGTTGATAACGGCCCCATGGATCGCAAGCTGATGGATAGCGGACAGGTTGAGCACATTCAAGCCGACGGCTATATGTACAAGCCCAAGTATATGGTCGACTGGATGGTCTGCGATATTGTCGACAAGCCCGCCCGCAGCAGCGCGCTGGTATCCAAGTGGATTGGCCAACGCCTGTGCCGCGAAGTCATCATCAACTTCAAACTGCCGATGAAACGCCGCTATCAGGAAACCATGCAATGCTTGGAGCACATCCAGGATGCGCTGGATGAGGCGGGCATCAAGGCAGAAATATCCTGCAAGCAGCTGTATTCCGACCGTGAAGAGGTCACCTGCCACGTGCGTGCTGCACCACGTGGCTACTGACGCTGGTTGGGGCTAAATAGTTGCTAGAGCGGTTCGAGTAGCGTGATCCGCTCTTCTTCCAGCAGGATGGGAGCGAACGCGCCGATACTGTCGCGGCGCGCTTCGGAGTTTTCCCAACGTTCCCATGAGTGGCGGTTCTGCCAGGTCACGGTAATGATGCGATGGTTGGGTTGCTCCAGGTCACGAAACGATTCGCCGGAGATGAAGCCGGGTGACTGGATCGCCGCTGCCAATACCTTGCGGGCAACCTCTTCATAGGGTTTTTCCAGTCCTTCTGCAATGACACGTTCAATCAACACTTTGATCATTCATCATCCCTTACTGTGGCGGGTGTTGGTTTATCATCTCTAAGTGTTGGCTTTGCGCGCGCGTCTGGCAAGCGCCAACTGAATTCTGGATAATCGTTTTTTCTCAACCGGGCCTTGATCATGACTGAACAGACCACCCCAGCCGTACTGGATACCCAAGGGCTAATGTGCCCGGAGCCGGTGATGATGCTGCACAATGCCATTCGCGATATAGCCGTGGGCGAGTTGTTGCAGGTGCTGGCGACGGACCCGTCAACCCAGCGTGATATTCCCAAATTTTGTGCCTTTCTTGGGCATGAGCTGATCGAGCAGAGTGAGATAGCCGGGGTGTATCACTACCAGATTCGCAAAGCGGGCTAGCGGGACGCCATTGCCCCCTTTGCAGGATTCTATAGTTATCATTCCCGTCAGCCAGGCTATCCTCTGACGCCGGTCCTTAGGCCTGTGCTCGCTCCCTAACAGGTATCAGTACGCAGCGAACTGTTGACTAAATGTTGCGTGGATGTTTACCGCTGAAAGCTCTTGTTTGGTCTGTATATGCTATTCTAGAGGCGTCGCAGGTGAATTATCCGGCGTGAGTGAGCGCTGTGGCCAGCTTCAGGCTGTAACCTGCTCAGTTGCACGCGTGATGTTGTTCGAACATGATCCTGATGTCGGCCGTACCTGTTCTCTGGCGCTATCCGCCGGTCTTATAGAGCCGAGTTGGACGCTAATAACAATCCAGCTACCCACGACTGTTGACCCAGCCTCTCGTTATTGAGGGTTGTTTCTGGTGCGTCTTGTATCACAGGGATGTACGGAATTCTTCTTCGAACATGGCTTCTTCAATGCGTGCGCATACGTTTAGTTTGTTGAGCAAGTGCTTGACTGTACTTGTGGTCTTTGCCATTTTTGGCTCCGCTTGGTGGCTTCATCCCAGTCGGTCTGTCCCTGGTTTTGCGATGGCCTTACCGTCAGAAAAGGGGACTGCTGTTGATGTACAGGCACCCTTTTATCGTAGCCGTTTCGCTTCGTCGGATCTTGACGAGTTTGTGCACGCGTCGTCGGTGACGTCGTTACCTTCAGGCGCGTTGATGTCTGTCTGGTTTGCTGGCTCGCGAGAAGGCGCAGCCGATGTCCAAATCAGAGCGTCGCGTTACGACGCAATCGCGGGTGAGTGGGGGCCGGAGCTGATACTCGCCACACGGGAGTCGACTAGCACTGCTATTCAAAGGCACATACGCAAGTTGGGTAATCCGGTTATTGCGCTGGCACCTGATGATCGACTGTGGCTTTTTTATGTGTCAGTTTCCATCGGGGGCTGGGCGGGCAGTGCGATTAACGCCATGTACTCTGATGACTTTGGTGAAAATTGGTCCCCACCCAAGCAGCTGGTTACCACCCCTTTCCTTAATATCAGTACGCTCGTGCGTAACGCCCCCGTGTTTCACCGCGACGGTACTATAGGGCTGCCGGTTTACCACGAGTTCCTTGGCAAGTTTGCCGAGTATCTGTACATCAGCCCGGACGGTGAGGTGCTTGATAAAAGTCGCATCAGCAAAGGCAAGCACTCGCTGCAACCGACAGTAGTGCCAACCAGCGAGTATGGGGCACTAGCGCTGTTACGTTATGCCGGTGAGACTCACCATAAGGTACTCGCCAGCCGTACTGAGGATGCTGGCCAGAGTTGGAGTGAGCCCTATCCGATTGAACCTGCCAACCCCAACTCGTCACTGGCTGCGATAGCTACACCGAACGACGGCCTGCTGGTTGCCTTGAACGATCTGGAGGATGGTCGCTTCCGACTCCGGCTGATGGGAAGCGACGAGGGTTTGAGCTTCTGGAAGCCGGTTATTGATCTGGATGAGTCGCCCGACCCACTGGGCAATCCGTTCAGCCGGGAGGTGTATAGCGACATCATCGGCGACAAATTTCAATCGTCCAGTGGGCCGCGGCGTATAGGACTGCTCAGTGATTTTTTAGCCAATCTCGATCAACGCGTCTGTTCTATGCATGGCTGCGACTTCGAGTATGAATACCCATACTTCATCAAGAGCTCGGATGGGCTTTATCATCTGGTCTACTCCTGGAATAACACCTTCATCAAGCACGTCAGCTTCAATGATTCATGGTTGGAGGCGCAGCTATGATCGCTGACCTTTGGCGGGCGCAACTGACCTTCGGCTTATTCGTGTTCCTGCTTACGCCTGGCTTTGGTCTCAGCCCAGGGTTGCAGCGCGTTCGTCTGTTGGTGTTTCTGGCTATCGGTTATATACCCATAGCAGGGCTGTCGTTGGCTGACTATATGCGTAGTTTTACCGGAGACCTGGCGATCACCTCATTGGTGGCTTTGGCCTACTGGACTGCCGTACGCACAGGGTTTGCCCCACGCCAGCCAAGGGCGAAGACCCTGCAGATTGTGGCGGTCATGGCCTGCCTCGCACTCTTTCTGTATCCGGCGACCATGGGACTTTCCTACCTGGATCCCTATCGTCTGGGCTACCAGCCGCGGCCGCTGATTTTGTTTGTCGGTCTGCTTACCCTTGCGCTGCTGGCGCTACAAAACCGACTCGGCGCCTGCATGCTCGCGCTGGCTACCCTGGCATTCAGCGTGGGACTCAAATCGGCTACCAACTATTGGGATTACCTGATCGATCCCTTTATTGCGCTGTATAGCTGCTTTGCATTGATCGGCTATGCAATTAGCAGGCTTTGGCGTAACGGGTCGGCTAAGCGCCGTGACGCGCTGTCATCGCAACCGGGATGACGCGGTGTAACACGTTTAACAATTTTCACTCTTTGAGAGTTTGGGGTTAGGAATCATGGGTTGGCTTCACTCGCGGCGTTTGCACTATTGGCTTGGTGCAGTAGCGCTTCTGTTTTGTGTCTTGGCAGTGTTGCGCGCTGCTTTCTTTGTGGGGTTCTCGGGGTTTGACTTTGGTGCACTTGGCGAGATTGAGGCCGTACCTGAAACCCTGGGTATAGGCTTACGCTTCGACCTTCGGTTGGCGATTCTGCTTATGTTGCCGGTTGCCTTGCTCGCCTGGCTGCCAAAGTGGAATCTCACGCGTTCGCGCGCCATGCGCTGGCTGGCGCGGATCTATCTAGTGTTGGCGCTGGGCGCTGTACTTCTGGTTTACATCTTTGATTTTGGTCACTACGCCTATCTGGGTGTACGCATCAATGCGACGGTGCTGCGTTTTTTTGAGGACGCGCAGATTTCGACCGATATGGTCTGGCAAACTTATCCGGTGATCTGGATTACCCTTGGATGGCTGCTGGCGACAGCCCTGATTTGGTGGTTGCTGCTGCGTCTTGAGCGGGTAACGCTGGACCGCACTGCCAAACCTATCAATCGCTTCTCCCTGGTCTGGGGAAGCTCGCTGATGGTGGTGCTGGTGTTCCTGGCAATACTGGGCCGTTTCGACAGCATCAACCTGGAAAATCCGGTGCCACTGCGCTGGAGCGACGCTTTTTTCTCGGGTGATAACCGTGTTTCAGCCCTGGGCCTGAACCCCGTTATCTTCCTCTACGATACTCTGCAGGTACCGCATGAGCCGTTCGACCGAGCGCAGGTGGCAGCGCATTATGAGGTGGTCAGTCGGTATCTTGGCGTGAGCCAGCCTGATGCGCAGAGCCTGAATTTTGTTCGTCATCAAAGTCCCCAGCCCTATGCCGTTGCCGCTAGTCAGCCGCCGAACGTGGTGTTTATCATGCTCGAATCGCTGGGCACCAGCGCGGTGGGAGCCTATGGCAATCCGCTGAACCCGACGCCTAATATTGATCGACTGGCCAAGCAAAGCTGGTTCTTCCAGAACTTCTACGTTCCGGTGACGGGTACAGCAAAAACAGTTTGGGCGAGTATCTCCGGCGTGCCTGACGTTTCGCGCGATGAAACCGCAACACGTAATCCCCTGATTACCCGACAGCACAGCCTGATCAATGCGTTACCGGGCTACGACAAGTACTACATGATTGGCGGTAACTCCGGCTGGGCGAATATGAACGCGCTGGTTCGCCAGAGTATTGATGATGTTCGCCTGTTCGAGGAGCGCGATTGGCGCTCGCCCATGGTCGACGTCTGGGGTATTTCTGACCTTGATCTGTTCAAGGAAAGCGACCGCATCCTGCGTAATCAAGCGCAAGGCAAACCGTTCTTCGCTTATATCCAGACGGCGGGCAATCATCGGCCCTTTACCATTCCGGCGCAGAACGACGGGTTTGAAGTGCTTGATCTACCGCTGGAAACGGTTCAGAACGCGGGTTCGCGCAGCGTGGCACAGTACAACGCTGCGCGCTTGCTGGATTTCAATATTGGACGTTTGATGGAGATCGCTCAGCAGGGCGGCTGGTACGACAACACCATTTTTGTGATGTTTGGCGACCACAATACCCGTATCAGTCAGATCCCGCATATGCCGCCTGCCTTTGAGAAGCTGGGGTTGGAGAGCAATAACGTACCCATGTTGATTCACGCACCCAAACTGCTTGAGCCAAAAGTGATAGAGCAAGCTGTGGGGCTGGCCGATTTGCTGCCTACAGTGCTTGGTATGGTGGGCGTAGAGTTTCGTAACGGCGCCATGGGGCGTGA
>MDTG01274199.1_pt1 | contig 10412 bp, 10 predicted proteins | sample 811421 | NCBI WGS metagenome assembly MDTG01 (sample SAMN05326645, study PRJNA326480) | marine metagenome | isolation source: seawater | place: Pacific Ocean: South East | collected 2011
AATATCATTGATTATTAATGCAAATAACTTACTATTTTTACAAAATAAATTATCTATTTTTTCGCCTTTACAATAATTTACCAAGTCATCAAATAGCTCAGTAACTTTCTCGTCTTTATAATTTAAATATTTTATTACATAGTTATTATTTTGTAATACTAACTTTGTAATTATATTTTTTCCTACGCCATGATATCCCGATACAACATAGTTACTGTAATTATTGGTCTTAAAATTTTTAATTTTATCAGATAGATCCTCTATTAATTCTTTATTACTTATAACTTCATATATATTTTTTGGTTTATATTTTTCTATCCAAATATCGCACATTCATAATATATATTTATATTTATTTAAATATATATAATTTCAATTTATTATTTAGTAACTAGACGATAAGTTTTTCATTAATTTCTAAATTATATAATCTGAAGTATTCCATTTAAATTTTTCAGAACTTTCTTTAAAGTCTCTTTTTCTATGTATTTTTCCATTTTCTAAATCTGTTATGAAAATATTTGGATAAGAGACATAACATTTTTTAAAATTCATACACAAATCAATTAAACATTTTTCCATTGATTTTTCTAAATTATTTGTTATTTCTAATAATGGATCAAAAGTGGATTTATCTAATGCGTATGCAAAAGCTCCATAACATTTATCTACTTTATAATTATTATCTTCTAAGTTGATATTATTCCAGTTTTTTTGAATACATCCATAATATATTACATTAAATTTCTTTATTTTTTTAATTAAATCTTTATGTAATTCATTATATTCTTTATGAATAAAAACGTCATCTTCCAATATTAATATTTTTGAGTATTTATTTAATTTTGCATCTTTAATTGCATTTTGATGAGCAATTAAATTTCCCAATTCACTTTCTAACTTAATAGATGTTTTATTATATAAAGTCCTATTTTGGCTTTTACCAAAATTTAAATAATGATTCCATAATTTTGTTTTTGACTTTAAATCTTTTAAATCTTTGTTATTTCTTAAATAAATATTTTCGTCAAAAATAAATTTATTTAGTAACTTTTCATCTAAGTTTTTTTGATATCTCCATCTTGAATAATATTTTAGATATTTTATATTATTTTCAACAATAATACCATCTATTATTTTATATCTTACATTTTTATTATCAAAAATATCAATTATTTTTTTAATTTTAAATTTTTCATTAGGCAAATTAATTAAGTAAATACAATCAAAATATTTACTAAAATTTAAAAACCTTATTGTGTTTTTTTGTATTTTCTCATTTTGTATATTCTCATTTTTAAGATTTAATGTATTAATAATGAATGGATCTGAAGAATCATTACTTTCATTAGTATCATTGAAACTATCTGTATTTATATTAAATGGATTTGAAGAATTATCTTTATTATAATTAGAGGCGTTATCAGATTCCTCTGTAATTTTACTGTCATATTTTATATTTGTATCATTATTTGAGTCTGAGTTAATAACATTGTCAATTCTATAATTTAACATTTCACTATTCTTATTATAAAACTTTTCAAAAATTTTTAACATTTTATCACTATTTAATTTTTTTATTTCATCTTTAATTTGATTAATCTCTTCAATTTTATTTTGTGATAATTTATCTAAATATTTTTCCGTAGAATTACTTATAATTTGATCTATGTTTATAGAATCTGGAACAATTACTTTATTTATATTATTTTCGTTAATATTAACTTTTAAAGTTAATATAAATTGTTTTAATTCTTCATAAGAAGAGTTAGTTGATTCATCATTATATATATCTGTTATATTGCTACTTTCGGAATTATTACTTGATAAATTATTTGTATTAGAATTATTTTCTTCCATTATATATATTATGAAAATATATAAAATAAATTATTTTTACAATCATATTGGAGGAAATTTAGACAATTCTGAATTTTTTAAAAAAAATTATGCATATACTTATGGAGAATTAACTTATAATGGATTAGAATCTATTCTTAAAAATATTAATTGTACAAATAAAATATTTTATGATTTAGGAAGTGGAAAAGGTAATGTAATTATAAATTCAATTAAATTAAGTCCTTCATTAAATAAAAGTATTGGAATTGAGTTATCAAAACAAAGATATAGAGAGGCATTAGAAAAATTAAATTCATTAAGTAATAGTCAAAAATCAAAAATAAAATTTTTAAATGAAGATATATTATCAAATAATATAAATTTAAATGACGCTGATATAATATATATAAGTAATTTATGTTTTTCTGATGATATAAATAGACAAATTGCTCAAAAATTAGATAATGAAATAAAATCAGGAACTATCATTTTTTGTTCTAAAAAACTACCATTAACTTTAAAAAATGAACTGAAACAAATTACTGTAGAACAATCATGGATGAAAGATTCTAATTTAAATTGCTACAAAATATTATAATTAATATATATATGGAGCTAGATATTAACTTTTATAGAAAAATTTATATAGATGTCAGGAATTTATCAAACGATGAGTTATTAAATCATTATAAAAAATATGGATTATTTGAAGGCAGAGTATGTAACAAAAAAATGTTAGATTATAGAGTAAAAAAAAATAACGAAATTGCAAAAATAAGTAATCAAAATTTAGATAATTATACATCTACAAATAATCGTAATTTTATTAATATTATAATTAGAACATCAAAACGACCAAAATGTTTCGACAAAAATATTAGATCTATAGTTTCACAAAATTATGATTTAATAAAAGTATATATATCATATGATAATGAATTTACAAAAAAATATATAGATGAAATTTTAAAAAAAAGCAATCTTTGCTATGAGAAAATACAAGTTTTTAAGTCTGATGTTGAATATTTTTATAATGGCTACCCAAATGAAATTTTAAAAAAAGTAAATGATGGATATGTTATATTTTTAGATGATGACGATATGTTTTTACATAATAATGCATTACATTATATTAACGACTATTTGAAAGAAGATATATTTCTATCATGGAATTATTTAAGAAGCGACAAAATAATTGGAATTTCAAATGGAAATATTAAAAGTGGAAAAGTGACTAGTTGTGGCTTTTGTTACCACTCTTCACACAGTTCAAAATGGGAATTAAAATCAGATGGCGACTATTATTTTGTAAAGAATTTAATAGATAAAAATAATTTAAAATTTGGAAAAATAAGCAAAATATTAACAGGCAATATCAATAAAAATATAATATATGGCGAAGGCAAATGTGAAGATATATAATGTACATTTTTAAATATATATATATTATAAATATATATGAATTATATTTTTTATGAAGAAATTTATACGAAAGATGATATGTATTTTTATAATAAAAAAGCAATTCCAGACTGCTTAGCAATTAACTCTTACTTAAAGTATAAAGATAATGATGATTACTTAAATATCTTATATGAAACTATACCATCTAAAGAAATAAAAGAAATTAAAAATATATATTTATTTATATTTAACAGAGGCGTAAAGTCAGGTGGTAACTTTTATCATTTTATTTATCACTATTTACAAAAGCTTATAGGATACTTTGAATTAAAAGATATAAGTATTGGTATACCAATCAATATGCTGCCATTTCAAAAAGATATATTATATAAACTTATTCATAATAAAGTAATACCTCTAGATATATATCATTACAATTACAAAATTACAAATTGTTACGTAGGGAAATATTTAAGTGCATCTATTTTACCTAACTTACTATTTAAAAAATATCAAAGCTTGTATAGAAATAATTTATTCACAAAAAATGAAAATATAATTTGTATTTTGAGAAAAAAAGCAAATAATGCTGGAAAAAATAGATTAATGAAAAATCAAGAAGATTTTAAAAATTATTTACAAAAATTTAAAACAAAATTTTTTTATTTTGAAGATTATAACTTTGATGAAAAAGTTAAAAACTTTTTAAATTTAAATCCTAAAATTGTAATAATTGAGGTAGGTTCTGGGCTTGCTAATTTATTATTTATAAATAAAAATTTACTTAGAAATATTAAATTCATAATAATTGATCAAGATGAATGGAACATTGATAAATCAAGAATATCTCAAATATTTAAATTACTAGATATAAACTATGAAATTTTTAGATGTAAAACAATATATAAAAATTATGAAAATGACTCAAAAAATAACCCATTTACTATAGATATAGATGAATTTCATCAAAAGTATTACAATTTATTTTAATTAGTATTTGAAACACTTTTCCATTGTGATTCAACATATTCAAACCTATTTCCAACTGGCCCAAGTGCATATCTCATATACAATTCAGTATCTTTATTTATTCCAAAATCTGATAAAGGTCTATTTAAATCTTCTGGATTATCTCTTGGCTCATGTCTCTCAGTTTCAGGATTATATTTTAATAGATAACTTGGCAAGTACTTTCTTTCATATATTAGCATAACTTGATCTTTTGGAAGGTCAAGAATTTGTTCATCAAATATATCACTTATTGTTGTATCTACAGTCACATCTAGTTGATAATTTCTACCTGATAACGTTTTTATAACTAATTTAAATATTGCCTTATCAATATTTAAATTATATCTATCTAACCTTTCTTTATAAGTTGCTATTACATCTTTACTTAATATATTTAATTTCATTATTGTATTAATAGTTTTTTTTAATGCAAAATTTGTACTAAAATGTTTCCCTAAAATTAAAGGCTTGTTAGTTTTTGGACTTGTAATATGTTCTCTTAGCCATATTTTAATTGCTTCTTTTTCATATGTATGTCCATCACTAAGAACTACCGGTTCAATCATTATCTGTCTCGTAATCGGACATGATATATCATCAATAATTTCCTCTTTCATTTCCTCTATTGAGTTTTCTTTTTCAATTGATAGCGCAGCCATATTTTTTTAAAAATTTTATATATATTATAGATGTAAAAATTTCAATTTTTTCATAATAAATATTTAAATGTATCAAGATTTTCATATAAACGCCTACCTAAATATGGTATCATTTCATTATATGGACCATATGGAATATATACATGAACATTTTTACCTTCCTTAGTAATCTGATTATATTTTTTTGTCTTCATATCTAGCAGATGTGCAAATGAAAATATATTTTCTTTTCTTTCATTTAATAAAATTCCAAGGTTAATTGACTCTGTATTATGCGTTGCTAAAATATTACCACTATAACCTTCATATTCGTACAAAGAAATTATTGCATTGTTATAACTTCTATCTGTATCAGATTTGTTAATAAAAAGATGGCCAATTTTATTTTCGTTATTCCAATATGCACCTCTTACAATCTTAGTACCTAAAAATAAATTATTTTTATTACAAAAATTCATGTCATACATTAAAGTACTCAGCGAATCTTTTCTATACATTTGATAAGTTTTATATATATTTATATCATTTTTATTGTATTTATTCAATAAAGATTGAGTAATTTTATTATATTCATTATTATATTTATTATTTTCTGCATCTATCAATACTTTTACATTTTTATCTACGAAAATATCAATTATATTATTAATTAATTTTATATTCATATCAAATGAAGTAAGTTTTAAAGCAACTTTGTAACTTTCATCTATTTCATTACTTAATTTCTTATATTCATTAAATACCTTTAATGAATCACTCCTACTTTCAACTGCATAATTTATTACAGGTATTCTATTTTTTAATACTTGTTTTTTAGATACATTTATTGCACTTATAATTGTGTTTCCAGCAACAAACATAATTATATATATATATATCTAGTTATTTTTTAACCGAAAAATACCTATCATTTGTACGACAATCTATATTACAAAATGGAAAAGTTTCTCTATTCAAAATATATTCACTCTTATTACAATTAGGACATTTTATAATAATTTTATTTGATAAATTTCTTATATTATTTTTACTATGATCATACTTCAAAATATTACCATTTTTATTATAGTTATCTTTTAATAATTTTTTCTTTAACTCTGATATCATATATCTTTAAGTATATATTAAGTATATATAATTATTATTTCATTTATACTATTGAATTTAAAAATAATATATATATGAACAATAATATATATATAATAAACGACATATACTATTATATGTTTTTAGAACTATTTTACCTTTATCCTCTTCCTCTGTACCAACAATAAGTAACTAAACATCCTCTCGCTTATCAAACTTTGAAGATTTTGTAATTACTTTATTTAATTCCTCAGATAACTTATCATGTTTTTGAAAGTTATATTTTGGACCAGTTAATTTATAAATACTATTATTTTGAATAATAACAGTACATTTTAAATAAACAATTTCATCTGTTTTTGCTTCAATTATTGGTAAATTTCTTAATACTTTTTTTTCTAAACATTCCTTAATACCCATTTTTGTTCTTGTCTCTCCCATATCAATGCTATTTATTTTAAAAATTTCTGTATCATAATTCTGTTCTACTTTTGTAATTAATTCTCTTGCATATTTGCTTTTTAAATTACATCTATTTATTGTCTTTTGAAATAATAATGAATTCTCTTCTGATAACTTACATTTACTATCACCTTTACAAAATGCAACACTAATATGATATGCTTGTCTTGGAGTTATCATTTCATTAATGTAAATTTCTTCCGAATCTAATTCATCATCTTCCAACATTAGTTCGTGTTCTGACTTTATATGCCATGAAGGTTCATTAAATTTATCTGTATCTCTGAATATCCAGTCATATAATAACTTTTCATCATCTAAGTTATTATTTGGTCTCTCGATTATATTTAAGTCAAAACATGACGCTACTTTTTTTAATATATTCTCAAATTTATAAATATCTGTATCTGGATTCATAAATTTAATGCCAATTTCTAGCGCTTTTTTAGCTGCTGTCATTAAATCAGACTCTTCCCATTTATCATCACCAATTTTAATTGTATCACCAATTGTTGCTATATTATTATCAATATGACATGCTAATTCTAATTTTACTATATCACCATCTTTTAATTGATAATCATCTTCCGTCGTATATGTTCTATGTCCGACTATATTATTTACTGACAAACACAATGGTAATGCTATTCCTTTTTCTACTTTTTTAAATCCTTTTTTTAAAGACTCAGATATTATAGCGTCACAAAATGTACAAATATAAGAAGCCTTATATTTTAGCTGACATAGCTCTTTTGCTTTTTCTAAAGTTAAATTAACTATATCACCTGCTTGCCTGTACATATTAAATTTTATATCATCCATAATTATTTTAAAATAAATTTATCTTTAAATTTATTTTAATTCAAACAAGCAAATAGTTGCAATTAAGTCAAAGCAAATTCTTCATAATAAAGTTACAAACAAATTCTATATATTAACATTCTTCTATATTTATTATTCTATTTTTATGTTCTTCAGCCTGTGTTTTAAATCGCATTTTTGCCTCTTTTATTAACTTACTTCCCGGTAAAAGATTTGTACGTTCTATATTACCACATTCATTTAACTTTAATAATATTTGTTCAATTGGATCATTACCGTAATCAATATTTAATAAAGGTAATAGTAGATTTTGTACTCCTTCAATGTCACCTTCACTCACTTTTTCTTTTAAAATTTCAACAGTTCTAATTACGTTTGGTTTATACAATTTTTTTCTATTTCTTTGAAGATACAATTGAAGTTTTGGTCCATCTATCTTCCAATAGTGACTAGCTACTTCAATTTCTTGCTCCCTAGTTCTGCAGCCGTATGGACAACTAAAATTTTCTTCCTCTATAATTTGGTCATAATAAAAAGATATTTTTTTAATAGCATCTGCTTTATCTACTAATTCTGGAACAAAATAAATATTTTCATCATTTTTATAATAAGCAGATTTTACTTTATGTCTATCTTCTATTATATCAAAACGCTTTGCCATACCCTTATAAACTATCAACCTTCCAGAAACTTTAATGCCATTAATCCACATAAAAACAGAAAAATAACCATTTTGTGAATGTCTAACTATACATCTTTCTTTTACACACTTTGGAAAGTTAAAATTATAAAGACCTAAAGAATCATCCTCAATCAATTCATCATGATAAATTCTGTAATCTTTCCCTTGCTTCTTGATAAATTGTATTGTTTGATATTCAATAAAAGGTAAATTTAAAAAATCTTCGTCATATAATGGCACATCATGAAGATTAGATTCTTGAGCTGTCTCTTTTATAAATCTATATCTTTCATTCAAGTTTTTACTAAATGTATATTGTTCGTTAAAATTAATTTCAAAATTTGACACTGAGAGATATTCCTCTTCCTCTTCCTCATGATCAACAAAATTAGAGTAATGTAATGACATAATGTTTATAGGATATATTATGAAATTAAAAGTTAATAAATCAATTTTAATTTAACATTTAACAATAAATTAAATACTTTAGCTATGTGTTTAATGTGAAAATATTTTATGATAGTCATCAGGCTTCGTTACCTTAACAACTTTCTCAGAATTAAATTTTGTACATCCGAATCCAAAATTAAACATATTTTCAAATTCTGCACTAAGATATAAATTCATTGGCTTAAAGTAAACATCTTTACCATTTACCATATAATATAAATCGTAACCCCCACTTGCTATGCCATGTCTATAGAAGTATCCTTCTTTCCATTCCCCTTGCGGAATGTAATCTGCATCACAAACGCTTACAGGAAGAAGTTTACCAGCCATAGTTTTTAATTTTTTAATACTTTATAAATGGTATATAAATATATTTTCAATTTTTTTTTTGTAAATTGAAAGAGCATTTAGAGGTTTATTTAAGTCACAATTATTTTATTTTATTATTATAAATATTTAATATGAATGTGTTGCTATTTGGTTTTGGAAGGGCGGGAAAAATACATTATAATAACTTAATTAATAACTTAAATTTTAAACTAACACATTTAGTTGAGTTATATGATGTATCAAATGAAATAAATGAATCTATAAAATATATAGATTTCAAAAATAAAGAAGAAATAAAAAATATTTTGAAAGGTGATGAAATAAGAGCTGTAATTGTTGCATCACCTACAAGTACTCATTATGAGGTAATTAAGCTATCTTTAGAAAATAACAAGCATGTTTTTGTAGAAAAACCTATTACAGAGAGTGAAGAGGAAATTAATGAATGTTTTAATTTAGCTGAAAGAAATAATCTTACTTTATTTGTTGGCTATAATAGAAGATATGACCCAACAATTAGAAGGATATATAAAAGTGTACGTAATGATGAAGTTGGATTTATAAATTACGCATTTACAATTAGTCGTGACTATCCTTATCCTACAAATGATTTTTTAAAAATATCAGGAGGCATATTTCATGATTGTGCGACTCATGATATTGATTATATGAATTGGATTTTAAATGATAAACCAATATCTGTAAATGTATCTGTGTTTGATAATGATGATATTGAAGAATATAATTACGACCATGTAACTATCAATTTAAAATATTCTTTAGGTACTATAGTTTGTTTAAATTTATCTAGAATCGCATCTAGTTATGATCAAAGATGTGAATTTTATGGAACTAAAGGAGAAATTATAAATAATAATTTCAAAGAAAATGCAAAATTATCATTTCCACAAAGATATAAAGATGCATTTAGAATTGAATTGGAATCTTTTTATGACTGTATTAAAAATGGCATTAAGCCAGAAGTTACAAAAGAACAATGTTTAAATAATTACATAATAGCGGAAGCATGTCAAGAAGCAATTGATAAAAATAAAAAAATAACTATTAAATATGGTGAAGGATTTCGTAATTACAATAATGTATCAAAAAGTGTATATAATAATTACTTAACTGCAAGAAAAAATCAGACAGTAGAATTTGTTAAAAAGATGCAAAATAAATTCTCTAAATTTGATACAAAAATGGAAATTTGGGACATTTTAGAAGATTTAAATAGTCTTATTGATGTAAGTGATCCTGATGTAGCTCATCCAAATTTATATCATGCAATTCAAACTGCTGAAAGTATGAAAAAAGATAACTTACCTGATTGGATGCAAATAATGGGGCTTTTACATGATATTGGTAAAATAATGTATAAAAAAGGTAATGATGATGAAGGCACTGGTAAGAAAGAACAATGGGCTATGGTTGGTGACACTTTTATTGTTGGATGTAAGCTACCAAATGGAATTATCTATCCTGAATTTAATAATGAAAATCCAGATATGCAAAATGAAAAATATAATACAGAGTTAGGTATATATTCAGAAGGATGTGGTTTAGATAATTTAATGTGTTCATGGGGACACGATGAATATTTATATCAAATATTAAAAAATCAATGCGAATTACCAGATATTGCGTTAAAAATTATCCGTTAT
>MDTG01442558.1_pt1 | contig 10412 bp, 8 predicted proteins | sample 811421 | NCBI WGS metagenome assembly MDTG01 (sample SAMN05326645, study PRJNA326480) | marine metagenome | isolation source: seawater | place: Pacific Ocean: South East | collected 2011
ACGGCCGCCGAGATGGCCAAGGTCAAAATATCGATGATGAAAGACCGAATTGGTCAACTGACACGCAGCGTTTTGGTCGAAACATTAACTCCGCGCGGTCAGACGTCCCGCCCCGAATATTCCCTCGATATTGGCTTAAGTGAAACAGTCTCCGAGTTGGGCTATACCAAGGATAACGAAGCGACGATCGCCGACTATATCCTGAGTGCCAATTATCGGCTTTCTCGTATTTCTGATTCCAAAGTCCTCCGTACGGGTACGCTGCGCGCGCGCACCACATACAACCTCGTCGAGTCCGACTTTGCCTCTCTGGAAGCCGAATCCGCCGCGCGGTCTGACGCCGCCCGCAACCTTGCTCGTCAACTAGCCAACCAGGTCGCAGTCGGTCTGCGCAGCGGCCGTTAGGTAACATTTCGTTATGAAGCTCAAGGCAGCACAGGTTGAAAATTTCCTTCGCGCTCCTGATGCCAAGGCGCAACTCATCCTGATCTATGGTGAGGATGAAGGGCTTGTACGCGAACGTGCAGTCAGGCTTGCCAAAACCGTGGTCGAGGACCTCAAGGACCCGTTTCGCGTTGTTGAGCTTGGTACTGCCCAGCTTAAGGAAGACGCGAGTCGTCTGCGTGATGAAGCAGCCGCCATCAGTTTCGGCGGTGGACGTCGTGTCATCCGCATCCGCGACATTGGCGAAGCACAGGCCCCAGTGATTGCCGATTTCCTTACCGATCCGGCTGGTGATGCGCTGATCGTGATAGAAGCTGGAAGCCTTCCGTCCAAATCAAAGTTGCGTCAGACGGTTGAAAAAGCCGGCAATGGCATGGCACTGCCCTGCTACGCGGATAGCGGTAGGGATATCGAGACCCTCATCAATTCCGTGATGGAAGATCACAAGCTGCGTATTGACCGCGATGCTATTCGGTATCTGGTCGGAAATCTTGGCTCCGATCGTATGATTTCCCGAAGCGAGCTTGAAAAGCTGGCTCTTTACGCCCTGAAAGAAGGTCAAATCACATTGGCTGACGCCATGGCCTGTGTGGGCGATAGTTCTGCCCGCCACTATGATGATGTTGTCCAGGCCGTATCACAGGGCAATGTCACAAACCTTGATAGCGCCCTGACTCGGCTGGTAGAAGAAGGCCTAAATCCGGTTGGCGCGCTTCGCATGATGATCGGCTATTTCCAGAAACTGCATCTGGTCAAAGGCCAGATGGCACAAGGCACCAATGCCGAACAGGCAATGAAATCGCTACGCCCACCCCTGTTTTTCAAAGCTGCAGATCAGTTTCGCGCCAATTTGAACAATTGGGCTCTTAACAATCTGCAACGCGCCCTGCAAATCCTGCTCGAAGCAGAAAAGGACTGCAAAAGCGGTCTTGCCATCCCGGAAACCATCGCACACCGCGCCATGATCAAGGTCGCCGTCGCCCGTCAAAAACAGGGCAGACGTTAACAAACCCGAATATTTTACAAAGAAAAACAGCCCCGGCAATCGCGTCGCACAGGGCCATTTAACGTGAACGAAATATCGATAAAACCTGGTCAGCTTCCTCGCGTTTGCGCTTTCTTTTCTGCTAGGCGATTGTTTTGCACAATTTCCGCATCCGACAATGTCTCAAGCGCCTCTTCACTGACTTCGTCTTGCTCGATTGGCATGTCACCTTCCGGCTCATCGGAAAACGCACTTTCGGCATCCTCATCCACGTCAAACACTATGTCGGTTGCATCGGCAATCGATTCGAGCTCGTCAGTAAGAAGATCACCATCGCTATCATCTTCATCATCGATGAACATCGAGTCGAATTCATTGTCACCTTCATTCTGTGGAACGAGCGGATCATCATCATCGGAGCTTTGCGCCGTTTCGCCTAACCGTCCCTGACTAAGCCGTTTCAGAATATCGTCAAGCTGCTCCAGCGTTTCATACCGGACAGAGATTTTACCCCCCGCCCCGTCAAAATCGATATTTACCGCCAACCCCAACATATTGCTAAGATCGCGTTCCAAAGCCACTGTATCTGGATCTTTTTCGATCCCACGTGTCGATGAAGACTTCTTCTGGCGTGCAGTTTTACCACCATCAGTCTTCACCAGTTTTTCGGTCTGACGAACGTTCAGGCCCTTCCTGACGATATGGGTCGCCAGCTCGACCGCATTATCCGCACCCAAAAGCGCACGCGCATGACCTGGGCTTAGCACCCGATCCGACAACATCTGTTTGATCGGTGCTGGCAGGGTCAACAAACGCAGGCTGTTGGCAATGTGACTACGGCTTTTGCCAAGCGCCTGAGCCAGTGCTTCCTGAGTATGCGAGAAATCGCTCATCAGGCGGCTATACCCTTCGGATTCCTCAAGCGGCGACAGATCCTGCCGTTGCAGGTTTTCGATCAGAGCAATCTCGGCGGTTTCCCGGTCGTCAAAATCACGCACCAGAACCGGTACTTCGTGCAATTGTGCCCGCTGTGCCGCGCGCCAGCGCCGTTCGCCAGCAATGATTTCGTATGTTGTTTCGCCCGTAGAGGATGCACGCACCAAAATGGGCTGAATAATGCCTTTCTGGCGGATTGATGCCGCCAGATCGTCAATCGCCTCATCATCGAAATTACTGCGAGGCTGGAATGGTGACGGTTTCAGGTCGGTGATAGCAATGAGCTGTGTAGTACCACCCGGGCCGGGATGAGCTGCATTCTCGTTGCCACCGGCAACCGCTGCGCCGACATCCTCGTCTTCCTCGCCCAGCAGGGCCGAAAGTCCACGTCCCAAACCGCGCTTCTTTGCCTCGCTCATGCCTTCACCCCTTCGCGTTTCAGAACTTCGCTTGCCAGATTAAGATATGCCCGTGACCCCGGACATTTCATGTCATAAACCAGCACCGGCGTTCCATGGCTCGGCGCCTCGGACACACGAACATTGCGTGGGATCACCGTGCGATAAACGACATCACCGAAATAATCGCGCACGTCATTGGCAACCTGTGCCGACAGATTATTGCGTTTGTCATACATCGTCAAAACGATGCCCTGGATTTCGAGCGCCGGATTAAACGCCTTTTTTACCCGCTTGATAGTCCGCACCAGGTGGCTGATCCCTTCAAGGGCAAAGAATTCGCACTGCAACGGCACCAATACCGCATCACTCGCCACCAGCGCATTCAACGTCAGCAACCCAAGCGATGGCGGACAATCAATCAGCACGTAATCAACATCATGCGGTAAGCGACCCAGCGATTCCTTAAGCTGCATTTCGCGGCGGTCAAAATCGACAAGCTCAATCTCCGCGCCTGACAGATCCATACCCGAAGGCACGATGCTCAACCGCGGAATGGCGGTCGGCTTGCGCGCTTCTTCCAACGTATTGCCATTGATCAATACGTCATAGGAACTGATCTGCCGTTCCGATGGACGTAGGCCCAAACCGGTACTTGCATTGCCCTGCGGATCAAGATCGACGATCAGAACCCGCTGGTTTACAGCCGCCAGCGCGGTCGCCAAATTGATCGTGGTCGTGGTCTTGCCGACTCCGCCTTTCTGATTGGCAACGGCAATGATCCGCGGCCGGTGACCGGCCTCGGAAGAGATTGAAAGCGGCAGATCAATAACGTCGGTCACCGGTCAACTCCTTGCAAAATCATCACCACGCCTTCGGGATCAACCAGACTGGCATGGGTGGTTACAGTGAATGTCCAACCGGCCGCACGTGCTTCAGCCAGTTCATCCTCAAAGGCACGTCCCTTAAGCAATACATAATACCCGTCCGGTTTCAGATGACGCTGACCAAGTTCCAGAAGCCTTGGCAGTGGCGCAAACGCACGGGCCGTAATAACGTCCGCTTCACGCGGTGCAGCGGTTTCGATCCGTTCGCGGGCAATCTTTGTCTGCTCCAGCACACCACAAACCCGCGCCGCTTCCAGCAAAAACACGGTTTTTTTGGTGTTTGATTCCATTAAAGTCACGTCATTTGCGCCCAAGATAGCCAAAACGATGGCCGGGAACCCTGCCCCGGAGCCGAAATCAACGATCTTCCCGCTACCGACTACTTCATTCAGATATGGCCAAAGCTGCGCTGAGTCCTGCAAATGGCGCGCCCAAACGTCTTCCGCTGTGCTGGCACCAACGATATTGATCCTCGGCTGCCATTTGACAACGAGATCAGCATAAAGGCTGAGTCGATCCAATGTTTCACGTGAAACATTCAAATCGGTCTCAAACCATGTTTTTACGGGTTCTGAAATGGATTGCATGCTCGAGTTATAATCCGCGTTAACGAATCGCACCAGACTTGATTTTTCTAACAAACACTTTTTCCCGCGTCGAAAATGGAAAACTTTGGCAAAAGAAAGAAAATGTTTCACGTGAAACATTTCACTGGCTTCAATAGTCAATAAAAAAAAGCAGCACACATATATGTGTGCTGCCCTAACCTTATGACCAACCCAATTGCATGATAAAGTCTCAGGCGCTACGAACAATCTTGTGCTTGTGGCTTTTGATATGACCAAGCAAAGCGGTCACTGCCGCCGGAGTCACACCCGGAATACGTGATGCCGCACCGATGGTTTCAGGCTGAATTTCTTTGAGCTTCAACCGGATTTCCGCTGACAGGCTACCAACGATGTCGAAGTCAAGATCGCGCGGCAGGCGCAATTCCTCGTCCCGACGGAAGGCCGCAACATCGGCCGACTGTCGTTCGAGGTAACCTTTATACTGAGCATCAATTGACACCTGGTCGCGGATTTCCGGAGTAATTTCCGAAAGCTGCGGCCAGACACGAGTCAGCGTATCGAAATCAATGTCCGGATAGGCCAGCAGATCATACGCAGAGCGCCACACCCCATCCTGATTGATCTTGATATCGTGCTTGGCGAGACCATTCGGCGTCTCCGTCAGATCAGAAACCGTCCGCTTGGCCGCCTCAAGGGCAAGCTTCTTGTCACCCCAAACTTGCGCGCGGTGCGAAGCAACGCAACCGATTTCAAGACCGCGACCAGTCAGACGCTGATCAGCATTATCAGCGCGCAGCATCAGGCGATACTCAGCGCGCGACGTAAACATGCGATAGGGTTCGCGCGTACCGAGCGTCACCAGATCGTCGATCATCACACCGATATAGGCATCGGCACGATCCAGAACAAACTCACGATCAACCGCCCCCGCAGTACTGCCCGCAACCAACGCCGCGTTGACACCGGCAACAAGTCCCTGCCCGGCAGCTTCTTCATAACCTGTCGTGCCATTGATCTGACCGGCAAAGAACAGCGCACCGACTTTCTTGGTTTCCAGCGTATGGCGCAGCTCGCGCGGATCAACGAAATCATATTCGACGGCATAGCCAGGGCGGAAAATCTCGACCTTCTCAAGCCCCGGAATAGTGGCGAGCATCGCAAGCTGAACTTCCTCAGGCAATGAGGTCGAAATACCGTTCGGATAAACCGTAGGATCATCAAGCCCTTCCGGCTCCAGGAAAATCTGGTGCTGATTCTTTTCGGCGAAACGCACAACCTTGTCTTCAATGGACGGGCAATAACGCGGGCCGCTGCTCTTGATCTGGCCGCTATACATCGGTGCGCGATGCAGGTTCGCGCGAATAATTTCGTGCGTCGCCTCGGTCGTCCAGGTCATGTGACACGGGATTTGCGGCACGGTGATTTCGCTGTTCAGGAATGAAAACGGATCTGGCGGATTATCCCCCGGCTGTTCCTGCAGGCTCGCCCAATCAATGGTGCGACCATCAAGCCGGGCCGGGGTACCTGTTTTCAGGCGCCCCAAACGGAAGCCGAATTTTTCCAGCGTCTCCGAAAGACCAAGAGCGGGCGCATCGCCGATGCGGCCCGCCGGTGTGGTTTTTTCGCCAATATGAATAAGACCGCGCAGGAACGTGCCCGTTGTCAGAACCACCGCCCCGGCGTCATATTCGCATCCATCTTCGGTGATGACACCGGTCACACGGTTGTCCCCGCCTTCGGCAATTTTAAGGTCGTGAACCGAACCTTCGATGATCGTCAGGTTTTCCTGATGAGCCAGAATGTCCTGCACGGCTTCGCGATACAGCTTGCGATCTGCCTGTGCCCGCGGGCCACGCACAGCCGGCCCCTTGGACCGGTTAAGCATCCGGAACTGGATACCTGCCCGGTCAATCGCCCGCCCCATCACACCGTCAAGCGCGTCGACCTCCCTGACCATATGGCCCTTGCCCAGCCCGCCAATCGCAGGATTGCATGACATTTCGCCAATGCGATCAGCGCGATGTGTGACCAGTGCCGTTTTCGCGCCCATACGCGCAGCCGCGGCCGCGGCCTCGCACCCGGCATGGCCACCACCAACAACAATCACATCAAAACGGTTATCCGACATCGAATTCCTCGTTGAATTCCTTGATCGCGCAAAAACCGTAATATCAGGCCAAAGCCACACAGCTTGCGCGTCTTGTTCAGGTCTTAATTCACAATCACGCGCCATCGACAGTGCCAATGTTTCACGTGAAACAATTTTTGATAATCTTATTTGCCAATACAGAAGTCGCCGAAGATAATATCAAGCAGGTCTTCCACATCGACGCGTCCGGTGATCTTGCCGATTTCACGCACGGCGAGGCGAATATCCTCGGCCGCCAGTTCGGCAATATCAGTCTGCAATCCGCGATCCAGATGATCACTGGCACGTTCAAGTGCCTGTCGGTGCCGCAGCCGTGTCAGGGGTACCGGTCCCGCAAAATCGAGCCCCTCTTTTACGCGAGTCTCCAGTAGTTGCAAGAGGCTTTCCATCCCCTGCCCGGTCATGGCCGATATGGGCAAAACGGGAAGCTCAAGCTGATCACCGCCTGCTGATTGCCCAGACCAGACCGCCGGAACATTACCCGTATCCGTCACGTCAACCTTATTGACCAGCAGGATCGTATTCCTTTCAATCAGGCGCGCAGCCTCTGCGTCAATCCGCGGCCAATCGTCTCGATCGACGACAACAAGGCGCAGATCGGCATCCTCTGCCCGCGCCGTTGCACGCCGAACCCCTTCGGTTTCGATCACATCGCCGCTTTCACGAAGGCCAGCGGTATCCACCATGGTGACCGGGAAACCACCAAGGTCAAGATGGACCTCAATCATATCACGGGTGGTTCCGGCAATCTCGGACACAATTGCCGCGTCGCGCCGTGCCAGCCGGTTCAGAAGGCTCGATTTCCCGGCATTGGGCGCGCCAAGAATGACGATCTGGAACCCTTCACGCAGCCGTTCACCGCGGCGATTATCAGCCAGATGCTTGGTCATTTCACCATAAACAGATGCAAGATCACCGCGCACCACCGGTACAATACCACCGGGTAAATCCTCGTCGGGGAAATCGATATCGGCCTCGATATAGGCCAATGCCTTCATCAAACGTGTGCGCCAGTCTTCGTAAAGCGCGCCCAACTCGCCCGCCATCTGCCGCACGGCCTGCCTGCGCTGGGCGGCGGTTTCGGCATCAATCAGATCAGCAATACCTTCGGCCGCAGTCAGATCCATCTTGCCGTTTTCAAAGGCACGTCTGGTATATTCACCCGGCTCGGCAATGCGCAGACCGGGCTGTGCGGCCAGACATTCCAGAACACCATCAATTACCGCACGCCCGCCATGGGTATGAAGCTCGACAACATCCTCCCCGGTAAAGCTGGCCGGTCCAGCGAAATAGATCGCCACCGCATCGTCAAGTCGTTCTTCCGTTTTCGGATCACGGATCGGCGCATAGATCGCATGGCGCGCCTTTGGCAGGTTATCGCGCCCCAGAAGCGCACAGAGCGTCGGCCCCGCCATTGGCCCGGATAACCGGATTACCGCCACCCCGGCCCGCCCGGCGCCGCTGGAAAGGGCAAAGATGGTATCTGTCTGGCCCCCTTGGATCGGGGTTCCATTGTGGGTCACGTTAATCGTCATCCGTCCTGCCTAATCCGTCCGCCATCCAAAGGAAAATGCTGTTGGCTGTCCATATCGGTCAGCATCCCGCACAGGTCAACATATAGCTGCAATTGCAAACAGGGCTTTAAGGCAGGCCCACAAAAGAAGATCAAACGGCATATCACCACCTTCTGCGCCCGTTCCCAGAAAAGACAAAGCGGCCCCTGCTGGAGCCGTTTGGAGTCATCATTCTATTGAAGAGGTAGTGAGTAATTACGCCCGCCTGCCAGAGTTATTGATCCGGGCTTAGCCGCAGCCGTTCAACCACCTTCCCTCCGACGAGATGATCGTTGAGGATGGCATCGACATCCTCCATTGTCTCGTAACGATACCAGGTCCCTTCAGGATAGATCACCATCACCGGGCCCAATTCGCAGCGATCAAGGCACCCGGCGGTATTAATCCGGGTCATCGGCAAACCAAGTTCTTTGGCGCGGATTTTCATATAATTGCGAAGCTTTGTCGCGCCTTTCGTATTGCAGCATCCGCGTTCGTGTCCCACGGGACGCTCGTTCTGGCACACGAAAACATGCGCCTGATAAAAATGTGCCTCGGTGGTCAAGCTGATCAGTCCTTGGTGTTCTTGCCAGTGCTGTTGCCGGCAGCGTTAAACTGGCTCCAGAAGGCTTTCTGGAGCTGTTCCCAGTTCTGCATGCCTTGCGGCAGCCACGTATTGAGCATGGTTTCGGGATCCATCGCCGCAAGACTGGCTTTCATACGGTCCTCGATATCTTTCATTAAGGCCTGCTGCATGGGCTGCACATCAGGCAGACCAAAAAAGGTGCGCAGTTCTTCCGGTGTGCAATCGATATCCACGGAAACTTTCATCGCCCTGATCTCCTCGGTTTGATTTTATGGTTTTTGTTACGCCCATTATGGACGCCCCTGTGTTGCTTTCTCAATCACTATCGCCCCCCATTCCGCTCCAATCGGTTAAAATCCGATAAAATCGCAATATTTTGCCATTCCCATCCATTTGGCCCCCTTGCCTTTCCATTCAGGGTCTTTACCCTTACATCCATAAAAGATGAGAAATGGGAACGCCACCCTTCCCGCAACCCATAAAAAGCTCGCCACCCACATAATAAAACCGGACGGGCACAGGACACGATGCCATGAAACTCGCACAGAACAATCTCGGTTCGGAAACCAGCCCCTATCTTTTGCAGCACCGCGACAATCCGGTGCATTGGCAGCCCTGGAGTTCCGAAGTTCTGGCCGCCGCCAAGGCAGCAAACAAACCGGTTCTTCTGTCGGTCGGTTATGCGGCATGTCACTGGTGCCACGTCATGGCGCATGAAAGTTTCGAGGATGATGGCATCGCAGCCCTGATGAATGAGCTGTTCGTCAATATCAAGCTCGACCGCGAAGAACGCCCCGACCTTGATAGCGTCTATCAAAATGCGCTGGCCTTGCTAGGCCAGCAGGGCGGATGGCCATTGACCATGTTCCTGACGCCGGACGCCGAACCCTTCTGGGGGGGGACCTATTTCCCCAAGGAAGCACGCTATGGCCGCCCGGGATTTGGCGATGTTTTGAAATCGGTAGCAGAAATCTATGCCGAACAGCCCGAAAATATCCGCCATAACGTCACGCAAATCGGTCAGGCCCTGCTTAAAATGAATAGCGGTGCCACCGGCTCGGTGCCATCGCTTGCAATGATCGATCAGTGCGGGCATGGCTGTTTGCAGATTATGGACAGGGAAAATGGCGGCACCAATGGCGCACCGAAATTCCCACAACCAAACCTTCTGGCCTTTATTTGGCGTACGGGTGTTCGCACCAATGATGCGGAGCTTAAACGCATTGTCCGCCATAGTCTTGATCGCATGTGTCAGGGCGGTATCTATGACCATGTCGGCGGCGGTTTTGCCCGCTACGCCGTGGATGACCAATGGCTGGTGCCGCATTTCGAAAAGATGCTGTATGACAATGCGCAGCTGATTGATCTTTTGTGCGATGTCTGGCGTGAAACCGGTAATTCGCTTTATGAAGCCCGGATTGCCGAAACTATTGACTGGATTCTGCGCGACATGCGTATTCTAGGCGGAGCCTTTGCCGCCAGCCTCGATGCCGACAGCGAAGGAATCGAAGGCAAATTCTATGTCTGGGATGAAGACGAAATTGACAAAATTCTTTGCGATGATGCCACCCTGTTCAAACAGGTTTATGACGTCAGCCCGACGGGCAACTGGGAACATCAAAACATCCTGAACCGCACACATTCCGGACTTGGGCTTTCGGATGCGACAACCGAAAAGAAGCTTTCCGAAATGCGGGCAAAGCTTTTGGCAGTGCGCAACAAACGCATCTGGCCGGGATGGGATGACAAGGCTCTGACCGACTGGAACGCAATGACCATCGCAGCTTTGGCTGAAGCCGCAATGGTGTTCAAGCGCGCAGACTGGCTTGATTATGCAAAGCTTGCCTATAATTTTGTGATCAACAGCCTGATGACTGGCGAAAGCAATGACCGGCGCTTCCTGCA
>MDTG01090790.1_pt1 | contig 10411 bp, 10 predicted proteins | sample 811421 | NCBI WGS metagenome assembly MDTG01 (sample SAMN05326645, study PRJNA326480) | marine metagenome | isolation source: seawater | place: Pacific Ocean: South East | collected 2011
CTTGAGCCGTGAAACGCCCGAATGGACGCATGAATGAGGCGACCTGAGGCCCCGCAGGACCCCAGGTCGCGGCCACGGGACACGAGGTCCCGGTTCGAACGTGCGCCTCAGCGCAAGTTCAGTTTCGCCCGAACGTCGTCGGGCAGGTGGTGGAGATGCCGTCGGTACTTCCGAAGGAACCACACCGGCGCTTGCATCTTCCAAGCACCGTTGGACCAGCTCCGGTCGAGACGTGCATTGCGGAGATCCGCAAGCATCCGTTCCGTGGTCTCTTTTCGGACCGCGTCGTTCGCGCAGCAAAGACGCGGGGCACGGGACACGGTCGGTGTCCGTTGCCGGCGCTTGCTGGCGGTCATGCGCTTCCCGAGGGAGCCGCCTTTGCTGGAGGCTTTGACCCGCTCGGAGTAGGTCATCTCGTGCTGTGGTTCCTTGGCACCACGGGCCATGTTGTCGCGTCGTGAACGGCGCGCGCGCCGTTCTTTCTTTCCAATTCTGCTTCCCATAATCTGTTCTTCTCCTATGCCGGTGGCCAAAGCTGGCTCGTGGCCAGCAGGCTCGATTTGGCATCGGAGGGTCAGATGGGCTGCGCCATGGTTAAGCGTAGGCGCAGGAGGATATAAACATGACGCTTTCATGTCACATCATGTTGCAGCGCACACACCACGTCCGGATGCGGGTGTCCCGAACAACCGGACCGAGCAACGTCGAGTGCCGGGCCTCAGCACTTCATGACAAGAAGCTTTCCAAGCGAGGTTCAGTCGTCGCTTGGCGCGAGTGCAGCAAGCGCGTCTGAGCGTGCTTCAATGGGATCCGGGAGTGGCGGCAGGTCGCCCAGCGGTGGCAATCCGTCAGGAAGGGGAAGCGGAGGCAATTGGGGAATGGGTTCAGGTTCGTTCGCGGCGCTGCTGCTGAAACCTTCGTCAAGCGGCACACGGAGTTTGATCACGCGGGTCTCGTCCAGTCGAACGAAGGTCGCGCCGTACGGGCGACCGGGTTCAGGGTGTTCGGGCAGATCGTACACGTACAAGCCATGGTCAGGCGTTCGAAGCAGGGCCACGAGGTCTTCGCGGGCTTCGGCCTCTTCCCACATCCGTACCGTTGCGGCGCGGATTTCCGCCATGCGGCCACGGCGGCGTGCTTCGATGCGTTCGCGAACCGCCGCATGGCGCTCGCGTCGCTCTTCAACGGTCACCGCGATGTCTGCGTCTTCAACAGAATCAGCGGTCACCTCAACCACGAATTCCTGGGCGACGTGGACTTCTTCGATTTCGACCTCGATGAGTGGTCCATGGGTTTCTTCCGCTTCGGCTTCCTGCGCGGCGAGGGCTTCGGCTTGAGCGGCCTTTGCCGCCTCGACCTTCATGCGCTTCCGCTCCGCCATGGTGGCCGGTGATTCTGCGCGAACAGGGGCAGGTGCATCGTCCATGGCGACCTCTTCCGCGGCTTCAGCATCACCTTGAACGGCTGCAGCGGCCGCCACAGGTTGGGTCGAAGCAATGGCCTGCGGGCGCGGCGTCCCGCCAAGGCGGACCCACGCCAGGCCAAGGACGCCGAGGGCACCGACGGTGCCCCACTGTGCCTCTTCGACCAACTCTCCGGCCAAAAGGAGGTAACTGGCCAACACCCCTAGGAACAGGAGTCCTACGAGCATGCGAAGTGTTCTCATCTGGCTCATCCTCCACTGTTGGCTTGTGCTTATGACGCTGATGCCGCTCACTCGGCCGTGCCGAGCTGGGTCAGAAGGTCCGCCAGCGCGCGTGTACGATGGCTGAACTTTCCTTTGAGGTCCATGTCCACGGCTGCAAAGGTGCGGCCATGTGTGGACACCTCGCCCTGCACCCCAATGTCGGCGGGTTCGCCCGCCAGGTCAAGGTCACGTGGGATGAACACCGGGTCGAAGCCAAATCCGCCTTCGCCGTCCACGGCGGGAGCAATCCGTCCGAGGCACGAGCCCTCGCCGATGAAGACACCTTCGGGCGTCATCAAAGCGGCCACGGCCTTGAATTCGGCACGGCGAAGGCCCGCCTCAACATGGAGGTCCTCGCTCTGCAAGTGCTCCAACAAGCGAAGCAAACCGTGGTTGCCCAAGGTGCTGAGCGCGTACGAAGAATAGACGCCGGGGAACCCGTCCAGAGCTTCGACGAACAACCCAGCGTCTTCGACCATCAACCAATCGTCGGGATTTGGAAGGTGGGCTTTGGCTTGTTCGAGTTTTGAGCGAGCAATGGTTTCCAAATCATCGGCCTGAGGTTCAATGATCCCGTCAACGGAGAGGTGCACCACCTCGTGACCTAATGGTCCTAAGTGATGCACAGCTTCGACAAGTTTCCCTTCGTTTCCGGTCAGGAAATGGATGCGGGCCATGATGGGCCATCGAAGCCTCCACCTTCAATAAAGCGGCACGAGGCTTGATGCTTGGTTGGTTCATGGGCGTGGCATGGTGGCTCCTGTCGTGCTCGTGGCTGTGGGTGGTGCGTGCGGGGCAGTGCTTCGTTGGAGCGTTGCGCCCTCACCCGATGCAGAAGGGGTCCCGTGGGGCACGCTCGGCGTGAACCTGCTTGGGTCGTTTTTGCTCGGGGTGATGACCGTCATGCTGGCCGAGGCCATCCTGAGCCGTGAGCACGCTGTCGCGCTTGGCACGGGTTTGCTTGGTGCCTTTACCACCATGTCCACTTTCGCTGTTGAGGTGGTGCGGATGGTGGATGGCGGTGACCGGTTGGTGGCGGCCGGCTACCTTCTGGCAACCCTGGTCGGTTGTCCTCTGGTGGCATGGTTGGGCTGGAGCATCACGGAGAGCATGGCGGCATGAAGGTCGCCGTTGATGTGCCGGCATGGCTTACGTCGTCAGCGTTGTGTGTTGCTCATCCGACGAAGACTTGAGTCTGGCCAGGGTACCGGAGCATTTTGTTGACCTCATCGAGATGGCTTTCCTCGGCGATGATTTGCTCGCGGGCATACTCTTCTAGAAGGACGGAACCACCTTCAGTGGCTGCATCGAGCAGCCTGTAGTACAACTTCAGAGCGGCGCTTTCGTGTTCGAGGCTCTCCCGAAGGATGTCGCCGATGTCGTGCTGCTCTGTTTCCAAAAGCGTTCCAATTTTCAGTGACGGGTGGCCGCCGAGCAGCGTCACGAACTCACCTGCGCGGTGTGCGTGATCGAGCGATTCTGTGGCGTTGCCCTTCATCCATTCGACGATGGGAATCCGGTTGTAGCCGTAAACCATCAGGCTGTAGTGGGTGTACTTGACCACACCAGCCAGCTCTGTTTCCATGATTTCGTTGAGGATTTCGATGTACGTGCCGTTGTGTTCGCTCATGAAATTTTGCTGATTTGAGCAGACTCTAAACCTTTGGATGGGCACGCAGCACCCTTTTCGGGAGGACGAAATCCCGTTTCGTTCTCCCTTAACCAGCAGGCTGCTTGAGGTCCGATTTATGCTGTGATGGACAACATGCGCTCGAGCGCTATAAGGGCGCCTTCTTGCACGGCATTCGGGACCACGACTTGATTCGCATGTTCTCCAGCCTCAAGGCGTTCAAGCACATCAAGGAGGTAAGCAGGGTGAATCATGTACATCGTGGAGCATGGGCACACCTCAGCATCAAGGCATTCGATGTGCTTGTCTGGGTGTTCCTTGGCCATGCGTGCGACCATGTTGATCTCGGTCCCGACAGCGATGTTTGATCCGGGAGGTTGAGCGTCGATGAAGCGCTTGATGTACTCTGTTGAACCATCTGCATCCGCGGCTTCCACGGTGGTCCGGGGGCACTCGGGATGAACGACCACAACGCCGTCTGCGTGACGCGTTCTGAACTCGGCAATCTGGTCTGCAGTGAAGCGCTTGTGGACGCTGCAGAATCCGTGCCAAAGAACGATACGAGCCTCGTCGAGACCTCCTGTCGCCCCCATATCAGGGATCCAAACAGGCATGCTGTCTTCTTCCAGACCCATCTTCAGGCCGGTGTTCCGGCCGAGGTGCTGGTCAGGGAAGAAAAGAACTGCACCGCCCTCTCCGGCCCGCTCAAAGGCCCACTCCAAAACGCCACGCGCGTTTGAAGAGGTGCACACCACACCACCATGCCTGCCGACGAAGTCCTTCAGCGCAGCGCTGCTGTTCATGTACGTCACGGGCACGAGGAAGGCATCGCCTGTGTCCGCAGGCGCGGTAGGATCTGCACGATCGGCCGGGTCCGCCCATCCGCCTTGTTCCAGCATCGCGGGCCAATCGCGCTCAACTTCGCTGAGCGTGGCCATGTCCGCCATCGAACACCCAGCCCGAAGCGTGGGCATCAGCACCGCTTGTTCGTCACGCGTCAAGACATCGGCGGATTCCGCCATGAAGTGGACGCCGCAAAACACAATGGTGGTCGCGTCCGAATCCGCCGCTTTTCGGCTGAGCATGAAGGAATCTCCAATGTAATCGGCGTGCTCGACGATACCATCGCGCTGGTAGTGGTGGCCGAGGATGAGGACCTTCTCGCCCAAACGTGCGCGGACGGCTCGAATGGCCGCCGCGATGTCCTCCTCTTCGGGAGACTTCGTCGTGTCCATGTAGTCGACGACACACATCGGGAGCGTGGTGGCCATCTTCCTCATTGGGTCCACGCCCCCCTTCCTTTTCAACCGATGCGCTGCGAACACAAACCCGTTTCCGCAAGCGTCGAGGCCGTGGCGCCTTCGGTGCGCTCATATGGGTCAGCCGCCACAGGCAGGGCATGTCCGACCGTCAACTCCTTGTCGACGCCAAGGACATCGGTAAGCGCTACGGGGATTTCGTGGCCCTGCACCCGCTGGACGTCAGGGTCCACGAGGGCGAATTCTTCGGTGTTTTTGGCCCCAACGGGGCAGGAAAATCCACGTTCATCAAACTCCTGACCGGACAACTCCGCCCAAGCATCGGCCGCATTGAGGTGCTGGGCATCGACGCGGTCGCGGACCCACAACACCTCAAGGCCAACATCGGCATCGTGCCCGAATCGGAATCGCCGCCGTCGTTTTTGACGCCCCCCGAGTTCCTTACCTTCGTGGCCAAGCTGCGTGGTTTGGAGGACGTGGACGGCAAGGTTAACCACTGGCTGTCATGGTTTGGATTGGAGGAAAAAAGGGACACGATGTGCAAGGACCTGTCAAAGGGTCAGCGTCAAAAGGTCATGCTCGCTTCTGCTTTCATCCATGCGCCAAAACTGCTCTTCCTCGACGAGCCCTTCGCCAACCTCGATCCGATTTACCAGCGCAAATGCCGCGAATGGCTGCTTGAACATGTGGCTAGTGGTGGGACGATTTTCCTCTGTTCTCACGTCCTCGAGTCGGCCGAACGCCTCTGCAACCGAATGGCCATCATCAACGAGGGGAAAGTGTTGGCCGCTGGTGCAATCGATGACCTGAAACTCGACGGTGAGAGCCTCGAAGACGTCTTCATCCGTCTGGTTGGACATACCATCGAAGAGGCGGAGCACCTCGCGGGAACCAGCAGCGAGGAGGAATGAACGTGGGCGCAAGCGTTCGTTCCCGCGATTGGGACGAGGTCGTGGACGCCCTTGGTCACCTTCGCACGACGCTGCCTCCCGGTGACGGCTCGACCCATGTGCCGGGGCTCCATCTCAACGAACCACGGCGTGGATGGGCGGCATTCCGAACCACCTTTCGAGCCATGTTCCTCGAGGAATGGCGCGAAACGGTGGATTTCGCTCAAGCCCGCCAAATCATTCTCTTTCCACTGCTGCTGACCCTCATCACCGCTGTGACGACCATTGGTTTGCAGTTCCTGGTCGGCACCGGCGCGGCCCAGGTGTCCGACATCGACGAGCGTACCTTCAGCTGGGAGCAGTTGCGGATCGGGGTACACCTGCCCCTGCTGATGTTCTCCTTGGGCATGGGGACCTTCGCCTTCAAGGGCCAAGAAGCCATCATGCAGCGTACCGGCTCGAAAAACAGGCTCCTGGCCGCACCAGCCCTCCAACCCTTGACGATGTCTGCGGCTCACTTCACCTACTTCGTGAAGGATCTGATCTACTACGTGCTTCTCATTCTGACGCCCATCGTTGCTGGCATGAGCCTTGGCTTGTTGCTCGACGAGGGCGGCCTCATCCAGACGCCACTTGAGTGGTCGTCGGTGTTCTGGACCTGGGCGGCCATGGCGACCACGTTGGCCGAGGGGCTGGCTTTGGCCTTCCTCGCCTCCGTGCTGTGGCTCCGTGGCCGTCCCTTCACTTGGCTGGGTCCAGTGGTCGCGGTTGGCGTTGGATTGTCTGCCGGATTGGGCCTCTTTCCTTGGGACGCGGCTTTGGTCGGTTTAGCCGTGCAGCGTGACCACACCGTCCTACCGTTGTTTGGTGGCTTGGTGGGCGCCGGCATACTGGGGGCCCTCGCAAGTTCCCTGCTCATCGACGATTTTGAGGTCAAGGTCACGTCGCGCAAAGACCTGCTGAACCCGATGATGCGTCGCTTGCGTTTCCTTGGCAATGGACCACTGCGCTTGTTGGTGGCCAAGGAATTCGTCGACCTCATCCGTTCAGGGACGATGAAGAAGATGACTGTGTCGTATTCAGTGCCTCTTTTGGTGCTGCTCGGGATGGCGTGGCTGATCGATTTTGCAGAGGCTCCAATCCCGATCAACCTCCTCTCCTATGCGCCATTTTTGGGCTTCTTTGGCTTCAACTTCTACTCTTGGCTGACCATCCTCGACGACCCGGATTTCATGAACGGCCTTCCACTTCGTGTCCCTCAACTGCTCCGAGCCAAGGTGGTCGTCTACTTCCTTGCCACGTCGTGGATTTCGCTGATTTTCTTCGTTCTCATGGCATGGAGGCTCGACGAATGGGCGGCCTTGCCGACTGGCTTGGCGGTCATGTTTGCAAATTCGATCTACATCGTGGCTTTGACGGCTTTCCTGATGGGATTGCGTCCGAACAAAGCCATCTTCGATGGACGCATCATGTTCTGGTTTTGGCTAGGAACGGTCCTCCCATTGTTGGGCCTGTTCCTGCTGTCGTTCACGCAAGGTGACGTTGACTTGTACGGCAACTGGTGGGAGCGCGTCAGTGAAGACGGATTGAGCGCCACTGCGACGGCATACGACATGGAAATGGTGCGTGGCGGCTACCTCGGCATCCTGTCAATTTCAGGTGGCCTCTTGGTTGGCTCTGCGGTGCTGTGGGCGCTCATCGACGTGCGTTGGGGAAAGAAGCCGTTCGAGAACTGAGCCGGTCGCGCCCTTCATGTCCCCTCGCCTCCACGGACGGTCATGGTCCGCGTGTTGGCCGTCTGTGGCCTGCCTGCTTGCGGGAAAGGGGAATTCGCAGACGTGGCCGCTTCGCTCTCGCTCCCCGTTCGTTCCATGGGCGACATGGTCCGAGAGGAGGTCGTGCGCCAGGGGCTCGAGGGCGACCCTCGTGTCTTCGGACGAATCGCGGTTGAACTTCGGGCGGAACACGGCGATGACGTGCTCGCTGTCCGCCTTGCTGATGCCATCGATGGCATGGAAGAACGGCCTGCTTTGCTGGTCATCGACGGCCTTCGCGGTGTGGCTGAGCGCGAAATTTTCGCGACCCGGTGGGGTGAAGCCTTCCGAGTGGTCGCCATCCATGCCGATCCTGAAGTCCGTTTCCGTCGCAGCCAAGCCCGTGCCCGCGCAGAGGATGGCTCCCTCGAGGACTTCAAAGCGCGCGATCGTCGAGAGCTTGGGTGGGGCGTCGGTCAACTGATGGATGAGGCCGATCATGTGCTTCACAACCGTGACCCGTTGAGCGCGTTTCGGGCCGAGGCCCGAAACCTGCTGGTCGACTTGGGTGCCTGATGCAAAAAATCCCCATCTGTTCGGGGTGCGGCGGCGTCGTGCAGCGACCAAAGGTTATAGTCGGGCCGCGGGTGTGGTGAAACCAATTGGACGGGCGTGACCATGGCGAGAAAAGGGGGGAAAGGAGGCCAAAGAGGCCGCGCAGCCCAGCGCGCCATGTACGATGAACTGGACAAGTATCCGGTGATGCCTCCCCACGCCTTCGCCCGTATCGTTCGTGACAAGCGCACGCTGAACATCATCTACCAGATCATCGAGCCTCCAATGACCAAGAAGGAGCAGGAGCAACTCGATGAGATCATGGACATCTTCATCCGCTCACTGCAATCCAACATCGAGGAGATTGACACCCAGCCTGAGGCCTACCTTCGGGCGGCGATGGACAAAGTCATCAAATCCTACGGCATGAAAATCAGCAAGAAGTCGAAATCCAAGATTTTCTACTACATTCGGCGTGACCTTGTCGGATACGGCAAGATGGACGTGCTGATGAACGACGTCAACGTGGAAGACATCTCGCTCGACGGGACGGGCGTCCCCATCTTCGCCTACCACCGCAAATTCGAGTCGGTGGAAACCACCTGCGTGTGGAACACGGACGACGAACTCGAGTCGTATGTCATCAAACTCGCTCAGCGCTGTGGGAAACACATCTCCGTCGCCGACCCCCTGCTCGACGCGACGCTCATGGACGGCTCCCGTATCGTGATGAAGCTCGGTCGTGAGGTGTCCACACGCGGCTCGTCGTTCTGTATCCGGCGGTTCAAGGACGACCCCTTCTCGCCGGCCGACATCGTGGCCTTCCGCACCATGTCCTCCCTGATGGTCGCGTACTTGTGGATCGCCTTCCAGAACGAAGTCCCCATGCTCTTCGTCGGCGGTACGGCATCCGGGAAAACCACGACGCTCAACGCCATGTGCATTTTCATCCCATGGCAGATGAAGATCGTCTCCATCGAGTCCACCCGCGAGGTGAACATCCCTCAGCCAAACTGGGTGCCCGGCCTGACGCGGCAAGGGTTCGGCGGTGAGTCGAACGAAGGCGTCATCGGTGAGTTCGAACTGCTCAAGGCCGCCCTTCGTGAACGTCCAGAATACATCATTGTGGGTGAGATCCGTGGTGCTGAGGCCTACGTGCTGTTCCAGGCCATGGCCACGGGCCACTGCGCGTACTCGACGGTCCACGCAGACTCCGTGCCGTCGCTCGTGCACCGGCTTGAGAACAAGCCGATCGACATCCCGCGTGTGCTGTTGCCCGCGCTGGAGGCGTGCTCCATCCAAATTCAGACCAGGATCAACGGGAAGCGCGTTCGACGAACGAAGCAAGTCGTGGAAATTGTCGGCATCGACCCCAACTCGCTGGAAGTCATCACCAACGAAGTGTTTCGTTGGGACGTTTCATCGGACGATTTCATCTTCAGTGGGAAGTCCTACGTGCTGGAGAAGATCATGGTCAAGATCAACTACAGCCAAGAGGAAATGCGCCGTGAACTTCGCACGCGCAAGCGCATCCTCGAGTGGATGGTGTTGAACGACATTCGAAAGGCCGACCAAGTGTCTCAAATTGTGACGGAATACTACGTTCGTCCCCAGGAGGTCCTCGCTCGGGTCGACGGACTCAGGTGAGGTGGAACGACGATGGAGCTCTCCCTTTGGCAGCAGTTCTGCAACCGCCTGCTCGGGCGGATGCTGAAGAAGCGTGCCCGAGCCAACAAGGAACTCTCGGACAACATCATCAAGGGCAAACTGGACATCATGCCCGAGGTCTACATTGCACAGACCATCCTCATCACCATCGCGGTCAGCGCCATTTGCGGTCTGATTTTGGCGGCCGTGTTCTTTCCCGAAATTGGCGCCATTGCCCTGTACGAGGGACTGATGGACCCCGCCATTGACAACAAGTGTTTCGAGTGGGTGTATTGGAACAAGGAACTGCTCGACGATTCCCTGCCTTACCAGGGCTGTCCGTATTACCGCACCCGCGTCTTCCCGCTCTTTGCGAAGGCGGCCATCGTCGGCGTCTTTGGCGTCATCGCGCCCTTCCTGACCTGGAAACTCTCCAGCAGCACCGCGGCCTCCGCCGCAAAAAAGCGCGGTGACAAGATCGAGAAGTACCTCCCTTACGCGGCCTCTTACACCGCTGCGATGAGCGCCGCCAACGCCACTCCTGGGAAGATTTTCCGTTCCCTCGCCATGAACAAGGACATCTACGGTGACGTGGCGGATGACGCTGCGATGATCTACCGCGACATCACGCTGATGGGATACGACCTCATCACGGCCATGAAAATGGCCGTGGACCGTGCCGCATCCCCATGGCTGACGGAATTCTTCCAAGGGATGATCGGCACCTTGACCGCCGGCGGTCAGCTGAAGTTGTTCTTCCTCAACCGTGCGGAGCACTACATGCGCGAGAACCGAACGCGCCTGCAGAAGTTTTTGGAGAGCATCGCGTTGCTGGCCGAGTCCTACATTGTGGTCGCTGTGGCCATGCCCCTCTTCCTCATCGTGATGCTGGTCATCATGTTCTGGGTTTCGGGCTCCGGCGCACAAATGTCCGAAGGCATGCTCTATGGCATCGTCCTCGGTTTCATTCCGCTCATTCACGTTGCTTA
>MDTG01099236.1_pt1 | contig 10411 bp, 5 predicted proteins | sample 811421 | NCBI WGS metagenome assembly MDTG01 (sample SAMN05326645, study PRJNA326480) | marine metagenome | isolation source: seawater | place: Pacific Ocean: South East | collected 2011
GCCTGCGCCAATGCCTTGTCATCGAGCCTCTCAATCTGTTCTTCCAAAAGTTCATCCCAGTTAACCGAGGTCAGAATATCAAAGCCTGGATTCTGCCGCTTGACCTGACAAGAGCAGGGCCCAGATAGAAATGTGCAGGCATCATCAATCATGTCGTTATTAATACCCTTACCCACCAAGGCCGGCATCGCCCGACCACGACCAAACACAGCAAAGGCAATCGGCTCATCAAAATCTTTCAGATCATCCTCACTACTCAAAAGAATCTCTCGGAACACTTTTTCGTCGGGGTCATCAGCGGAAATAGTTAGTAATGAAAAACCCAGCTTCAAGTCCTCCGGACGAATGGAAAGATACCCAGCCTGAACATCCTGGTCCTTAAGTTCAGGCATTTTCAAAGTCTTACCCAAATGAACCAACCGTTCTTCCAAAATCTTCTTGGTAGCATCATCTTTTTGCTTGTTGCCGCACTCCAATAAAATCCAAACCGCACTATCTCCATCCTGCAAACGCTTGGCCAACTTTTGGCGTGCTGGTGACTGAAACGTTTTACTTAAGCCTTTCTCGGTAAATGGCCCCGCCCATAAAGGTATGATCTTAAGGGTACTGGCCGGATAAAATATCGCCATCCAAGCTTCATCAAATTTCTCGGGTTTATTTTCTTCCCACCATTTGATCCAACGTGGATCTGGATCAGCCTTCAGATCCACCTCGTGAATGCGCATATTGGGAACGGAGGCATTCTCCAGCTTGAGTGGCTTTATTTTACCCAATAGCTGCTTTTGCCCCTCAGTCAGAGGGCCTTCATGAAAGAGAACTACTTCGTACTCATCAGGCGGCCACAGCTCCAGTGCATAACGAAAGACTGGAACCGAACAGGCTTCTGAGATTGATGGATTACAAAGTAACAGTATTGCAGCAAGCGCCCCTAAAAGAATTTTTGTTATATCCTTAGACATATGAGCCAACAACTCGTGAGTTTGGATTATTCACTAAGGCAAACTACTTCACCTTTCTGCGTAGTGTAATACACTTTTTCCTTTGCTACTGCCAAACTGTCCCAAACAGGTAATGATGGGAGTTTTATAGTTCTTTTTGTTTCCCCATCTTGAGCGTTGACCAATAGCAGAATACCGCCCTGCTTTCCCTGTAAAGCTTGATCCTGCTCGCTCAAAACTTTTTCAATTTCCTTATCACCTTCGGCTAAGCGCACGAAACTTTTCTCCTCATCCACCAGATCCGGCGGCCCCATCAGCAGCAGAATATCTCCTGACTTAGCCATAGCCCGGACCAAAATTGGTATATCCTGTGTCCAATGGTGTTCAATATTAGGACCGCCACGCCCGGGAACAGACCGCCCGGAAAAATAAACCGCCTTGCCGGTTTTAGCCCGAACGATGTTTGCGCTGGTTATTTTGCCTCCGTGCTTATTACCTGAATCATCTAAAGCTTTACCTGTTTCAAAACCCGAATAGAGAACCAGTGATTTATCCTTGGGTTCATTTCCCCAATCTGAAAGTTTGGCCAGTTCCGGGTCATTTAAAGCCCGGTGATAAACGCGCACTTCGTCCACCACTCCCTTAAAGGCAAATGGAACAGTATATTCACCGACTGCTGAGCCCGTATCAGCCCCAACTTGTAATCCCTGAACCGGAGTCTTGGTCAATAATCCCGGAGCCTTACCTTCGCCAACGAGTTCCCCGTTCACATAAAGACGCATCTTTTTATCTTCAGTAAGTACACCCATTAGGTGAATCCACTTATTGGTAATTTTCTTCTTTCCTTTAACGGAGGTAAGTTTCTCTTCGGAGCGAACCAAAAAGGTCGGCAGACCTTTTTCCACGGTTAAAGCATAACCGTTTAAAGGACCTCCATGAGCCATAACGACGCCGGCATTTTTTTCAGAAATACACCAAGCACTGATAGTTAAGGCTTTATTGGTGGGGTCCAAAGTCCTAGGTGTGCCATAGTCAATCATTGAACCTGCGGCACGTTGCCTCTTCTGGCCGGGGACCGGAGGTGGGGGAGCCTTTCGGTTGCGTTCACTGGCAAAGAGTTGATGCTCCAAAATGGTAGTCCATTTATAATACTGGGGTTTGCGGCCAAAGCCATAAACCTTGTCTTCATCAAAAACCAACAAGCGACCAGATGGGGCAAATTTACCCGCTTGATAGTAACCACCATGACCACCAGCAAAACTTCGGCCATATACCCAATAGGTACGATGAAACCAAGTATCATCAAGGAAGCCTGTAGGACAAAAGACATGAGCAGTTTCTCCGCCTTGTTGCCCACCTTGACCGACAAAATCACCGCTATGGGGCCCCAGATCATACCTTTTACCTTTATCATCAAACTTCTGGGACTTCATATAAATGTACTTTTCGTCTGCAGAAAGGATATCAGGCAGACCAACTGGCATTTGCAAAATCTGAATGCGATCTTGTAAATTCTTGTCCTGTCCGGGTTCTTTTTCATCAAGTACTTCCTCTACCAGTTTTTTGCCAGTTCTTGCATCTAAAGCAAACCAGCGCATACCGCCGTCAAGAAAGTTGGATCTTCCGGCCACAAAAAACACCTTCTCATCCTTGACGAGCATGCTGCCGTGGACCGGCCACACGCTCTCGATCTGTTCGTAGGCCATAAGTCGCCTGTCTTCGGGCGCCGCACGAAAGCGCCAGGCTAATTCCCCGTCACTTATTCTCAGGCAATAGGCCCAACCATCAGCACTTCCAAAGTAAGCCCGACCATCATGAATACTGGGAGGTGAATCTACTCTACCACCAGTAGTATATCGCCAAATTACTTTACCTGTTTCCGCATTCAATGCCACCACTTCATGAGCATCGACTCGTGCAACCAAAAGCTTGTTTTCCGCTATGGTAACTGCGCTAAGTTTACCTTTCAGTTCCGATGTCCATTTAGTTTGAATTTGGCCAGACACTTTCGATTGAGAAAAACCACTGCGGCGATTATCGTGACGATAAGTTGGCCAATCTGAATCCGTATTACCTGTTGAGTCAGTTGCTTTACCGTAGGCAGGCCCTTTTTCAAGTCGGTTAAGCTCGTTGACTTTTCCTAATTTCCGGGAAGGAGCAGCTGGGGCCAATGCATTGAAACCAAAAAGCTTAGCCTCCGGGTAACAGGCACAGTTATGAGGGGGAGCATAAGTAAGCCCATTAGCCGGCATTACGCCATATAAACAGCCACCTCTAACCCAGTGGTTAATATCCCAATCTTTGGTTGAGGGATCAACAAACTCAATTCCCGTGCGCGAGGGCATGAGGAAATTATCCGTAGCCTTGGCAATGTAACAGCGGTGATGAAACCAATAAGTGCTTACGTTGGGAGGAAACTCAACTTTCACTTCACCGGTCCGTAAATCACGACCCGTGAATACACCGGTATCCCGACCACTTGTTGTTGGAGCACTCCAGACCATGCCTTGCATGACCAGCACATCTTCCGGAGACTGATAACCCCCTCGAGCATGAGGTGCTTCCCAGAGTTGCTTACCGGTCTTGGAATCAAAGGCCTTCATAAGGCGATCTCCACCCGCATAAAGAACGACTCCATCGTAAGCAACAAGCTTAGGGCCAAAATTGAAACGCACCTGCTCCGGAATAAATGTTTTGCCACTTGTCCAGGCAATGTCTCCAGACGAACGATTCCTAGCCTGAACTTTCTCTCCATCGTGAAAATAGAGATGATTTTGGTCGGCTGATAAGGTTAACGGAGCGACCTTGGAGTCATCTCCCCACAATCTTTTGCCAGTAACCACATCGTAGGCTTTTACCTTCCGCGGTTTTTCATTCCATGCATAGTCTTTCCTAACTCTAGCTTGATCCCCAGTGTTATGAAAGGGCAGGAATGAATTCAATTCCCATTCCGCTGGACTTTCCAATACGAACACCTGTCCTCCGTCTACCACCACTTCCTCAGCACCTTTACTTTCGGGCAGTTCATGTATCAATTTTCCGGTAGCCGCATCCAAAACACTTACCGGCTCATCCACTCCCAGCGTAATAAAAACACGATCATCAACCGCCACCAAACGGCGTGCCAATTGTGTTGGACCGCTTTTCAACGGCCAAAGATGGCTCTGCCATTTCTTCATCGGCTTCTTCCAGAGAATTACGCCGTTGAATGCATCACGAGCAACCAGTGTCCAGCGTGCAGGTAACTGAATGGAAACCCGCGAACCCTCATCCATTACGTAAAACACCCGACCGCCTGATGAAACCAAGGCACTCATACTGGCCATGCGATCATGATGCCTTGACCACCGAGGACTCCCCAACCATTGGAGATGACGCGGTGGCCCTACCTTTTTATCACGAGCAACAGCGTTACCTCCCGGACCGTGCAAAAAATGCGTCCAATCATCAATGTCATCGGGACGAGGTTTAACCGTTGTTTTCCACTCGCCGCCATGATTTACATAAGCCACTCCCTTAGGAGCGAGAACCCTCATAACTTCGCTCATTGGTATTTCGCCCAATTTCTCAACCACCACCAAATTCACCATGTCATCAATGTAAGGCAGTGTTTGTCCAGCAAGTCGATCAATGGAAACCGGACCATAAACTCCTGCTTCCCTCACCTTTGCTCGAGCCAGACTAACGTTCTCTGGATCCTTATCCAGCCCATGAACCTGATAGCTTTCATCCGGTCTAAGGTTCAAGGTCTGCTCGCCATCTCCACAGCCCAAGTGCACAATAAATCCACCTTGTACGTTAAGAGACTCAGGAATGCTGGCCGCCTCTACACGCGTTATGGCTGGTAATGCAAAAAAGATACCGGACAACACTAAACCGGAAAGAGTACAAAGGGTCTGCATGGGATGATTGTAAAGGGTCAGCGTAATTGAGCAAGCTTAGGGAATGATGCTTGCCAACATGGCTATTTTTGGCGAAGTAACTACGTTCCAAGTAAAGAATCCATGCATGAGAATAACCAGAGAAAAGTTGCCAATAAGCCCCGGAGTAGGTAGTGATTTCGCCTGCTTGATTAGTTACAGCCGTTGATTGTTTTGAAATGAAAACACCCGTTAAATTCGCCACTGCCTCCTTAGTAGTTATTGTTGGCCTGGTGGCTTTTATGGTGCGCGACAATCATTTAGTTGATGAACGAAATCCCTCAGAACCCACCTCATCTTCAGATGCCAATACCATTGAGTTCTATTGTGCGGCAGGAATGTCCAAACCCGTGGATGAAATCATTGCCGCATACCAAAAAGATTATCCGGATCGCAAAGTCGAGGTAAGTTACAGCGGGTCAGGTACATTACTCACAAAAATCAGGGCGCAAAAAAGCGGCGATTTGTACCTAGCAGCAGATTCCAGCTACGTTCAAATTGCCAAAGAAAAAGAGATTGCTGAAGAATCTATTCCCGTAGCCCGCTTATGGCCGGTTATTGTGGTAAAAAAAGGTAATCCCAAAAAAATCCTCAAGGTTAGCGACCTACTACGTGAAGATGTCCGGGTAAACTTGGGAAACCCTGAAGCAGCCAGCGTCGGTAAAAAAACAAAAAAACTAATGACCAATCTAGGCAAGTGGGGTCCTTTACTTAAGGCCGTCGATGCCCGAGGAAACTTCAAACCAACGGTTAATGAAATTGCAAATGATGTAAAAATTGATGCTGCGGATGCTGCCATTGTTTGGAATTCAATTGCCAGCCAATACCCCGAACTCGAATCAGTTGAAATCGAAGAAGCTCCAATCGGGGTTGTAACAGTTTGTGTACTAAAGTATGCAACTCTACCACGTGCAACTCTACACTTTGCGCGGTACTTATGTGCCGTTGATAAAGGTTTAAATATTTTCAGAAAACACGGATTTGAAGCAGCCGAAGGAGATCTATGGGATGAGCAGCCTAATATAGTTTACTTTGCTGGCGGACTTAACCGCCATGCTACTGAACCCATCATTTCCGCATTCGAAAAACGCGAAGGCTGTACTGTTGAAACAACCTGGATGGGTTGCGGGCTTCTGGTAAGTAAAATGAAGGGTGGTGAAACACCGGACGTATACCATACCTGTGACGCTTCGTTTCACACCATGGTTGAAGATCGGTTTGGAAAACTTATTAATATTTCACAAACTGATATAATCATCCTGGTGCCAAAGGAAAACCCCAAGGATATAAAATCACTGGAAGATTTAACTAAGCCGGGAATGAAGGTGGGAATTGGTGATCCTGAAAAAACTGCGATGGGTAAACTCACGATTGACCTGCTAAAAGACGAAGGCATCTACAACCAAATTGAGCCAAATATTGGAAATCCTTTTCCGGAGGCTCCAATGGTCGTAGGACAAGTCACCCAAGGCGCATTGGATGCCGGATTAGTGTACGTAGCTAATGCTCATGCCCAGCGAGACAAGGTGAAAATGATCCGTATTGACAACCCTCTTTCGAGCGCTACTCAAACTTATGCCATCAGTAAAACCTCGAAGCACAAACAACTAATGCAACGCTTGCTGAGCCGCCTGAAATCATCAACCGGACAGGAAAACTTCATTAACGCGGGCTTTGAGATAATCGAAAACCCTGATTCAGAAAATGAGTAGCACGCCGACCCCGGACTCTCCTTCTCATTTTCGACCCAAATCCGACACGACTTTCTTTTTTGGATTAGGCACCCTTGGTGGTTTCTATTTATTTTTGATCATATCTTTAATTCTGGCACTGGTAATCGTTCCACGCTGGGGCAAGAGCGACGAAACCAAATTATTATTAATGTCTCCTTCCATTAGAGAAGCCATTAAATACCTAGAATCTGCCAATCAAAAAGCCAATGGAACGGTTGTGGCTACCGGACTGGAGCAAGCTCTTAAAGAAACACGCCTGTTAATTGACCCCCCATTTGATGGGCGATCTAAAGCAGACCGAATCAATTATCTTTCCACTGAGGCTCGATCATTGGCCAACATTAAACTTAGTGAACTGGTCAAAAAGGCTGATGCTGTAAACGTCGACATTGGTAGAGAACTTGGTCTCGCAAAAAACTCTCTTCTGGATGCTGTAGCAATTGATCGGCCTAGTGATTACTCAGCGGTATTTAATGATCCCAGGATTCGTTCATCCGCCAAGCTTAGTTTTGTTTCCTGTACCATTTCCGCACTCTTATCACTCTGGGTTGCCGTCCCCATTGGTTACACCATGTCGCGCTTCCAATTTCGGGGTAAAAACTTTATCGATACCATTCTTGATGTTCCGATTGTGCTTCCGCCACTTGTTATCGGGCTCGGATTGCTGATTCTATTCAACAATATCTCGTTTGGCACCATGGATATTACCTATTTTGATCGGGATGGGAGTGAATATATTGTTCAGGAAAACCGTACGATTGAACGCATGATCAAACAAGCCGGTGAATCCTTGGGCCTTCAACTGAGAATTACCAATGGAGCTGCAGGTGTGGTATTAGCACAGTTCATGGTTGCCTGTGCCTTTGCTGTACGCACGATGCGCAATACTTTTGATCAAATCAGCCCGCGTCAGGAAGAAGTAGCAATGACATTGGGTAGCTCACGTGGTGAGGCCTTTTGGAGCATTGTCCTGCCACAAGGTTATCGAGGGCTAATGGCTGCAGGCACCTTGGCTTGGGCAAGATCCCTCGGAGAATTCGGTCCTATTTTAATTTTTTGTGGTATCAATGCCCACCGCACTGAAGTGATGTCTTCTTCCGTCTACCTACAGTTTAGTATCGGTGAAATCGAAAAGGCTGCGGTAGTCTCCCTCCTAATGATTGCTCTTGCCTTCGTAGTCCTCCTGCTTGTTCGTAACCTAGGTAAAAGTGATTCGGCACCCCAACGATGATTCAGCTCGAAAATCTTTGCCTACGCAATGGCTCTTTTGAGCTAAATGACCTGTCTGTAACAATAGCCAACGGGTCTTATGGGATTCTCATGGGTCGTACAGGTTGCGGCAAGACAACTATTCTGGAAGCAATTTGCGGCCTCCGTCCTCATGTCATAAGTGGAACCATCTGGCTAAATAACATCGATGTTACCAGGCTAAAGCCCGCCGAACGCGGCATCGGATATGTTCCGCAGGATAGTGCCTTGTTTGAAACGATGTCGATATTTGATAATGTTGCCTTTGCCCTCAACCTACGTAATTGGACCGAGGCCGATATACAAAAACGTGTTTATGAGCTGGCGGAGTTGATGGCTATAACAAAACTTCTTGATCGTCTACCTTTTGGATTAAGCGGAGGAGAGGCTAAACGGGTTGCTTTAGCACGTGCGTTAGCCGCATCACCCGGCGTGCTCTGTCTTGATGAACCTTTGGGCGCATTAGACGAGCAAACTCATGGTGAAATTTGCGATTTACTCGTTGAACTTCATCGCGAAATAGATGTTACCATTCTGCATATCACGCATAGCTCCGCTGAAGCCAAGCGACTTGGGGAAACCTTTATACGACTCGAGGAAGGGCAGCTGAACGAGGGACACCTTGAAGAATGAATGGATCTAAAAATCTTCCCGAATTAAACGAAATTGAGCGGGAGATCTATTCCTGGCAAACCACGGTGGATGGATTCGGGGAAGAAGGTCAGCGCAGATTGAAGAATGCGAGCGTAATGATCAGCCGAGTCGGCGGGCTTGGAGGATTGGTTGCCTATGAGCTGGCAGCTGCGGGGATAGGAAGGTTAATTCTGGCGCATGGGGGCAACCTGAAGCCATCGGACTTGAATCGCCAGTTATTGATGAAAGATAAAGCGCTGGGTTCTTCACGCATCGACTGCGCAATAGAGCGCTTAAAAGAACTCAACCCGAGACTGGAAATCATCGGATTAGCTGAAAATGTCACTGAATCAAACATCTCCGGCCTGGTATCAGAGTCTGATATTGTTGTGGATTGTGCCCCGTTATTTGAAGAACGCTATTTGATGAACCGCGAAGCGTTTGCCCAAGGCAAACCTATTATCGAGTGCTCCATGTTTGAAATGGAGGCACATATCACCAGTTTTAAGCCCGGTTTAACAGGATGCTTACAATGCCTTTATCCTGAAAAACCGGATTATTGGCAGCGTCGTTTCCCGGTTTTCGGAGCTGTCTCAGGTATGGTCGGTTGCTTGGGCGCAATGGAAGTAATTAAAATAATTGTGGAATTGGGAGAACCTTTATTCGGTCGATTATTGACCTGCGATTTGAAATCAATGAAATTTCGACAGATGCGCATACGACCAGTTTCTGACTGCCCAGTGTGTGCCGCTGCAAAATGAAAAAACTAGCTCTCATTTTTGCCTGCTTGATTTCAATAGACACACTGGCATGCCGTTTTAATGTCAGAGATGTAGGTTTTGTGGATTTGGGTTCTGAGCCTTACCGTTTATTTATATTTGTTCCAGAAGGCACCCCAACCTCTGAATTGGAATTACTCGAGTCAGCCGCGTATGCCACTTATCTAGATTCTAATGTTAAGGCCTCAGTCCTAAGCCCAAAGGATGGCCTTAAAGGCAAAGCTGCACAATTTGTCCCGAGGGAATTAACACAACCACAAGCGGTACTGGTATCCCCTGATGGAAAACAATCATTACCAGTAAAGTTATCGGCAGAAGGAAAGCCCCTGGCGGTATCTGCCTGGGATGGACTTGAGTCGGTATTTGATTCAGAACGGCGGAATTCAGTCATTTCAAAGGCATACGAACACTATTGTGTGATTCTGATTACTGAAGGTAAAAACCTTGAGGAAAATCAGAGAATTCAGGACCTATCCAATAGGGTTGTGAAATCGATAAGCGGTCAGATGGATAAACTGGAGAAAGAAATCCGGGAACCCCCGGTCGTAGAGATTATTTCAATCAAGGACTTCAATTCTGAGAAGACGTTTCTCTGGAGTATGGGAATCACTGAGATATTGGAAACTCCACAGGTAGCTATACTCTACGGCCGCGGCCGTATGATCGGCCCTGTCTTGCATAATGAGCGACTGGATGAGCGTTCACTTAAAGCAATAGTCAAGACAATAGGGCTAAACTGTGAATGTGGTTTGGATCGTAAATGGATGCAGGGAACTATGGTCCCACAAAAATGGGACGATGATTTACAAAAGCGACTTGCCAACCAACTCGGATTTGATCCTGAAAGCCCCGCAATTCGACTAGAAATGAGCCAAATCTTAAGTAAAGGCGGCAAGGGTCAAGGAGCCAACAGACAGACAATTATTGGAGGCTCACTTGATGATTTACTGATGGGCTATCGAGAAGGTTCTTTAAGGGAACCTAAGACTCAAGAACCACAAACACCTGTTGAGCAGAAAAATACCGAGCTCACAAAACCCGCCATCACAGAAGCAAAACCGACAAACCCACCTCAATCACGGTCAATGTTTCAATGGATAATAATTGCTGGAGCTCCTATACTTTTAACGGGGTGTGCAATATTGATTTTTGCGCGTAAA
>MDTG01188382.1_pt1 | contig 10411 bp, 5 predicted proteins | sample 811421 | NCBI WGS metagenome assembly MDTG01 (sample SAMN05326645, study PRJNA326480) | marine metagenome | isolation source: seawater | place: Pacific Ocean: South East | collected 2011
CGATTGGAGAAAGAAAATGGCTGATATTGAAAAAATTGCCGATGATCTCTCAAGCCTGTCCGTGATTGAAGCGGCTGAGCTTGCTAAACTTCTGGAAGACAAATGGGGCGTTTCTGCCGCTGCACCTGTTGCAGTAGCTGCTGCCCCCGCCGCCGGTGGCGATGCCGGAGGAGCTGCTGAAGAGAAAGATGCATTTACTGTCGTTCTCGCTGCAGCTGGCGACCAGAAAATCAACGTCATTAAGGAAGTTCGCGCCATCACCGGTCTGGGTCTGAAAGAGGCCAAAGACATCGTTGAAGGGGCACCGAAAGACCTTAAAGAAGACGTTCCGACCGCCGAAGCTAACGAGATTAAAGAAAAGCTCGAAGGCGTTGGCGCGACTGTCGAACTGAAATAGTTCGCCTTTAGAAATGCGGGGTGGCTGGTCATTTCAGTCCGGCCGCCCCTTCTTGCCTTTTAGGCACACGCCTCCAAATCGCGGGTAGGAGGCGCGCATGGCGGGGAAACCCGTTTACCGGTTTACCGGGCCCGCTTGGGAAAAGTGAGGATAGCTCATGTCGCAAGCTTACGCAGGTCGCAAACGTGTTCGCCGTTCATTCGGTCGCATTCCACAAGTTGTGGAAATGCCCAATCTGATTGAAGTTCAGAAATATTCCTATGACCAGTTTTTGCAGGTTCAAGAACCTGATGGCGGTCGTGATGAAGACGGTTTGCAGGCTGTGTTCAAGTCGGTTTTCCCGATTAGTGATTTCTCCGGCGCTTCCATGCTGGAATTCGTCTCCTATGATTTTGAGAAACCCAAATATGACGTCGAAGAGTGTCAACAGCGTGGGATGACTTATGCCGCTCCGCTTAAAGTGACGCTCCGTCTGGTGGTTTTTGATATTGATGAAGAAACCGGTGCGAAATCGGTCAAGGATATTAAAGAGCAGGAAGTCTATATGGGCGATCTGCCCTTTATGACCGACAATGGCACATTTGTCGTCAATGGCACGGAGCGCGTGATTGTCTCGCAAATGCACCGCAGCCCGGGCGTATTCTTCGACCATGATAAAGGCAAAACGCATGTATCCGGCAAATTGCTGTTCGCCGCGCGCGTCATTCCTTATCGCGGCTCATGGCTCGATTTTGAGTTTGATGCCAAAGACATTCTCCACGTCCGCATCGACCGGCGCCGCAAATTGCCGGCCACCGTGCTATTGCATGCGTTGGACTATGCCTCCGATGCCATACTTGACATGTTCTATGACAAGGTGACCTATAAGCTTGATAAAAAGGGTTGGGTAACGGATTTTGTGCCCGAACAACGTCGCGGCACCAAGCCGATTTATGATTTGATCGACGCCAAAACAGGCAGGGTCGCAATTGAGGCGGGTCAGAAAATATCGCCGCGCAAGGCGCGCTTGCTGGCCGAAGAAGGCTTGAAATCATTGCTTGTCGGTGATGAAGAGCTCATTGGCCGCTTCCTGTCTGACGAATTGGTCAGCTATGAGACGGGTGAGATTTTCGCCGAAGCCGGTGACGAGATTACCGAAGAGCTGCTCGCCGAACTGAAAGAAAAAGGCTATGACGAGCTGAGTGTGCTGGATATTGATCCGGTCAATAAAGGTCCGTTTATTCGCAACACGTTGTTTGCCGATAAGTCGAGCGACCAGCTATCTGCTTTGGAAGAAATTTACCGCGTCATGCGTCCGGGTGAGCCGCCAACGCCAGAAACAGCGCAAGCGCTGTTTGACGGCTTGTTCTTTGACAGCGAACGCTATGATTTGTCAGCCGTTGGTCGGGTGAAAATGAATATCCGCCTCAATCAAGAGTGCCCAGATGATATTCGTGTGCTGCGCAGAGAAGATATTGTCGGCGTCGTGAAAACACTGGTCGATTTACGCGACGGACGTGGCGATATTGATGATATTGACAATCTTGGAAATCGCCGAGTGCGCTCGGTCGGTGAGTTGATGGAAAATCAATACCGCATTGGCCTGTTGCGTATGGAGCGTGCCATAAAAGAGCGCATGAGCTCTATCGATATTGATACGGTGATGCCGCAGGATTTGATTAATGCCAAGCCGGTATCGGCATCTGTGCGTGAGTTCTTTGGGTCATCGCAGTTGTCACAATTTATGGACCAAACGAATCCGCTGTCGGAAATCACCCATAAGCGTCGTCTCTCGGCGCTTGGCCCGGGTGGTCTGACGCGCGAACGTGCGGGTTTTGAAGTGCGTGACGTGCACCCAACCCATTATGGTCGTATCTGCCCGATTGAAACACCGGAAGGCCCGAATATTGGTCTCATTAACTCGCTGGCGACTTTCGCGCGAGTTAATAAATACGGCTTTATTGAAAGCCCGTATCGTAAGGTCGAAGGCGGCAAGGTGACGAAAGAGGTCATCTATCTGTCAGCTATGGAGGAAGCGCGCTTCCGTGTGGCCCAGGCCAATATCGCGATTGATGACAGCGGTAAGCTGAGCGATGAACTGATTAATTGCCGCATTAATGGCGACTTTGAATTGGTGCCGCCGGATATGGTCGATTTGCTCGACGTTTCACCGAAGCAGATTGTCTCGGTCGCGGCCGCGCTTATCCCATTCCTTGAAAATGATGACGCCAACCGCGCTTTGATGGGGTCAAACATGCAACGCCAAGCCGTGCCGCTGCTGCAAGCAGAAGCACCTTTGGTCGGCACAGGTATGGAAGAAGTCGTGGCGCGTGATAGCGGTGCCGCCATTTCAGCCCGCCGTGCCGGTGTGGTTGACCAAGTGGATGCGACACGTATTGTTATTCGCGCCACGGAAGAAACCGATGCCTCAAAATCCGGTGTTGATATTTACAATTTGCGGAAGTTCCAGCGCTCCAACCAGTCAACTTGCATTAACCAGCGTCCGCTGGTGCGTGTCGGTGACCGCGTTGAGGTCGGCGATGTCGTAGCTGACGGGCCGTCAACAGAGCTTGGTGAATTAGCACTTGGCCGCAATGTGCTGGTCGCCTTTATGCCTTGGAACGGCTACAATTTTGAGGATTCCATACTCATTTCAGAACGCATTGTGCGCGACGATGTCTTTACCTCCATTCACATTGAGGAATTTGAGGTAATGGCGCGTGACACCAAATTGGGGCCTGAAGAAATCACACGGGATATTCCCAATGTCGGTGAAGAAGCGCTGAGCAATTTGGATGAGGCCGGTATTGTCTATATCGGTGCCGAAGTTGATCCGGGCGATATTTTGGTCGGTAAAATTACCCCGAAAGGTGAAAGCCCGATGACGCCGGAAGAAAAACTTCTACGCGCCATTTTCGGTGAGAAAGCCTCTGATGTCCGCGATACTTCGCTGAAACTGCCGCCCGGAACGGCCGGTACAGTTGTGGAAGTGCGTGTGTTTAACCGCCACGGCATTGACAAAGATGAGCGTGCTCTGGCGATTGAGCGGGAAGAAATTGAAGCCCTGGCCAAAGACCGTGACGACGAATTGGCTATTCTGGAACGCAATGTTTACAAGCGTCTGGAAGAAGTATTGGTTGGCAAGCAAGCTGCCTCCGGCCCGACCGGTATCGGTGCTGATGCCAAAATCACCAATGCCATGCTTGATGATTTGACCCGCGCACAATGGTGGCAAATTGCCTTGAAAAATGACGCGGCCATGGCTGAGGTTGAAGCCATGAAAAAGCAGTTTGACGATGCCAAAGCGGCATTGGAGGCGCGCTTTGAAGACAAGGTCGACAAGTTGCAACGCGGTGACGAATTGCCGCCGGGCGTGATGAAAATGATTAAGGTCTATGTCGCGGTTAAGCGTAAGCTTCAACCCGGCGACAAAATGGCCGGTCGTCACGGCAACAAGGGTGTCATCAGCCGTATTATGCCGGTCGAAGATATGCCTTATCATGATGACGGCACACCGGTGGATATTGTGCTCAACCCGCTTGGCGTGCCGAGCCGCATGAATGTCGGGCAAATTCTCGAAACCCATTTGGGCTGGGCATGTGCCGGTCTTGGTCGTCAGATTAATGACGCTCTCACCGCTTATGAGCGCGAGGGTGATGTGGCAAAGGTCAAAGATACCCTGCAAGACGTCTATTCAGACGATCCGGCGGTCGGTAAATTGTCTGATGGCGAAGTTATTGAGATGAGCCAGACCTTGCGTCGCGGCGTGCCTGTGGCCACACCGGTATTTGATGGCGCGGTTGAAGGTGACATTGTCGATATGCTGGGTAAGGCCGGTATTGACAGTTCCGGTCAGGTGCAGTTGCACGACGGACGCACCGGTGAGCCGTTTGACCGCAAGGTCACCGTTGGCTACATCTACATGCTGAAATTGCATCACTTGGTTGATGACAAAATTCATGCCCGTTCCATTGGTCCATATAGTCTTGTGACCCAGCAGCCGCTGGGTGGTAAGGCACAGTTCGGTGGTCAGCGCTTCGGTGAAATGGAAGTGTGGGCGCTGGAAGCTTATGGCGCGGCCTATACGCTGCAGGAAATGCTGACCGTTAAGTCAGATGATGTGGCGGGGCGGACAAAAGTCTATGAAGCGATTGTCAAAGGTGATGACACATTTGAAGCCGGTATTCCGGAAAGCTTTAATGTGTTGGTAAAAGAAATCCGGTCCTTGGGTCTCAATGTCGAACTGACAGAGAGTCGCAAGGAAAATCAGGAATAAAGCGGTTCGCCGCTTACGCAGGAGAAGACCATGAACCAAGAGGTCATGAATATTTTCAATCCGCAAGCCAATCAACAGGCTTTCGATCAAATCCGTATTTCCATCGCTAGTCCGGAGAAAATTCTCTCTTGGTCATATGGAGAGATAAAAAAGCCGGAGACGATTAACTATCGTACTTTTAAGCCGGAGCGGGACGGCCTCTTCTGCGCCCGTATTTTCGGCCCGATTAAAGATTATGAGTGTTTGTGCGGCAAATATAAGCGGATGAAGTTTAAAGGCGTCATTTGCGAAAAATGTGGCGTTGAAGTTACTTTGACCAAAGTGCGCCGCGAGCGTATGGGCCATATCGAATTAGCCGCGCCCGTTGCGCATATTTGGTTCCTGAAATCTTTGCCGAGTCGTATCGGCCTGCTGCTCGATATGACGCTGAAAGATCTAGAGCGCGTGCTTTATTTCGAAAACTTCATCGTTCTCGACCCAATGCTGTCGCCGCTTGAAAGAGGCCAATTGCTGACGGAAGAAGAGTATTTCGACGCGCAAGACGAACATGGTGAGGATAATTTCGTGGCCGGAATCGGCGCGGAAGCTGTTCGTGTCATGCTGGAAGAATTGAACCTGGAAGAATTACGAGAAGAATTGCGTGTCGGCATTGCTGAAGCGACGACTGAGCTTAAGCCGAAGAAATTGGCCAAGCGTTTGAAAGTGGTTGAGGCTTTTATCCGCTCCGGCAGCCGTCCTGAATGGATGATTTTGAACGTTGTCCCGGTCATTCCGCCGGAACTGCGCCCGCTCGTGCCGCTGGATGGTGGTCGTTTTGCGACCTCTGATCTGAACGATTTGTACCGTCGCGTCATCAACCGGAACAACCGTTTGAAGCGCCTCATAGAATTGCGTGCGCCAGATATTATTGTTCGCAATGAAAAGCGCATGTTGCAAGAATCCGTCGATGCATTGTTTGACAATGGTCGGCGTGGCCGCGTCATTACAGGCGGTAATAAGCGTCCACTGAAATCATTGTCTGACATGCTGAAAGGCAAGCAAGGCCGTTTCCGTCAAAACTTGCTCGGCAAGCGTGTCGATTATTCCGGCCGCTCGGTGATTGTTGTTGGACCGGAGCTGAAGCTGCACCAATGCGGTCTGCCGAAGAAAATGGCGCTGGAATTGTTCAAGCCGTTTATTTATTCACGGCTTGAGGCAAAGGGCCTGTCGGCGACGGTTAAACAATCCAAGAAAATGGTCGAGAAAGAGCGGCCCGAAGTATGGGATATTCTCGACGAGGTCATTCGCGAGCATCCGGTGATGCTGAACCGTGCTCCTACCTTGCACCGTTTGGGCATTCAGGCATTTGAACCGATGTTGATTGAAGGCAAAGCTATACAATTGCACCCGCTGGTTTGCGCCGCCTTTAACGCCGACTTTGACGGCGACCAAATGGCTGTCCATGTACCGCTTTCTTTGGAAGCGCAATTGGAGGCCCGTGTGTTGATGATGTCGACCAATAATATTCTGCACCCCGCCAATGGCGCACCGATTATTGTGCCGTCGCAAGATATCGTGCTGGGTCTATATTACATGACCTTGCAGCGCGACGGCCTGCCTGGCGAAGGCATGATGATTGGTGATTTGGCCGAATTGGAACTGGCCCTGGATAATCATGTGGTGACCTTGCACACCAAAATCAAAGCGCGCATTGAAGAAATGGACGCTGACGGCAATGTCGTGTCCCGCGTGGTCGATACTACGGCCGGTCGCTATATGCTGGGGCAAGAATTGCCCAAACACGCCAATCTGCCGTTTGACACGATTAATAAGTTGATGACCAAGAAAGAAATTTCAAAAGTCATTGACGCGGTATATCGCCATTGCGGTCAAAAAGAGACGGTTATTTTCTGTGACCACATTATGAAGGTCGGTTTCCGCGAAGCCTGCAAGGCCGGTATCTCTTTTGGTAAAGACGATATGGTTATACCGGAAGACAAGCTGGGCCTGATTGATGAGACGGCTGGCCTGGTGAAGGAATATGAGCAGCAATATATCGACGGCCTGATTACACAAGGCGAGAAATATAACAAAGTGGTTGATGCTTGGGCGCGTTGCACGGATCGCGTGGCCGATGCCATGATGGGCAAGATTTCGACTGTCGATGCCGGTGAAGCCGATGATGATAGCTTCATCAACTCCATCTATATGATGTCGCATTCCGGTGCTCGTGGGTCGCCCGCGCAAATGAAGCAACTGGCCGGTATGCGGGGTTTGATGGCCAAGCCGTCGGGCGAAATTATCGAAACGCCGATTATTTCCAACTTTAAAGAGGGTTTGTCGGTTCTCGAATACTTCAACTCAACCCACGGCGCGCGTAAAGGCTTAGCCGACACGGCCTTGAAAACGGCGAACTCGGGCTATCTGACGCGCCGTTTGGTCGATGTGGCGCAAGATTGCATTGTCAATGAAACCGATTGCGGCACCAAAGAGGGTATCACCGTTGCGGCCGTTATTGATGCCGGTGAGGTGATTACATCATTGTCCGAGCGCGTGCTGGGCCGTGTGCCGGTTGAAAATGTCGTGAATCCCGCGACCGATGAGGTGATCATCAAAAAGGGTACGCTGATTTCCGAAGAGCATTTGCAAGCCATTGAGGATGCCAATTTGGTTAGCATTAAAGTGCGTTCGCCTCTGACTTGCGAGACCAAATCGGGTGTTTGCGCGACCTGCTACGGTCGTGACTTGGCACGCGGCACGCCGGTTAATATCGGTGAGGCGGTCGGTGTGATTGCCGCGCAATCTATTGGAGAGCCCGGCACGCAGCTGACCATGCGGACTTTCCACATTGGCGGTACGGCGCAAGTTGTTGACCAGTCATTCATTGAATCGAATGCTGATGGCGTCGTGCAGCTTGAAAATGCCAGCATAGTTAAGGACAGTTCTAACCGTCCGGTGGTGATGAGCCGCAATGTGGTTATCAAAATTGTCGACAATAATGGCCTTGAGCGAGCCAGTCACAAGCTGGCCTATGGTGCGCGTTTGCGTGTCGAAGAAGGCCAAGAAGTAGCCCGTGGCGATCGTTTGGCAGAATGGGAACCTTATGCGATTCCGATTTTGACCGAATTGGATGGTGTCGTGGAGTTTGAAGACTTGGTTGAAGGTGTTTCCGTGACCGAAAACACAGACGAGGCGACCGGCATCAGCCAGCGCGTCGTCATTGACTCTTCAAGTGGCACGCGTGGCAGCGATTTAAAACCCGCTATTGTGGTTAAAGATGAAAAGGGTGCGATTAAGACCTTGTCTAACGGCAATGAAGCGCGTTTCATTCTGGCTGCCGACGCTATTTTGTCGGTCGAACCGGGCGCGAAAGTGCATGCCGGTGACACGCTGGCGCGTATTCCAACCGAAGGCGCATCAACCAGTGACATTACCGGCGGTCTGCCGCGTGTGGCTGAATTGTTTGAGGCGCGGCGTCCGAAAGACCACGCCATTATTGCCGAAATCACCGGAAAGGTGGAGTTTGGCCGCGATTATAAGAACAAGCGGCGCATCGTCATTCAGCCTGAAAGCGCTGATCAAGAACCGGTCGAATATTTGGTTCCGAAAGCTAAGCATTTGTCGGTTCAAGAAGGTGATATCATTGAGAAGGGCGAATATTTGATTGATGGCCACCCTGCGCCGCATGACATTCTTGCCATTTCTGGGGTCGAAGATTTGGCTGCTTATCTCATTAATGAGATTCAAGATGTTTATCGTCTGCAAGGTGTGACAATTAACGATAAGCATATTGAGGTGATTGTTCGCCAGATGCTGCAAAAAATTGAGGTGCAGGTGCCGGGCGACAGCATTTATCTAAAGGAAGAGCAGATTGATAAGGTCGAGTTTGAGGCCGAGGTAGAGCGCCTGAAAGCAGAAGGTAAAGAGCCCCCTGTCGGTACCCCGGTTTTGCTGGGCATCACCAAAGCCTCGCTGCAAACCCGCTCTTTCATTTCAGCAGCGTCGTTCCAAGAAACCACACGTGTGCTGACGGAAGCGGCGATTAACGGCAAATATGATGAGCTTATCGGCTTGAAAGAAAACGTCATTGTTGGGCGCCTCATTCCGGCCGGAACCGGCGGTTTGATGCAGCGTTTGAAAGGCGAGGCCGCCGAGCGCGATGCCGAGTTGGAGGCGCTCAACCCGACCCCTGAATTGCCAGCTGAGGATGGTGAGGAAGCTGCGTTTTCAGCCGACGGATAACAACTTAAACTATTGAAATAGATTGATAAATATCAATAAATGCCGGTTTTCCAATGCGAAAGCCGGCATTTTTCATATGCGCTTGAAAAAAGCTTGCAAATCAGGGCTTGACCGAAGCAATTGATTCGCCTATTACACGCATACTTTGGTGACAGGACTGTAGGTTTTCTGCTGTTTCGAGGTCTTACTCGTCACAATAAACCTAAACGCTGTTGAGGATCTGAAGTGAACATTTTGAATGCATGATCCCGCCTTCGGCTGGATCCTCTGCTTAACGCGCCTGAGGCTTCTTGGAGTTGACGGTCGATGGGTTTTGAAGAGCTTGCGGCTCATAATAAAAGGCTGGGCTCTGCTTGACCTATTCATGTTTGAAGATTGGGAGTAGGCAATATGCCGACCATTAACCAGCTTATCCGCAAGCCGCGGAAGAAAGTGTTGAAACGCAATAAGGTGCCGGCGATGGAACAGTGCCCGCAGCGCCGCGGCGTTTGTACACGCGTGTACACAACCACGCCGAAAAAGCCGAACTCGGCGCTTCGTAAAGTGGCGCGTGTGCGCCTGACCAACGGCTTCGAAGTCACCAGCTATATCCCCGGCGAGGGGCATAATTTGCAGGAACACTCGGTTGTCATGATCCGCGGCGGACGAGTGAAAGACTTGCCCGGTGTTCGCTATCACATTGTTCGCGGCGTCCTTGATACTCAGGGCGTTAAGGACCGTAAGCAACGCCGCTCGAAATACGGCGCCAAGCGTCCGAAGTAGGGAGCTTTTTCATGTCACGACGTCACCGCGCAGAAAAACGCCAAGTTATCCCCGACGCTAAATACGGCGACGAGGTGTTGAGCAAGTTTATGAATTCGCTGATGCTGCACGGCAAAAAATCGACTGCCGAGCGCATTCTTTACGGCGCACTTGACAATATTGAAGGCAAGCTTTCGCGCGAGCCGGTCGCTGTTTTTCACGAAGCGCTTGAAAACATCATGCCCGCCGTTGAAGTGCGCTCGCGCCGCGTCGGCGGTGCCACCTATCAGGTGCCGGTTGAAGTGCGCCCCGACCGCAAGCAGGCATTGGCCATTCGCTGGCTTATTTCAGCCGCCCGTGGCCGTGGTGAAAACACTATGGTTGACCGTCTGGCCGGTGAGCTGATGGACGCCCTCAACAATCGCGGCTCGGCAGTTAAGAAGCGTGAAGACACGCATCGCATGGCCGAAGCCAACCGCGCGTTCTCTCATTACCGTTGGTAGTTTTTCTTAAGGACCCCTCTCATGGCACGCTCTACTGACCTCAAAGACTATCGCAATATCGGCATCATGGCGCATATTGACGCCGGCAAAACGACGACCACCGAGCGTATTCTGTATTACACGGGTGTTAGCTATAAAATCGGCGAAGTGCATGATGGCGCGGCCACTATGGACTGGATGGAGCAAGAGCAAGAGCGTGGTATAACCATTACCTCTGCGGCGACTACCTGTTTCTGGCGCGAAAAGCGTATCAATATTATCGACACACCGGGTCACGTGGATTTTACCATTGAA
>MDTG01254340.1_pt1 | contig 10411 bp, 15 predicted proteins | sample 811421 | NCBI WGS metagenome assembly MDTG01 (sample SAMN05326645, study PRJNA326480) | marine metagenome | isolation source: seawater | place: Pacific Ocean: South East | collected 2011
AATATAGATTCTTCTAATATAAATGTAATCATTTTTTAGGACCTCTTTTTTTACGAAGTATAATGTTGTTAATTGAGAATGAGAAGTTAAAAAACCCCATTAGTTTGTTAAAACCAAATTGATGAGAACTATTAAACTCAAATACATTAATGGAATCTAGCCCCAGTACGGTAGAGTAGTGGGGTGTTTTAGGTTGGTCCCTATCTAGAATTTAATTAATTCACCACTAAAATTTTCATACTCTCCTTTTATATTCATTCTCATTCCTGACATGAAATCCCAACTCCTATTTATTGTCCCAGAATATATTGAATATCCATCATTATTTTTAAATACTATTTTATTCCCATCTAATTCCCAAGTTTCATCTTCATCTCCAAAAACATAACCACCTTCAACTCTTAAAACAGTAAAAGTGCCATCTGACTCAAATAGAAAAATTTTTTTATCACCATCTCCATCAGTTATTTTCCAACCAGTTCCACTTATATCTTGACCAAATCCAAAAAATGGTATAGTGAGTAATAGTATACATGATAAATTTTTCATACTACAAAACTAACAAAATATAATTTTCACTGAATGAACCCTCCACTCAAATTCTCTATTCACCCTTTCTGGCAAATTGGTTACTGTTGAGTAGTTTGGTGCCAATACTTCGGTTTCGAAAACTTCCGTTTTTTTTATTAAAAACTTTATAAATTATATATCTAGAGTGTAATTTATAATTTCTTGCTCTAATCTTTTCTTGCAAATTTCATTATATTCTTTCGAGACATCAACTCCTATATATTGTCTACCAAGATTTCTAGCAACAACACAAGTTGTTCCACTACCACTGAATGGATCTAAAACTATTCCACCTTCTGGTGAAAAACACTTGATCATGTCATGTGCAAGTTTATCTGGGAAAACAGCCGGGTGTTGATGTTTTAACTTTGAACCATCTCCACAACTATTACCAAACGTCATTACTGTTCCAGGACATTTCATTGGATTTATAAATACTTTACGAGATTTTGCTTGTGAGCCATCCTTTTTTCTTACAGCTGCTCCAGTCATTATTTTTCCACCATGTTTACTGGGCACCTTCAATTCTTCTTTGTCAAAATATTGAGGTCTATCTCCTTTTAAAAATATTGGAATATATTCATGATCAACTCTAAATCTCTTTTTCCACCAGGCACCTTCAACCCCCTGCCTGTTATATATTATATTTTCAAATAATTTAAATCCATGATTATCACACCAATCAATAATTGTTTTAAATGACGTTAGTGATTTGCCAAAATTTTTCGTAGAGTCATTTATCACCATCACACATATTCCACCATCTTTTAAAACTCTATATAATTCTCTGCCTAAACCATGAAGATCTAAGGTATAACCCTTGTAATCTCTGAGATTATCATAAGGAGGAGATGTAACTACAAGATCAATAACATTGTCGGGTAAAGTTTTTAGATATTTTATATTATCTGAAGTGATTATTTTATTTACCTTAATTTTTTCTTTCATTATCTGGATTGATTATTTTATTTACCTTAATTTTTTCTTTCATTTGCTTTTTCCCAAAAAGCTTGATCATCTCCAATCATTCCAGTTCCAGTGTTACATAATTTACAAACATAACCTCTAAATTTATTAGTTACATGGTCATGATCAAATTGCCATGGGCCATTAGTCCCATTTACTCCCTCTGGTATATCTTCACTTTTTTCATATACAGTTTTATTGCATTGATTACATTTAGTTCCGTACTCAGGGTATGGATGCTTAGGTAATATTTCTTTTTTGATTCTATCTAACTCTTTTTTAGTTTTTTTTGAACAATCATGACAATTCCTATTAACTCTCAGTCTCATCCCATTACTCTTTATTCTTGTTCTATAATGTTGAAAATAACTACTTGGTAATTTTCTTTGACAAACATTACAATTACATAATACATCTTCAATAAGTAGATTGTCAGAACATTGATTACACACACTTAAAATGGGGTATTCCTTAGTTGAGCTTAACATATACTCTGTTTTCTCTTTTACTTTTTTACATTCAGGACATTTAAACATACAAAACTTTTCTAACACAAAATTACAAATTATAATAACATGACTATTTCGCAACTTGTCTTTTAGACTATCTTAGTATATAATGACTTTGAGGGATTTATTAAGGAACTTTATTAAACGATATAATTTATATTGATAAGAATTATAGTTAAAATATTTTTTATCTTTTGCATATGATTATTGTTTAGTTAAATATATATTTCTTTTACCATATTACTTAAAATATGCTCATATGTCTTGAGTTAATTACTTACAATCATTTTTATTAAGCTTAACTTGTCCCATATACTTACCAAACAAATCACTATAGTACCAAATCATAGTAATGTTATTTTCTTTATAGATTTCCATATCAGGCGCTGTACAAAATCCATTAGTGAGTAGCTCGTTCATACCTGTAATAAATTCAGAATTTGTCATATTATTACCATATTCTTTTTGCGCCTTCTTTTTATCTATACTATAAAAATATGTAGCAGTTTTATTAAAGTAAGTAACAGTATTCAATGTAGTGATATTATCAAGAACTATTGGGCACTCTCGAGCCAAACTTTCTATACCTTCTTTAATTTCCTGTTCTATTGAGCTTTGTCCAAAAATAAAAAGAGGAAGGGTTAGTAGTGTTATAAATATTTTTTTCATATTCAGTTTATTTAATTTCTCAAGTTTTCAGAATAATCTTTTTCAAAATCAACATCAATAATATCATTGTGCTGCAACCTATTTTCATCTATAATTTCTTTAGCACCATTTCCACTTGAAAACCATAAATACCAATGAGGAATAGTGTTGGTAACAACAGCTATTGGTGTAAAGGCAAGAAAAGGAACTAAAACACCCCAGACACCCCAAGCACTACAAGCGGTTGATTGGTAGCCTAATGATTTAGCTCTTTTGTATGCTGTCACAGACAACAGGTAGAATCCAACGAGAATCAGACACAAAAGAAATCCACAAAAAAATCTCCCAAAATATTGCCAACCGCTAATATATTCATCATCATATGTCCACCAACTGTATTTTTTCATGTGATAAATTGTGTAAGATTACAAAACTAAAAAGAGGGTTTAATTTCCTTTATCTTCTTCTGAACTATCTTTAAAAGAATTTAAATCTTCTTCTTTTGATCCACCGCCAAGGCTAGTTAAAAAATAACCAACTCCAAGCAAAACATAACCAGTAAATGGAGCAATTGTTGGCCCAACTATTGGGTCAATTGGAGATCCCATTGGTAAAACCCAAGAGGAGCCAACATCTAAAATCCCAATAACAATCAGTATGTATCCTAAAATTTTCATAATTATATAATTTTTAGTTTGTATTAAATGTATACTTTTAATCAATCTTTTCCTAATTAAGTATAATTATAAGCTCATAATAATAAATTAACACTAACCTTAAATAAAAAAACTATATTTATATAACTAAATACTATTGTTATGAAAAAAATATTATTCGCTATTGCTTTTTTAATGTTTTCTTGCTCTTCAGAGGAAATATTAAAAAAAGCATTTATGTCAACTTGTAATGCAGATGGTCAGCTGGAAGAATATTGTGAGTGTATATATACTAAACTAGTTGTAAAGTATTCTCACGACTGGACTAAAATAGAAGCTCATGACTGGACCAGTGAAGAAACTCAATTATGGGTTCAAGAATGTAACCAATAAAAAAACTGCTTTAAAGTCACAATTCTTATAAATCAAAATCTTCGTTTAAGACTTTTGTCTATTTTTTATTATATTCAATAAACCAAAAATCAATACTATGAGTACAGAAAAAGATATATGGTCAGGTGCGCCATCACATTATGGAAGTTTTTTTTATTATATATTCTGCGGAGTATTATGTTTAGCTATAGTTGGTATTTTCATGGGCCTTTGGCGGTATTTAACTATTAGGACCTGGAAAATTGTAGTTACAAATCAAAGAGTGACTGAACAAAAAGGGGTTCTTTCTAGATCTACGGATGAATTAGAACTATTTAGAGTAAAAGATATTAAGTTAGACGAGCCACTTTGGATTAGAATTTTTGGTTTATCAAATATTGTTTTACACACTTCAGACAGAACAAGTCCAATTGTAATTATTCCTGCTATTAAAGGTGGAAAGGAATTGAGAGAAACATTGAGAGATTTAGTTGATAAAAGAAGAGAGCAAAAAGGAGTTAGAGAAACTGATGCAATCTTTTAGAGAATATTAATTGTGAAGAGTTCTTAAAACTTCATTTCATTAAACTAAAATAAAGCATCTACATTTGTAGATGCTTTATTTTTTAAAATATTTTCTTTATTATAATTTTTCAATACCAATAAGAAACGGACCTTTTTCTATAATCCAATCCCCCCAATCAGCTCCACCTTCCCATATTTTATTTTCTCTGTTCTCATATAGTACTCTAAATTTTTGATTAATATGCTTTCCCATTTCAAAGTCACCCATTAACTCACTATCTAACAATTGTGGTGAAATTGTACCACCTCTAAATTCTAAATCTCCATCTTCTTCAGGAATACTAAAAAACACATACATATCATCTGAAACCTCTAAATTTTCAAAAACAACAACTTTGTCAATAATCGAACTATTTAATTTTTCACTTTTTTTATCTGTTGCATTTGTTTTCTCAGAAAGCATTTTGTTTTTTTCTAATAAATCCGCATTAACAACCTTTAGGCTATCTATAATATTCTGTTTATTAGCTAACTTTTTTTCTAGTTTTTTAACTTTTTTGCCAACAGGAAGTTTTAAGTCTTTTAACAGATCTTGTGCATCTAATGTGAAAAAAGGTATAATTAATAATACTAAAAACTTTTTCATAATTTTAAATTTAATTGTTTGTGTAAATATAATAGCTTTTATTCTGTTTCTAATTAAGTTCTAATCTCTTTCTGTTCTGAAGCCTATTTTTTGTTTTGGAGTTTCTGCTATTTTGGTTTGCACTTCTTTTTGACTCATTTCAGAGATTCGAATATTTAAACCCAACGATTCTGCAAAAATATCATGCCATTTTTTTTCTGTTTCGGTAAACTTATCATCAGCCCATGCAATATTTCGAATATCCATTAAAAAAAACTCTCTATTTGCGCGGTGAAACCATTTTTGATTTTTAAGATAATCTAGCATAGACAACATAGCTCCCGTCATCACACTCCCAATCTTTTTTTCATCTTGATTTTTTTCAAAAATAGTTTTAGTTTGCCACTCAATCGTTTCATTTATTATTTTTAAAACTTCCTGTTCATTTATTACAGTGTTCTTATGCCCTACCCATCTACTCATACAATGACTTATTCGTTTTTTCTCTTCTTCAGACAGAACTCCATCTGTAGCTACGGCAAAGTTTTGATAAATAAAAAAAATGCAATGAAGAGGAGAGAGAGTTTTTTCCATAACGGCTACTTAATATAGAATGTCAATTTAATAAATATTTACAGAAAACACAGCTCTTTTCAGCTAATCATTTTTTTTAATTTTAGTGTGATTTTTTAAAAAAGTTGATGTTTTATAACGATAAAAATATAGTAAAAATATTCCGGCTAAATTTGAAAAAAAAACATATTTATTTGACCAGGGGATGCCATTGAATTTAAAATCACAAATAGGCCAAAATATAGGAGTTGGAAAATAATCAATACTATGAAATGGAAAATCTATTAAAATATGTAATGGCCATGCTAGCATGGCAAATGCTAAATTTTTATTAAAATAAAAATATACTATCAAAATAAAAAATAATGCTATTATCAAACTATGAGTAAAATCATATAGTGTAAATACATATTTAGGTAATTCGTCGAGTTCAGGTTTGCCAAATTTTAAATTAGATGTATTAAAAAAAACATTAAATAAAAAGTATATTCCAAAAGAGAATAAATCAGGAAAAGCTCCAAAAAAAAGACTTGCATAAGGCCTTCCTTTGTAACCAAAAACCCCCTTTCCCCATAAAGCATGACTTAGGGTATCCATAATTTATACTTTTTCATTTCTAAATTCATCCATTATTATTTGATAATTATTTAAAATAGCACCAACAAGTAAATTTAGTAATAAGAAAGCGGATATTATGTACCACAATACATGATAAGCGGTTATAACCCATGTAGGAATATCTATAAGTTTCTTTTCACTTGCTATAATCAAATTATACCTTATGTCAGTCCAATCTTCACCTGTTAAAACTCTAAACAATGTAAATAACGTTTCCCCTAAATCTTCATATGGATCTGGTGAAATCCCCGGCGCATTAGGTGCTTCTTCCAGATATTCTACTAAATTCTTTTTTAACACAGGGTCGTCTGTATTCATCGAAGGCAATTTAAATATTGTAACACCTATAACAGCAAATAAATACAAGAAAATACAAAAGAAAAGCATGTTATAAATCAAAGTATTTAAAGATCTTACTAAAACAGCACCAATTAATTTAATTTCTTCACTAGATTTTAATAATCTAAGAACCCGAAGAACCCTTAATACTCTAAGTGTGGTTATTGCTCCAGAAGAAGCAAAAAGAGATTCTGGAATTAAGCAAATAACAACAATAGAAAAATCAAAAATATTCCAAGAATCTTTAAAATACGAGGCGGTTGATTCGCTCGCTGTATATCTAATAATTATCTCAATAATGAATATAATTAAAGCTGTTAATTGTATATATTTTATTAATGTATTGGTGAAATATGTTTCCACTCCAATAAGACCACAATTTATAAGAATGACCATCATAATAAATTTTTCAAACCTATTATCTCCTACAATTCTTTTACATAATTTTTTCATATTGCGTATAATTATTTGATTATAAAATATTTCTTTTCTACACTTCCATCATCATAAATATAAATGTTAAATCCATTTTTTCTAATAGTTTTTTTTCCTAACAAGTCAATAACTTTAATTATAGATTTGTGATTTTGTTCATGGGTTAAAAATAAACCATCACAATTATCTCCTATACCATCTTGGTTAAAATCAATTTGAGTTGGATTATAAATTTCAGGGCAGTTATCTAATTCATCACATACTCCATCTTCATCCTGGTCTAGTATGCAAAACCCATTACAATCTAAGTAAGATACTCCATATAAATCTATTGGATACAAACAGGGCTGTGTTCCATTGGGATTATAATTACATGCCTCAATATTTTCACTACACCCCTCTTCTTCTAAATGATCACAAATTTCATCATTATCAATGTCATTATAACAAAAACTATTTGCAACATTAATTGAATATGGTAATAAAGCAACACTTGTCGTATTTAAAAGTGTGTCTATTTGAATATGTGAAAGGTTATCCATTTTATTAAATAATGAATCGGTGTGCCACCTAATCCAATTAGAATTTTCAGGTAGGATAGAGGATGCATTTATATGTATAGTGTCAGCAGAAAGATTCACTAATATTCCTCTTTCTTCGTCTGAATTAAAAAATTTCCAACCAAACACTTTCGGAAAAAAAACTTGATTTATTACACCATTATTATTTTGATAATTTACACTATCCATTAAGTTTAAAGGAGTTTTAATTTTCTGAACATTATTCATATCTAACATTTGTTGATTCCAAATTAATGCAGAAAAACCACTTGCTCTTTTTTTAAAATTATTATTAATGTCTAAAGCATCAAAATTAGGAAGCACTCCGCTAATATTATGTTGAATCATTATATCTACTAATTCATTTTGTAAAAGTTGATCATTCATTCCGGCTAAAATCAAAGTATGAGCCCATGTATTAGCAAATCTTTTATCACTAGTTTTATCAAATAAATTATATTCGGTAACCCATATATTATAATCTTGTATTGAAGAAATCGTATCTTCAAATCCTCGCCATTGTTCATATTTAGGGACTCTATAAAAAGGAAAACCCATAACTTGTTTATTAGAAAACAATGTGTCATCATCATGTAAATAAATATATAAATGCCAAATTAATGCATCAGCATCATTTACGATGTTACAAATACTATCATTCCATTTCCATGCTCTTGAAAAATCAGGGCCACGATTTCCAGCCACAACTCCAATTTTAGTACTAGGGAAGATTGTTTTAATAGAATCAATCCATATATTAGAATCTCTGGCATAATCTCCTGCTGTAGGAAATTTAATTTCAGAAAAAGGATTATCATGATTAAACTCGCTGCCCAATTCAATACGATTAATTATTAATCCTGAATCGACTGCATTTTGTAATTCAAACAATTGATTATTTAATGATGAACTCATCATGTTTAACACATATATACCATCCGCGTCTATTTGATTTAAACCTTCTTTAAATCGAACAGGTTTAATGTCAATTGGGTTTAAATTATTCCATCCATTCGGCATTGTATAAATAGTATCACTAAAAACAGTATCTAATATGGATTGGTCATAAAACCATCCAGTACTCCAATTCCAATAGTTAGACACATTACCTCCAGGATATCTAATTAGTTTAGGAAACATTGTTTTAACAGAGTCGTTAAATGAGTTATTGACCCAAGACGGGCCCCTTATAGTATTACCATTTAGACCAACTTCAGGGACTAATCTAATATATTCATTTAACTCTAATGTAATTTGATTTTGGCTAAAGCTCAACAAGGGTGTAATTAAAATGAAAAAAATTATAATATTTTTTTTCATTTTAATTATTGTGACAATTGATACTTTTTAATAATTGCCCCATCATCATAAAGTTCAAAAAACAAACCAGGAGTTTTATTTTCTCTTCCAAGTATGTCTATTTTTTTTATCAAATTAGGTTGATGATTATTTATGTCAATAATATCTAAGAATGGTTCACAAGAACATTGACATATATCATAAAGGTTTACATCAAGGTATCCAAAAGGAGTTAAATCTGTATTGCAATCTAAAGGAATTTCAAATGGAAGAAAGGCAGAAAGTATACCAGATTCTAAAGTGGGAATAAGCTCTTCGCAACCCAGTAACCCTTCTAAAAGAGAAGCGTCGCCAAAAATATTAACTATATCAATTAAAGTTTCATCTAAATCCTGACAACCTAAAAGATGTTGTGAAAAAAGTTCATTATTATCTTTATTGTGTTGTGATAAGCAAAATAATGGGATCAGAATTAGTAATAATATTCTTTTCATAACTTTTATTTATTTTTTAAATAAACTGTTGCCAACTTTTAAAATAGAACAGTTAGGCATGCTTATAATTTGAGATGGAACATCATATCCAGAATTATTTTTAATATAATTAATTTGTATTGTGTCCCCACCTAAATCTTTCCAATTTCCCTGGGAATTATTTCCTCCAAATAAAGTACTAGTAAAATTAAATTTTCCATCCGAATAAAATTGCCAAGTCATATTTGGATTTTCGCAATTTGGAGAACAAAAATCAGACCCAATTAAACAAGTATTAAGTATTTTACTTTTTTTTGAACTTGATGTGTTTTCTGAGCAAGAAAATAAAATAGGAATAATTAATATTAGTAATACTTTTTTCATGTTATGTGGTTTTTTTTAATGAGTCAATTACATTAAATGCTTTTTTCCCTCCGCCAACACGACCAAGGTGCAAACAGATTTCAGTTTTTTGATCTTTTAATTTAATTCTCCGCATTTTTTCTTTTCGCGCCCCTACCTTATCTTCATAAATTTCGACAGAATCAATATCTTCTAAATTAATTGACAACATACCGCTTTCATTATTAAAATAACTTTCAATGTTAGTGGATTTTTTTAAAAAATATCCATACGGTTGTTTGGGGTCTTCTTCTTTTTGATCTCCCATAGCAATAGAAGAGAAAAACTTTTTTATGCCCTTTTTTGGTAAAGGAGGAAAACATAAAACAAATCGTTTTGTAGTAATCCAAACAACCCATGCTCCAAAAAATTGTTTTACAACACTTTCAATTACTTCACCATCAATTAAATCTAAACTCAATCTAGCAATTTTAGCTTTTTGAAACAAAATTAAAGACACTGGCAATAAAGCCCAAACAAGATCAAATAAAGCCGCATCACCATCTAAGGTCACGAACGCGTCTAGCACATTGAATTCTCGCCCGGCGTTGCTTTCACCTTTATCGGTGAGGCCGCCGCGCTCGAAGGAGCCGTCATCCATCAGCACAGCATCATAATACATCGTTGTGCGCAAGAATGCTTGGATATTGCCCGATCTCGTCTCAAATTCGAGCCCGACTTTCGTAGGCGCGCTAACGATGTCGCCCTGGTCGAAGTTAAGCCGACCGTCATCGCCGTTAATTGACCCGTCATGATTAAAATTCAAACTTAATGAACTTACGTCCTGGCAAACCCCACCATACTGACGACTAGAAATATCGCACAGATTGGTAGCTCTCCA
>MDTG01287845.1_pt1 | contig 10411 bp, 9 predicted proteins | sample 811421 | NCBI WGS metagenome assembly MDTG01 (sample SAMN05326645, study PRJNA326480) | marine metagenome | isolation source: seawater | place: Pacific Ocean: South East | collected 2011
ATTCCACCTGGATTCCCTGGTTATAGTCCATCTATCAAAGGAATTGAATTTAATGAAGAATTAGCAAAAGAATATTTAGCTAAATCTAAATACTCTGATCCTGCTACTAGACCTAGAATTATAGTAACTATTCCTGGTACAGGAGGTTCTCCTGGTTTGGATACGGAAGTTATTTCAGATATGTGGAAAGAAACCTTAGGTATAGAGGTAGAAATTCAACAGGTTGAATGGGCAACATACCTTCAGGATATGAATAGAAAACGATTACAGTTATGGGCTGGTTCTGGATGGCAGGCAGACTATGCTGATCCTCAAGATTTTATAGATGTCCTTTTTTATAGTAAATCAGATGTAAATCATGGAAATTATTCAAATCCTGAAGTTGATAAATTAATACTTGAAGCAAGAACAGAAATAGACAATAATAGAAGATTTCTTCTATACAATCAAGCAGAACAAATAATCGTAGATGAGGCAGCTATTTTTCCATTATGGTTTGATACTGATGGTTATGCACTAGTAAAACCATGGGTAAAAGGATACGAATTTACGCCAATAATAGTGCCAAAATTCAAAGATGTAGAAATAAAATAAGAATTATTATTCTCTATATTAAATTACTTTTTGATCTATTATTAATAGGAAATGTTAAAATATATTTTTCGAAGAATAATATGGATGCCAGTATTACTTCTATTCGTTTCATTAATAGTCTTTATATTGGGAATATATGGTCCAGGTGATCCTATTGAGGTGCAATTAGGCAATAATTATGATGAAGTTAATGCTGAACGAATAAGAGAAAAAATGGGATTAAATGATCCTGTTCTAGTTCAATGGATTAGATATATTGGAAATGCAGTACAAGGAGATTTTGGGGAATCATATGTCTTCAAAAATCGAGATGTCTCAGAATTATTAATACCTAAATTAATTGTTTCTGCTAAATTAAACCTAATATCTTTTTTTATTGCTATTTCAATAGGTATCCCGTTAGGTTTTTATGCAGCTATAAATTATGGTTCATCAAAAGACCCTTTTGTAGTGATACTTTCATTATTTTTTTATGCAATGCCAGTTTTTTTCACGGCACCACTATTGATACTTGTTTTTGCATTGCAGCTTGACCTAGTTCCTGCAGCTGGATGGGGCGGTGTCTTTGATAAAAGAATCATTCTCCCTGCACTTACTGTTGGAATTCCAGGAGCAGCTGTTTTTGTAAGATTAATAAGATCTTCCATGATTGAAGTACTAGATTCTGATTATGTAAAACTTGCAAGAGCTAAAGGAGTTGGTGAAATTAAAGTTCTTTGGAAACATGCATTTAGAAACGCAATGTTACCAGTTGTGACAATAATGGGATTCTCTTTAGCTGGTTTATTTGGAGGATCTTTGATTGTTGAAATTTTATATGGAATTCCTGGAGTAGGAAGAATTTCTTTAGATTCAGTCTATTCTAGAGATTATCCAGTAATAATGGCAATAGTTCTATTAGGATCTAGTGCTTTAGTTATAGCCAACTTAATTATAGATTTTGTTTATACTTTGGTGGACCCAAGGATTGAAATGCAATGATTGATAAAGAAGTTAGAAATATATCATCAACAAGGTTATTCATTCAAAATTTTTCGAGAAAAAAATTAGGAGTAGCTTGTCTAATTATAGTATGCACAATTTATTTGATAGGTATTTTTGCTCCAATCCTTGCTCCTTATGATTACTCTGAAACAAACCTATTGAAAACTCAAGCGGGTCCAGATTTTGAGAATTTACTAGGAACAGATAGGCTTGGAAGAGATATCTTATCAAGAGTAATTTGGGGAATTCAAACAACTGTAATAGTGACTATTACAGGACTTTTAACAGGATCTTTGATTTTAGGACTTTTTCTAGGATTGTTAGCAGGGTTTTATAAAGGTATTTTTGATTTTATTGTAATGAGAATTGGTGAACTAGTTTCATCTTTCCCTGATATTCTTCTAATTATTTTACTTGCAGCAACTCTTAGGCCAAGGATTACTAATTTGTTCTATCAGATAGAAGATAATCTAAATATTTCTGGATTAATTAGCTCGGGGATTATTGATTATTTAGTAATAGGGATAGCACTATTACCTTTGAGTTGGTTTGGCACTATGAGATTAATACGAGCTCAAGTATTCAGTATAAGAGAAATAGAGTACGTACAATCAGCCAGGACATCAGGTGCAAGTACATTCAGGATAATAACGAAACATATTCTACCAAACGTAATATCTCCATTGATAGTAACCTCTACATTTGGACTTGGTGCTGTCGCTTTATCAGAAGTTATATTATCCTTTTTTGGATTAGGAGTACAACCTCCAAGGCCTAGTTTAGGAGCAATGCTTTCAGATGTTTCAGGAAGAGGAGGAGCTAGTGTTTCTGTACTAACTAATCATCCTGAACAATTACTTTCTCCTATTATAGTAATTTGGATTATGATTTTTTGTTGGAATATCATTGGAGATGCTTTAACTGATATATTAAATCCTAAGAAGAATTAAATAATGCGTTTACGGATATAGGAATACGTGTATCCTTTACCGTGTAAGCGTTTATAGGAGTAAAAAATGAGTTTTTTTTCGTCAAGAAGATCAACAGTTCATGGTTTAAATGGAGGAGTAGCTACTAGTCAACCAATTGCATCACAAGTAGGAATAGATATTCTGAAAGCAGGAGGGAATGCTGTTGATGCTGCAGTTGCAATGGCGTCTACACTAGGAGTTGTGGAACCAATGTCAACTGGAATAGGTGGAGATATTTTTGCTTTGATTTGGGACCCTAATACAGAAAAAGTAGATTCGTTTAATGGCTCTGGAACATCTTCAAGAAATTCAGATCCTCAAGAACTATTAGATAAGGGATATAGTTCAATTCCAACAGAAGGTAAAGATGCAGCTTACTCAGTCTCAGTTCCTGGTTCTGTAGATGGCTGGCAAAAAATCCTAGATAAATATGGATCTATTTCTTTATCAGATGCTTTAGCGCCTGGGATTAAGTTGGCAGAGGAAGGATTTCCAGTAAGCAAAATGATTTCGTGGCAATGGAAAGAAAGCGAAGAAAAGCTTTTATATAGAGAGTCAGGAAAAGAGCTTCTCAAAAATGGAAAAGCTCCAAATGAAGGAGATGTTATAAAGCTTACAACTCTTGCAGAATCAATGAATGAAATTTCTAGTAAAGGGCCTAGTGCTATATATGATGGAAATTTAGGTAATAAAATTGCAAGCTACATTAATCAAGAAGGAGGATGGCTTGATAGAGATGATTTGAAAAGCTATACTTCGTACTGGACAGATCCAATAAAAACTAATTACAGGGGTTATGATGTTTTTGAATGTCCTCCAAACGGAGATGGGCTTGCAGCATTAATTTCACTAAATATTATTGAAAATATAGATTTTACAAAAATAAAACATGGAAGTTCTGAATTTTATCACTATTTAATTGAGTCAATGAAACTTGGATTTGCTGATGCATTATGGCATGTGACAGATCCTAAGAAAAATGATATTCCAATAGAGAAATTATTATCAAAAGAATATTCTAAAGAAAGATTCAATCTTATAAATTCTAAAAAAGTAATGAACCAGGTTTCTCATAATACATTTGATACAAATGGCGACACGGTTTATCTTACAGCTATTGATGGTAATGGTATGGGGTGTTCATTAATTAATTCAACATTTCAATCTTTTGGTTCTGGTCTAGTTGTCCCAGAAACAGGCATAGCATTACAAAATAGATCTGCATTATTTAGTCTAGATAGTGATCACCCTAACTATTTAGAACCTAATATGAGGCCATTTCATACAATAATTCCTTGTATGGTTACAAAAGAAAATAAATTATTTTTGTCTTTTGGAGTAATGGGTGGGTTTCAGCAACCTCAAGGTCATCTTCAAGTGATTTCAAACATTATTGATTATAATCTTTCTCCTCAAGATGCTTTAGACTCTTTGAGGTTTTCCCTAGATGTAGATGATATGAGAACTATTTCTTTAGAAGAAGATTTGGATAATAAGACAATAAGTGAATTAGAATCTAGAGGACATAATTTAAGTATCGTAAGCGGTAATGAAAGAATTATGTTTGGTGGTGCTCAAGTTGCTCAATATAATCATGAGTCTGGAGTGATTTCTTTGGGTACCGAGCCTAGAAAAGATGGATCAGCATTAAGTTATTAATTATTTTTTGTACTTGCAATTAATGAAATTTAAATAATTAATACCTTATAATGTAAACTCAAAGTTATTTATTATTGGAGTTTTTAGTATGGGTCAAATCAATGTAGCAATTATAGGTGTTGGAAATTGTGCCTCTTCTTTAGTACAAGGGATTCATAAATATTCTGAGATTCAGGATAATGAAATTCAAGTCCCTGGATTAATGCATAATGTACTGGGTGGATATGCAATTGGTGACGTTAATATCGTTGCAGCTTTTGATGTAGATAAAGATAAAGTCGGAAAAGATTTAAATGAAGCTATCTATACAAAAAACAATAATGCACTTAACTTTTATGATGTTCCAAAAACTGGAGTTAAGGTTGATAGAGGAATGACTCATGATGGAGTAGGTGAGTATTTAGCTGATGTAATTGAGATAGAAAAAGATCAAAATAAATCAGGAGCACAAACTTCAGATATTGTACAAATATTAAGAGATAAGGAAGTGGATGTTGTAATAAACTATCTTCCTGTAGGATCTGAGCAAGCTACAAAATGGTATGTTGAACAAGTTCTTGCAGCAGGATGCGCATTTGTGAATTGTATTCCTGTTTTCATTGCTAAAGAAGACTATTGGCAAAAAAGATTTATTGATAAAGGTTTACCAATAGTAGGAGATGATATTAAGAGTCAGGTTGGAGCAACAATAATTCATCGAGTTTTGGCAAGATTGTTTGAGGATAGAGGAGTTAGACTCGATAGAACATATCAACTAAATTTTGGTGGAAATACAGATTTCTTAAATATGCTTGAAAGATCTAGGCTTAAAAGTAAAAAGATTTCAAAAACTAATGCAGTTCAATCTCAATTAGAAAAAGAATTACCAACTGATGATGTACATATTGGTCCATCTGATCATGTTCCTTGGCTAGAAGATAGGAAATGGGCTTATATAAGATTAGAAGGAACTTCGTGGGGAGATGTCCCTCTAAATGTTGAACTTAAATTAGAAGTCGAAGATAGTCCTAACTCTGCTGGTGTAGCTATAGATGCAATAAGATGTGCAAAAATAGCACTAGATAAAGGCGTATCAGGAGCAGTTGATGCTCCAAGTGCATACTTTATGAAATCACCTCCTAATCAAATGAGAGATGATGATGCAAGAAGAGCTGTAGAAGATTTTTCTGACGTAGAATAATCTTAGTTATTTGAAAGTAGCAATTTTTTGTCCATATGATTTTTCCTTCCCAGGAGGAGTTCAAACTCAATCGATTGATTTAGCCGAATCTCTTAGTTTAAAAGGACATGATGTTACTGTAATTGCCCCTTTATCATCAAAAAATATTCATAATAATAATCAGATCAAATTTCTAGATTTAGGAATTCCATTACAAATTAATTTTTTAGGTTCTAAATCACGGATTTCAATTAATTTTTTCAAAATTTTTAAAATAATAAATTATATAAAAAAAAATAATTTTGAAATTATTCATCTAAATGAGCCTTTGTCTCCAACATTTTTACCTATTATTTTTTTTCTAAGAAAATTTAGTATTATAGGAACTTTTCATGCATATGGTGATAAAAAACATTTTTGGTATAGTAATTTCAAGTGGTTTCTTAAGTTTTTTCTAAATAAAATAAATATCAAAATTTGTGTATCTAAATCTTCACAAAAATATATAAATAATTATTTTGATTTCAGTTCTCAAATTATTCCAAATGGAATTTTACTATCTAAATATAATAAAACGAAGATTATCCCCAAAGAATTAAGAAATTCTGATAAAAAAATATTATTTGTAGGTAGATTTGAAGAAAAAAGAAAAGGCTTCAATATTTTATTAGAAGCATTTGATAAATTATCTGGAGAAATAAAAAATTTACAATTAGTAGTTATAGGCTCTGGAGATCCCAAAAAAATAAAAAAAGATATTCTCTCTAAAAATATTCATTTTATAGGCCACGTTGAACAAAATGATCTAAATGCCTTCTATAATAATGTAGATATTATTTGTTTGCCCTCTTTAGAAAACGAATCATTTGGTGTTATTATTTTGGAAGCTATGGCTTCTGGTAAAATTCTTGCTTTGTCAAACATAATAAGTTATGAAGCGTTATCGAAAAAAAATAATTACGGGTTTTTATATGATTCAAATTCATCAGAAGAATTGTATAAACTCTTATTGGATTTGTTAAATAATAATATTCCAACCGAAATAAATATCAAAAACGGTTTAAAAAATGTACAAAATTACTCATGGGATTATCTAGTTTCTGAAATAATTAAAATATATAGACAATTGAAGAATTAAATTTGGAACAATTAAGACAGAAAATAAGATTTTACACAAAAAAAATTTATGAAGAGCCAATATCAAAATTATTGATTTCTCTAAAATTTACTCCTAATATGATCACTATTTTGGGTCTTCTAATAACATCAATTGGATCATTTTTTGTCTTTCAAGGGAACTTTTTTCTCGGAGGAATTATAGTTGCTGTGGGTACTATTTTAGATTCTATTGATGGATCCATGGCAAGATTATCAAATCAGGAAAGTAAATTTGGAGATTTATTAGATTCTGTAATTGATAGATTTAGTGAAGGAATAATTTTTATAGGAATAGCAAGTTACTATATTTTTAATGAACTGAATGAAATTGCGATTTTATTAACATTAATCACTTTACTTTGTTCTCAGCTTATCAGTTATGTAAGAGCTAAATCTGAAAGTCTTGGAATAGAAAATAAATCTGGATTTTTTACACGTGTTGAAAGATCTTTAGTGATAATTATTTGTTTAATTATTTCTCAGCCCCTTGCAGGGCTTTACATACTTGCTATAGGAACATCAATTAGTTCAATATGGAGATTTTTTTCAGGATTAAGTAATGCTAAAGACTAAATTTATTTTATTTTTTTCTATATTATTTCTCTTTTCAAACCCAATGATTTTAAGTGCAGATTCTGGTTCTGATTTAGAAGTATTAACAATTAGGGCAGATGTAGATTTTCCCAATAAAATAACCTTTATTTTTGAAGGTATTACCGAAAAGAAAATACAAGATATAAAAGTCAATTTTAAGACAGGGGACAGAAAGTCTTTGCAATATGGTTATATGGACTTTAAAACATCTGAAGATAAAAAAGTAACAGCGTATATGGATTTTAGAATAAGCAACCAAGGAGGATATATACCTCCAGGTTCACATATCGATTGGCATGTTGTTATTTATTTTGATGATGGAACACAATATATTTCAGAAGATAATGATTTCATAATGTTAGATACTAGATTTGATGATTGGGAATTTGTTGAAGGTGATTTTATGAGGGTCTATTATAGATTTTCAAAAAGTAGGGCTGAAAAACTTTTGTCTGAGTGTGAACAACTAATGCTAGACATGGCCCCTATAATTGATAAATCTAGTAGCTCAGAATTTAAAAAAATTAATATGACTCTATATAATAATTATTCTGAAATGCTTGAAGCAATTCAGTCAAAGTCTAAAACATCTGATCGAGAACTTATAACTGCAGGGCAGGCGTTTGATGAGTCTAGTGTAGTTATTGTGTTAGCTGGTAAAAATGATATTGGAACTTCCACTCATGAAATAATGCACATATTAATAGGAAGAAAAACAGATGGCTCAATAAATCTTCCTTTATGGCTAAATGAAGGACTTGCTGAGTATGCTAATAGAGATAAAACGGTTAGCTATGATTTATATCTTGAATGGGCTATAGGAACAAATCAGTTAAAACCATTAAGCCAATTGAGATCATTTCCTGGTGACCCAAAACTTACACTTGTAGCCTATGGTCAATCTAGAAGTGTTATAAATTATATGATTGAAAATTTTGGACAAGAAAAAATGAATTTATTATTAACAAACATATCTGATGGAAAAACTTTAGATGAAGCAATGGAAAATTCATATGGTTTTGATACTCAAGAATTAGACTCACAATGGAGAAAAAGCATAGGTGCTGGCCCATATAATCCAAGACAAAATGAAACTATCACTGTGAAGAAAATCAATCCAGTTATTGATGGTTCGTGTAGATCTAGCAATCTTCTAGTTTTATCTTTAGGAATGCTATTTTTGGTTTATATATCATCTGTTAGCTTATTTACGCTATTTGATAGAAGATAAATTGCGAAATTCGTAAAAAAATATATTGATTTTACATTTTAGAAACAATTAATTAACACAATATAAACAATTTTGTAACAGGAAAAAAATATTTCTAAACTATATTTCTAACTAAATATTTAAAAATTTTAGGAGGAGATATGGATACGGGACATACTGCATGGATGCTTACTGCGTCTGCTTTAGTATTTTTTATGACCCCCGGATTAGCTTTCTTTTATGGAGGGTTAGTTAGGGCAAAAAGTCTAGTTAATACTATAATGCTTAGTTTTATTACAATAGGAGTTGTGACAGTTGTATGGACACTTTGGGGGTATAGTTTAGCTTATGGAACAGGAGAATTGATTCCAAGCTTTGTAGCTGATTTTTCATTATTTGGTCTGAATGGAGTGAATATGTTTTCTGCTGAAGGAGATTCGATTAGCCCATTATATGATGTATTATTTCAAATGATGTTTGCAATAATAACTCCTGCGCTGATTACAGGAGCTTTTGCTGAAAGGTTTAAGTTTTCAACTTATCTTATTTTTACAGTAATCTGGATAACAATAGTTTATGCGCCTGTAGCTCACTGGGTTTGGGGTGGAGGTTGGATTGGTGCAGATGGAGCAGGAGCACTAGACTTTGCTGGAGGAACTGTTATACATATCAATGCAGGAGCAGCAGCTGTAGCAGCGGCTATTTTGGTCGGTAAAAGAAGGAATCCAGGATTGCAACCCAATAATGTTCCTTACGTAATATTAGGAGCATCTATGCTTTGGTTTGGATGGTTCGGGTTTAATGGAGGATCTGCTTTAGCTGCGGATGATTATGCTGTTAATGCTATGTTAGTGACACAAATTGCAGCCGGTACAGCAGCTACAGTTTGGGGAATCATAGGAATGATAACAACAGGAAAAATTAGTGGAGTTGGAGTTGCTACTGGAGCTGTAGCAGGTTTAGTTGCTATCACTCCAGCTGCAGGAGCAGTAAATCCATTAGGAGCTCTTGCAATAGGATTAGGGGCAGGAGTTCTTTGTTACTATGCTGTTGAACTAATTCATAAAACTAATTTAGATGATGCATTAGATGTATTTGCAGTACATGGAATTGGAGGAATTTGGGGATGTATAGCTACAGGAATCTTTGCTGTAGAATCAATTGCTGGAGTTAAAGGTTTAATTGATGGAAGTTTTTCACAAGTTTGGATTCAAATCTACACTGCAGCAGGAACATTAGCTTACTCATTTATAGTATCTTTTGTAATACTATATGTTCTAGATAAAATACCTGGATTAGGATTAAGAGTAGAGACAGATGAAGAAGATCAAGGTTTGGATCTTTCAGCTCATGGGGAACAAGCTTCTGTGAATGATGGAGCAAATTAAAGTTTTATTAAATATAATTTATAAAGGAGGTAAATATGATTAGAATTGATGCAATCATAAAACCTGAGAGGGTTAATGTTGTTTTAGAAGCAATGGCAGAAGCTGGTTGTACAGGATTTACTTACAGTAACGTTACTGGAAGAGGTAATCAAGATGGAGTTGAAGTTTTTACTGGAAGAGGTAGCTCAACTCAAAATAGATCTTCGGTTCCTAAAGTACTTGTGACTGCGGTGACAGAAAAATCAAATCAAAAGGGCGTAGTTGACGCAATAATTTCTGCTGCGAGAACAAATGAAGAAGGACAAATCGGTGATGGAAAGATTTTTATTTCTGAAATATCTGAGGTAATCAGAGTAAGAACCGGTGAGTCAGGTAAAAACGCTATCTAGTTTTTTGAATAACGATTCAAGCATGTTAAGTTTTCCTAGCATGCTTGAATTTTTAATTTAATAAGATAACTGTAAACATAATTACGTAATTAGTAATTAAATTTTATTTACTAATGTTAGAATTAAAGTTCCATACTAAGGAGCGTAGCTCAGTTGGCTAGAGCGCTGGTCTCCAAAACCAGAGGTCGGGGGTTCGACTCCTCCCGCTCCTGCCACTGCCGGGGTGCTGAAATGGTAGACAGGCTACGTTGAGGGCGTAGTGTCCTTATGGGCGTGGGAGTTCGACTCTCCCCCTCGGCACCATA
>MDTG01295503.1_pt1 | contig 10411 bp, 4 predicted proteins | sample 811421 | NCBI WGS metagenome assembly MDTG01 (sample SAMN05326645, study PRJNA326480) | marine metagenome | isolation source: seawater | place: Pacific Ocean: South East | collected 2011
AAACGCTTCTTCTGATTTTGTTCACCATCTTGCTCTCCTTCTTCCCAACACTCTTTGCCATTCGACGATGGATATTTCCCTCGCTTTTGCAATTAGGATTGCAATTTGTGGCGAGGAAAGGCGTGCGCGTGACGGTCGGATCGGTTGGGTTTCTTTCCGCGAAGGATGTGATTTTGAACTTTTCGTCTCCTCAAAAAGGAAGAAATGGAACTATCGAGCAGATATCCATCGGAGAAATTAGATACACGGGAAGATTCAGGCAATTTGTGAATTGGCTGTTGAAAACGTTATATTCGTCGTCTTCTGCGACTGAAAGTACAACAACAACTACTACGAAGGAAGGAGGTGTACCCGAAGAATGGGATGGAGACGCCTCGACGGGCAAAGAGGTTGTCACGCAAAATTCGAATAGGATGATGAATGTCCCCATTCGTTGTTTCGACGTGCAAGTGAAGAAATGGAGTGCGAGGAAGATAAAGAAGAAACAAGATTACGAGGACAATTTGGATGGCGATTACGTCGAGGAGGAGGAGGAGGAAGAAAACGAAGAAGAAAAAGAAGAAGAAGAAGAGAAGGCTAGCTACAACAACAGCAACAACAGCAACAGCAACAACAATGAAACGGATACGGCAAGTAAACGCATAAGGGAAAATTTTAAGAAGCGCGTCGTTGCGAGATTTCTCTCGCTCCTGGAAATCAACTTAGTAGATTTAAGAGTATACGATGAAGATGTTTTCACCGTCACGACGACGCAAATGGTTTTGACGACGAAACCCGTTGCAGATGCGCTTAAAGTGTTCGTGAATATGCCAAGTGGCGTTCGAATAATCCCGAAATCAGTTCGCGTTGGTAAGAAAGACAATGCTGCCATAGCAATTTCGAAAGTATTTTGTTCAGCGATGGCTGATTTGGAGAAAATAGGGAGAGTGAGCGATGTGCAAGTTAAACTGTTCGGGATCGATCCAGTATTCACGGATGATTCTCAGGATTTGTTCAATCATGCATGGATAGAAAGCATTCAATTACATCAAGTTCGCGGTGATAGTATGATAAAAGACAATTTGGCAATGGATTCTTCGTTTGCGGTCGGGTATGAGATTAAGAATGTTCGCTCGGAAGGTTTTTGTTTCCAAAACTCATTAGCGGATGTGCGCGTGCAGGATCAATTAGATTCGAGTACGTTGAACGAGCGTGTAAAGTCTTCAGTTTTATTGACTGTGCCTGAAATTAGCGGAATAATACAAACAAGGAAAAATAATCAACGAAAAGTTAGTAGTAAAGTTAATAGTAGAAGCAATAGCATGGATGTAGATGGTGGCAACATAAATACCACCGTGTCGATGAAAATGTCGGGAGCTTCGCTCGATTTTCAGGATGATTGTTCTCTGAAAACTTACTCTCGCAAAGTTGAAATCGATATGCTTGAAATTGAGCATCATTCATGTAGTTACCAAACGGTGCAACCGACAACAAAAATAACAATGGATGCCGTACAGTTGGATTGGGATCCAGATGCACATTTCCTATTCGAGACGCTTTCAGAAGATACGAAAAAGTTTCTTGCAAGTCTCGCCTTTCTCAAGATGAAGGAGGATCATTCCAAGCAGCAGAAAGAGAAGAAAGTATCTCAGCATCGCAACGTTTCACTCGATGCTACGAACATTTCATTTGGAGCGGATTTGACGCTCGGAGCGAACGTGCGCCTCGCTTCGACGCGCGTACATCTCGAGGAGAACTCGACAATGCACTTTGAAAATTTTGAAATTGAAACAAATGCGGAGACGTTTTTCACGACGAAATCGCTTACTGTGGAAAAGCGAAAGCATGATAGTGGATGGGATATTACCACAAGTGCAGCAGTGGTTAAATGTGCTCGCGACTTAGATTTTGGTGATTTTTATGCCGCTTTGTTCGCTGGAGAGAGTACTTTCAAACAAGCACTGAAGAAGTTTACCTCTGCCTCCACTTCCACCTCCACCAATGACAAGTTCAAACTCATCTCCAAAAAAGTATCATCCAAAGAAAATGACACAGTTTTGAATTTGCCAGATTCAACAAGAGAAGTTCATTGGATATCAACCGGAGGAAACACGTTTATAATCGAAGATTCGGAGAAACTCGAAAGCTTCTTGCGCATGCAAGAAAAATTTTTGAAGCCGGAATTGAAACGCTCGAGAAAAATCTTAAGAGATGCGGACGAAACGAAGGACGCTCAAATGATACAGCAAATATTCGAGAATGTTGCAAAAGCTTATAAGAAACGTGTGGATAGATTTAACGAGAATAAGAACAAAGATTTGCACTTCCTTAATCTGGTTGATAATATTTTGACAGTTCGTGCTGAAACGCTGAATTGGTCTTTTAAATATGGTTGTAACATAGACGAACGAGAGAAAATTGGGCATTTCTGCCGTTGCGTCGATGCTCCATATTCTGACGGCGTCGATTTGCATATAACTCGATATCAAACCATCGATTGGACGTGTGAAAAATTCGATATGTTCCTTGGTGGTGAGGAATGCGCCATGTTCGAGGCAAAAGCCATTTCCATGCAAGGACCGGTTGTTTTAGCAAAGCAGAGTGTCCAGTCCAATGATATGCACTTACTGCCATTCCCGGTTGGAAAGCGAAGATTTGCAGCCATTCGCTCGCATCAATCTCCTACGAGTCCAAGCGTATTAGTGTTCACGAATGTAACGCAGACGTGGATTGATGGGAAATTGCGGTATTTGGCATCATCTGAGCCGAAGTATGCCATTCTTTCGCGCGAAATATCAAATCGCATGGTCCCGAAATCAAGGCATCGTGAAGCACCCAAAGGTGAAATAACTTTGAAAAGAGTAAAAGATACCATCCCGTGGTGGGATAACTTGAGAAACTTATGGCGTGGTGACTTCACGATTATTGCAAGGAATTCTGAAATCGTGCTGGATTCATCTTTGAAGGATACAAAATCTCGACATGCGCTCGCTTTCAAAGCCTCCAAATGCGAGATATCTTACAAATCAGGACATATCCTTCTCCGGGCTGCTCGTTTTGCCGTATCAAAGCAACCTTCGTTTTCGAATGCAGTTTCCCATACAATTTTTGTCGCGCCGGCGGTTGAGGTTGGCTTGAAATACGAATGGTTGACTAAAGATAATATAAACGGATATGCGACATCGTATCGTTTCGATCCAACAACTGGCATGGAATTGCGCACCCTGTCTGACTGCAAAAGTTGTGATGGTTCGCACAAGCTCAGCGTACAACTCGCATGCAAAGATACCTTGCTCCCAGGATGGCGTGCAGATCACATTCTCGATGATAATGAAACAAAGATCAGTACTAGCATAGCAGAAGAATCAGTGGATGAAGATTTCGTGACTCCGACGTCATCGAGGAAAAACATGGTAGGTAACTTCCAAACGCCACTATCTTCGTTTGATTCCAACACGAATACGAATAGTATTGAAACTTCTTCTTCACCTCCGCTAGTAAAATGGCGATCTGATGACTTCAAAAACCAAGTTTCGGCACTCAAGTCTTCTCCTTCGAGGATGGCTTCGGTGCTAATTTCACCATCACGTGGGCGAAATAAATCAGATCTGCACAGTGTCCTCAACTCATTCGACGGTACCAGCATGGATTTTGAGTTCACGGAAACTCCATATTTCAGATTCACTACGGAAGATATGAGGTACATGAAAAAATGGTGGAGAGCGCTGATGAAACCAGATTTGGTATCGTTACGGAATGCGTGGAGGTACAAACAATATGGGAAGACTAAAGTTGAAGTAGCAGGAAAGAGTTACGGGAAGACAGAAAAGATAAAAACTAAATCTATGATTTCCGTATTGTATTCGAAGCAACCAAGCTGGGAAATGACGGCGGAATATTTAAATTATTCCTTACCAACAAAGGAAAAAGACGAAACTTTCCAGAGCATAGCTGCCTTTTTGGAAGGATTCAGTTACATATCTAACGCGAACGAAAACTTGAACGTACACGCGAAAGGTTTACGTATATTTTTACCCGAAAAAGAAGAAAAAGAGGCAGTTTCTGAGCCGAATCAAATATCTTCAGCAAATTTTAACGAAAAAATGCGTGAGATGTTGAGAGGCTCTAATAACCACCCCCTTTCGCCGCGTAAATTTAGAGCTGGCGATGTTAATGGTGCTAATGGGGCAGTCAATGCGTCATCGAGGCGTGCAATAGTCACGGACTCGATGTTAGTGCTTGAAACTCGCGAATTTCGGGTACGTAAAGCTTCGGCGAAGGATGAGGTACGAGTGAACGTGGACGCTCCAAGGGCGTTGCTTGAATCGAAAACGAGAGAAAAAGTTTTCACGTGGATTCGAGAGATGTGGCAAGCTTCGCTGGGCGATGATACCTCGATTGAGAAGTCACCATCGATGTTTGAATTAGAAAAGCTAGGTAAAAGTACCGTCAATATGGACTTTGATCAATACAAAAAGCATAGAAAGAACGTCAGTGTGACGAGTGGTTTCAGCGAGTCCTCACAATCGAACGCGAAAACGGCGAACAGCGAATTAGATCTACTGGAGTTGATCAACGCGGGGATCGAGATTAATGGCGAAAATGTTGTCAGTGAACCAAAAATTTCTCCTTCAGATCAAGTAATCACCGACGAATGCTTGTTTGTCGTCCAAATTTCGGAACCGCAAATAAATTTACGAGGCGACAGTCGAAACGGTCGATTATTGCTTGCGGCGGAGAACGGCCTCGTTGTTGGTCGACGCATAGTGTCTTCATCTTCGGACAGATCGTCTGTGACACAGAAGCAGCGATTGGTAGAAGTAAGTTTGCATGATGTAGCAGCGTATGTCGCGCCTACAGACATCGACCTCCGAGCTGGCGTGCAATGGCTTGAAGATAAATACTCCGATGAAGAAGTCATGAATTTACAGCCAAAACGATCTAGCTTGCTGCGACAAATCTTTGCTCCATGCGAGATGATCTTCAAGCACTCCGCGCAAACAGGTGATAACGGTGGTTCTGACGATTCAGATGCGCCCACAAAATTCTCTTTCAGATCTCCAGATATCGACGCTACAATGGAATCCGAGCAGCAAGCTGTACTAGTCGATGTTATCGGCGCACTGTTTTTGACTCCATCAAATTTTACGTCTCCTTCTCCGAATTATAACGCAATTGCTCTGTTGAGGAAAAAAGGACAGAGAAGTTTGTTTGACCAGGAAGATGCGGCTGCGTCAGCGATTGTTGCGGCTCCTTTGTTGGAGTATATCAAATCTGTCCATGCGCTGAGACTGTACGACATCGACTTTCAGAAATGCACCGAAGACGATGCATCAGAAATCATGGAGTTGAAGGAGGACGAAGGTGTGAAGAGACAAGCTTATCTTGATGTTATGAAACGCAAAGAAAAAGCGTTGGCGAAATCGATACGGCGCGCAGAGTCCCTGACAAAGTATAATCGTAAAAGAGCGGCAATGGAAATGCATTTAGAAATCGAGCGAGGCGCGTGGGCGCTAAGAAAAGCCGGGAAGACGTTCATGAATGCGGAAATTACAAACCTAATTCTTTCACGAGAACGACACGTTGATTCGTCCGGCGTTACTCTTTTCAAATTGAAGGGATTACACTTACAAACTGTTGAAAAAGTTATCTTGGGAAGATGGCTTCTAGATGAAGATTGGAATAATGTTCCCGCGGCATTACGAACCAAACCAAATTTTCTTCAAGTATCGGCATACCGCGCGGCAAGTCCACCAGAAGCGCCGATTTGGAATCATTTGGAAGTACTCCTCTCCCCTTTCAAAATTGACATCACGAAGGAAATCTATCAAATGATTTACGACTATGCCTTTCCATCTGAACGAGAGATCAAGTCAAAAAAGATGCATTTGGCATTCGAAAAAGAGTTTCAAACGTCAAAGGCAACTGCGACAACGACAGCGACAACGACAAAAACAGCCACTACACCTGCTACCGGCCATCCGAATAAGGTTGACAAAGGATCATCTATAAAGATGGCAAAGGTTGGTGATGGTAAAGAAGACTGCGACGACGGCAGTGACGACGACGAGGATACCATGTCCACTTCTGGTCCGAAGGTTGTTCAAGTGAAGTATTTGCGCTTCAACGAATCGAAAGTGAAAGTATCTTACCACGGATCAGCAGGTTCGTTCAAAGATATCCGGCTTTTACTCGATTCGTACACGTGTGAATCGTTTGAAGGGAAATGGAGAGAACTTGTCGGGCAGTTGAAAGGTAACTTAGCTTGGTCTGCTCTGAAGTCCGTAACTGGATTTGCGGGACGAAAACTTAACAAGATTAAATCTGTCGCGAACGAGGATGTGGCAGTAGTACCACTCGCAGCAACCGTGGAGACTGGTAATGAAGAAGGGAACGTGAGGGACAACAACGACGCGACTCCAGTCGCATATGCATCAACACAAACTGATTTGATGACATCCCCTCCAAAGAAAAAATCATTATTCAAGAAATTATTTCGAACGCCAACAAAGAACGAGAAAAACGAACGTGACGTGTTTATGTCGGGCTTTACCGCAACTAATCCAGCGGACAAATAGCAGTAGATATATATTATAGAGCATAAATAGGAATTTGCAACGCATTAGTTACACGCAGATATATACTGGTGCCCTGTACCTCGTACAAGGTACCTGGGTACCGGGTACCTAGTACATACGTACATTTAAAATTTCCCTCCGATTTGCTGGAGCGATTTCTCTAAAACATACGAAACTTGATGTGGTTTCAAGGAACAAAACATCCCAGCTGGAAGTTCCGAAGGCATTTTTAAACCACCGATTCTCGTCCGCTTCAAATTCTTCACACCCAACCCTGCACTCTCGGCTATCCTTCGCACCTCGCGATTCCGTCCGTCTTCTACTTCCACCGCGACGCGATTTTTTGGTCCTCCGTCCCCCGTGACTGTTTCCACCAACACTGGCGTCACGTGCACGCCGTCTACTTCCGTTCCTTTACGCATCTTTGCAATTTGTCCACTCGTCACTTTTCCCGGCGCCGTAATCACGTACCTCTTCACAACGCCAGACGATGGGTGCGCGACTCTTTGCGACCATTTCCCGTCTGTCGTCACCAACAACATCCCAGTCGTTTGAACGTCCAATCGACCAACCGTGAACAATCTCGGCGGCAACTTCCCCGGATTCCCTTTCTTCCACTGGTCTGTCCACGATTGCAACAAATCCAATGCTTTCTTTCCACCATTACCAGTCTCTTCGTTTTTTCCTTTATTATCTCTACTACCACCGCCGCCGCTCTTTGTCGAGCACACGTACCCTTTCGGTTTGTTCACTAAAAAATAAAAGTGTTCGCCGGCGTACTCGACGCCGCCTTCAACGACTTTACCATCCAACTCAATCACGTCCATGTCTAAATTTACCTTAAACTGAGGTTCCAAAATCTTTTCTCCATTCACTTTCACTCGTCCGTCGAATATAATCGTTTCCGAGCCTCGTCGCGAGGCGACCCCTAACGCTGCCAACGCTTTCGACAGTCTCTGTCCTTCCAGTTTGTTCTGTTTCTTCTCCTGTGGAGTTTGGACGATATCACCGTTAAAGCGCGTTTTTCTATTGTTGTTGTTGCTCCTCGAAGATGAGAATCCTGTATTGTTCGTACTACTTCGTCTCGATGGTGACGATGAGGAAGAGGCACTGGCGCTTGTGATAGCGCGTTCGTTCTTCGTATCACCGTTAGAAACAAAAAAGCGACAGACACCCGAGGCACTTTTTGGTGCGCAATTCGTACGTTGTCGTTGGAAGAAGACGCTCGTCGTCGTCCCAAGCATGGAACGCACGGCGCTGCTCATCGTGGGTGTACTAGTACGACGATCTCTGAGAGCTAACGACGGCGATGTCAAAGAAGATAATGCGCGTTGAATTCGTGGGTACGCGGTAGGCTTCTTCCTTCCCCGTGAGGTACTTAGTAATAGGTCACGCAAAAAATAATTACGACGAAGAATTTTAGTATGGCCATAGTCGAATTTCACAAAAATTCATCCTTCATTAAAAGCTCCTCTCAACATTTACTAACCAAAAAAGTCCTCGTGAGGAGTATATTATTTGTACCACTCGCACGAGTAAAACGAGTATTGGTAGTAGGAGTAGGAATAATAGTAGAAAGATAGTAGAAAGACACGAGAGCGTAAAGTGGAAACATCGCGTCGCAAGCGCGAATATATAGAAATACTCACGCGTAAGACGCGGAGAATGGGACTGCTCAAGCAATACCGAGCGAAATCAACGACATTTCGCGATGGAAAGTCGGCTGCAGATTTTGTGAGCAAAGAAAGCTCGTTCGATAAGATCAACAACAAGAACAGACGTGCGGACGATAGTAAGAGAGCGTCTTCAACGACTGGTTTTTCTAATAACGGAGGAGACGATAAGAAGCAACAACAAGTGAAAAAATGGAAAACGAAACGCGCTGGTGCGAAAGAAAGACGAATTCGCATATTGCGTTCTTTACCACTCTCGAGAGCGTTGACGGAACAGGAGCTCGCGAAGATGTTCAAAACGGTGTTACAACCAGTGAGGGCGAAATATGGTGGCGCCGGATTTGCAAAACCAAGCGTATACGTGGACATCTCCGATGAATATTTCTCGGAAAAGTTTCAAGAACTGTTCGATGAGCATGTGGAAGGTTTCGGCGGCAAGTCGTTGGTGAAGATGGGTAAAGAGGAGATGTTATGGCAGAAAAGGTTAAAAGAGAAACAAGGCAGAGAAAAGAACGACGATAATAGCAATAGTGGTACTAATACTAATGATAATAATAATTATAGAAGTAAGAAACGACGGTCAATAAAAAGAGGAGAAGAAAATGCCGACGACGCCGCGAATGCGCCGCTGAGCCGCAAACAGAGGAAACTCGCGTTGCGAAGAGGTGAAGTCGTTCTCGACAGCGACAAGAAGATTAGCGATACCAAGGCAATGAGCGAGCTGCAAAAACAAGCTTTAGCTGCCGCAGAGGCTGCTTTTGGTTGATTAGAGATCATGTACTCATTAATGATTGTAAATTAAACTTTTGTTAATTGTTGTGTTTGGAATAATTTGGAGAAACGCATGAGAAAAGAAGTCCAGCGTGGCAACGTCATCATTTCTCACGCGCGTGCGCTTATTACATTCTACACGCACAATCATGGCCGTCACCACGTTCATAGCTTCGCGCTTCGCGACTACCGCAGTCGCCACCTCTCAAAGGCAGGAGCAGAAGAAGGCGACGACTACTGTTCGAAGTTCTACTCAAAAGTCGTCATCGGTCGCGTTATCGTCGTCGACGTTTCATAATCATCAACAATCCAAACACATCATCACACAGAAAAAGAGAACACAAACGATCATCGCACGCGCCGATGTCGACAAAGGTGGAAACGCCTCCATTCCGACACCATCGACTGCCACTCCAAAGACGAAAGTCCCAGAGTCATACATCAAACTTCTCTCTTTGTCTGAGTTACCGAGGGGCGACAGGAAGAAAATTGACGCTTTGGGGAAGTCTATTTTACTCTTCTGGTACAGAGACTCGATTTGCGCGATTGAATCGAGATCACCGTCAGAAGGCGCGTATTCCGAGGGGTTTGAGAAAGCTAGATTGACCCAAGATGCGTGTATCGAGTGCCCGACGACGAAATCGACCTTTGATTTGAAAACCGGAGAAATTAAGTCGTGGTATCCGGATAATCCAGTGTTGGCAAAGTTAACACCGCAGGAGACATGTAGAAATATGGAGGTTTTTCCAGTCGTGGTCGCGGAAGAGGAAGAAGCGATCTACGTTGGCGTGAAAGATGGAAGTTTGGGGGCGGGGTTTGTTTCGCAGTCGTTTAAAGGTGGGTCGGACACGAGTTTGGAGAACAACAACGTTTTTGGGATCGAGCCGAGAATGTACACGGAGGATGGAGAGGTTTTGGAGGATGAGAGTTCGAGTGGATTGACGAAATTAGATCCGGCGACAGTGGCGGTGAGCATCGCGGGTGTGGCGGCATTGGCGGTTGGGGGAACCGCGACGTGCTTGTATTTTGAAAACTACTTGCTTTTGGGTATCTTTTGGATCGTCGGGTTTGCGGCGGCAGCAAAGGTTGCTCTCGATGTCACGGGCGTTGACATCTCCGAATTGACTAAAGGTGATTGACTAAGACAAAAGTAATTTATAACATATATTATTCTGCTGACTTAAAAAAATCGCAATTGCTATCATATATAATATACTCTCTTCTTAGTAAGAAATCTCACTATGTAAACAACTCGTTGTACATTTTATATTCACCGCTACTTTTCTCAAATTTAAGCTTGGCCAGTCGCGGCGGCAATCTCAGCCGCGAAGTTAGACTCTTTCTTTTCGATACCTTCGCCCAAGTTGAATCTCTCGAAGCGACGGATGGAGATTTTCTCGCCCAATTCCG
>MDTG01342922.1_pt1 | contig 10411 bp, 8 predicted proteins | sample 811421 | NCBI WGS metagenome assembly MDTG01 (sample SAMN05326645, study PRJNA326480) | marine metagenome | isolation source: seawater | place: Pacific Ocean: South East | collected 2011
AAGCCGGGAAGCCTGAAGCCACGCGGTGGTCACCACCTTGAGCCGCAAGGGTTCAAGGGCCTATTCGTCAGCGGTACCGTGGGTCATTTTATTGTTCGCAGTTGTAGCGTCGCCTCGCCACCTATCGGCGTCATACGCTCTCATCGACGGCATAGCCTCGTCACCTCAGGGTGCAGCGCCCCTGCAGGCGCCTTAATCAGCCAAGAGCGCTTCCGATGGCTGACCTGAAGGCAGAGAAAACAGCGTTGCGGCGAGCACTGCGGAGCACGCGGGATCAGCTGACAGACAAACAACGACATCTTGCGTGCCAAAGCGCCCATCAACATCTCAAAAACTGGCCCGTCTGGGAATCAGCTGACGTCATTGCCAGCTATTTACCACATCAGTCAGAATTCGATCCGTCTGGACTACTGGCACACAGGCGCCCCCGGTCTCAGGTGGCCTGCCCCAGAGTCGTCGGCACCACGCTGAACTTTCATTTGTGGCAGGACGGTGATGCAACCGAGACAACGATCGGCGGCGTTCTTCAACCAGTGGCCTCCGCCACGCCCGTCTCAATCGAGGCCATTGATCTGTTTATCACGCCGCTGCTGGGTTGCGGGCGCACCGGCATGAGGCTGGGTTACGGTGGAGGGTTTTATGATCGACTCTTTGTCACGGCCCGCGGATTTCGGCTAGGGGTAGGCTTCGCGCAACAACGCATCGGCGACTGGCAAGCAGAAGCACACGATAAACCCTTGAACGGCTTCTTAAGCGACGCTGGGCTGGTGCTCTTTCCTCCCGGGCACTAGCTTGGCGGCGCCACAAACAGTGATCAAACGACCGACATTCATCGTCGCACCACTTGGGTAGTCATCCTGTCGCTGGGCGGCCTAAATACTCTCTATAGGCCAAATTATCGGTCTCTTCCCAAAACCGATAACCCAATCGAGACAGTGCTTTTTTGAGCGCAGCACGCTTGCTGGCGGGCACTTGCATGCCCACCAGTATCCGACCAAATGCAGATCCATGGTTTCTGTAATGAAACAAGGAAATACTGAATTCATTCCCCAGCGCATTGAGGAACTGCAGCAAACTCCCAGGACGCTCCGGAAATTCCACTCGAAACACCATTTCGTCGGCAATGTCTCGAGAAACTCTCCCTCCGATCATATGACGCAGGTGCAGCTTAGCGGTCTCGTTATCCGTCATATCCAGTACCCGATAACCCTTGCGCTCCAGCACTGACTGCAGTGCGGATACCCCCTCGTCATCCGGAGTGACAGTCAGCCCTACAAAGACGCGTGCTTCTCCAGACGTTTCGTACCGATAGTTAAATTCCGTGATATTACGCTTGCCAATCGCGCTGCAAAAAGTGCGGAAGGCACCCGCACGCTCAGGAATGGTGACGCTCAATATTGCCTCGCGACGCTCACCAATTTCAGTGCGCTCAGAAATGTAGCGCAGCCGGTCAAAATTAGTATTAGCCCCGCTGACGGTTGCTGCCATGGTTTTCCCGGTCATGGCGTGGGCTTCAGCAAACTTTTTCATGCCTGCTACCGCCAATGCGCCTGCCGGCTCCGCAATGGCCCGTGTGTCTTCAAAGATGTCTTTCACTGCGGCACAGATTTCGTCTGTAGAAACCGTCATCACCTCGTCGACGCACTCACGGATCACTCGAAAAGTCTCTTTGCCCACCTGAGCCACCGCACAACCATCTGCAAATAAGCCCACTTGCCGTAACGTGACCCGACGTCCTTTGTTGAGTGCTGCTTGAGTACAGGCAGCATCTTCAGGCTCGACACCAATGATCCGCGTGTTGGGCCATGTATATCGAAGATAAGCGGCCATGCCCGCTAACAAACCGCCGCCGCCGCAACAAATGAAAACATAATCAAGCGGGCCGGGTGCCTGCCTCACCAGTTCCATCGCCACCGTGCCCTGACCCGCTATCACATCGGGGTCATCGAAAGGATGAATAAAAGTAAGGCCCTGTGTGGCTACCAGCTCAGCTGCACGAACCGCCGCCTCATCAAAGGTGTCACCGCAGAGTACGACTCTTGCACCGCGAGCACGCACCGCATCAACCTTAATAGCAGGAGTGGTCACTGGCATGACAATGGTCGCTTTAATGCTGAGCCTTTGGGCTGCCAGTGCGACGCCTTGAGCGTGATTACCCGCCGACGCTGCTACCACACCCGCTTGACGCGCCGACTCATCGAGCCGACTCATTTTGTTGTAGGCGCCCCGACATTTGAAAGAAAAGACGGGTTGCAGGTCTTCCCTTTTCAGCCATATCTGGTTGTTCAATCGCGACGATAAGAGCGGCGCTACATCTAACGGCGTCTCTCGCGCCACGTCGTAAACCCGAGCGTTTAATATTTTCTTGATGTAAGAGTGTGGCATAACCCAACTGCTTCGCAGAAAAGCTAAAGACTATAGGGGTTTACCGCCCGCATGGCACGGACCGTTCTTGGCAAAATGGCCGCTGCCATTGTGGATAAGGCGATCTCAGTGTGCGTAGCGCACTTGCATGGCATCGAGGGTCATTGGCCGTATTTTTGACGCATTACCCGCCGCACCAAATGACTCGTAACGGTCAACACAAATCGCTTTCATCGCTTCCTGACTGGCCGCCAGGTATTTTCGGGGATCAAACTCGGCTGGGTGTGTCGTTAAAAATCGTCGAATGGCGCCCGTTGAAGCCAGCCTCAGATCGGTATCAATATTGACTTTACGGACCCCGTGCTTGATGCCTTCTACTACCTGCTCAACCGGCACACCATATGTCTCTGGAATCTCACCGCCATTGTCATTGATGATGGCAAGCCAATCTTGCGGCACAGCAGACGAGCCATGCATGACTAGGTGGGTATTAGGAATACGTGCATGAATCGCTTTAATGCGATCCATCGCAAGGATGTCGCCAGTCGGTGGGCGTGTAAATTTATAAGCCCCGTGACTGGTGCCACAGGCAATTGCCAATGCATCAACACCGGTATCCGTCACAAACTGAGCAGCCTCTTCAGGATCTGTCAGTAGTTGGTCATGACTTAAGATACCCACCGCACCAATGCCGTCTTCTTCGCCCGCTTCTCCCGTTTCTAAGGACCCAAGACATCCAATTTCGCCTTCCACTGACACACCACACGCGTGCGCCATTGCAACGACCTGCCGCGTGATGTTGGCGTTGTAATCGTAATCCATCGGGGTTTTGCCATCTTCCCCCAGAGACCCGTCCATCATCACCGAACTGAAGCCCAACTGGATCGATCGCTGGCAGACACCCGCTGAGGTGCCATGGTCTTGATGCACCACGACGGGAATATGCGGAAACTCTGTCATGGCCGCCTCCATGAGTGCGCGCAAAAATGGCGCGCCCGCATAGTTGCGAGCACCGGCACTCGCCTGCATGATGACGGGCGAGTCGGTTTCATCCGCCGCCTCCATAATCGCACGCGTTTGCTCGAGGTTGTTCACATTAAAAGCCGGTACGCCATAGCCACACTCTGCGGCATGGTCCAGTAATTGCCTTAAGCTGATCAGCGCCATTTCTGTTCTCCTATTGGTCTTTTTAGTCTTGCGCGCGTTCGTTGAGCACTGCCACCACTGGTAACGTCTTGCCTTCGACATATTCTAAAAATGCGCCGCCACCTGTCGAGATATACGATATGTTATCCGCGACGCCAAATTGATCTATCGCGGCTAACGTGTCGCCGCCGCCGGCCAATGAAAAACTCTCGCTCTCTGCAATTGCATCCGCCAGTACACGAGTGCCCGCCGCAAAGGCCTCTTGTTCAAAAACACCCAGCGGGCCATTCCACAAAACCGTCGCCGCACTGTGAATGCGGCTTGCGATCTCTGCCGCCGTACTCGGTCCCACGTCTAAAATCATATCGTCAGCCTTCACATCAGCTGCCAGCTTAATCTCAGCATGTTGAGGCGCATCAATACCTGGGGCAACGATGACGTCTATGGGCAATGGAATATCCACCCGATCCATTAATTCGCGGGCGGTATCTAAAAGATTCCATTCGCATAACGATTGGCCAACGGGGTAACCCGCAGCGGCCAAAAACGTATTGGCAATGCCCCCACCCACAATCAAGCTATCGCAGCGCGCTGCCAGCTGACCCAAAACGTTTAGCTTGGTGGAGATCTTGGATCCTCCCACAACAGCCATCATGGGTTGTTGCGCGGTGGTGAGCGCACGCTCTAACGCGGTCAACTCAGCATGGAGAAGTGGACCCGCACAGGCCACTGGCGCATACCTCGCTACCCCATGAGTAGAAGCCTGCGCTCGGTGCGCGGTTCCAAAAGCATCCATTACAAAAATGTCGCACAAAGCGGCGTAAGTGGCTGCCAAGCTATCCTCGTTTGCCGCTTCTCCAAGGTTAAACCGCACGTTCTCTAACAACACAACATCACCAGGGAGAGGGGCTACCGTTCGCCACTCTTTGGCCAGCAAAACGTCACGCCCCAGCAACTCGGCGAGGCGCGTTGCGATAGGTGCTAACGAGCCTTCCTCTCGCCATTCTCCCTCAGGGGGTCGCCCTAAATGTGACATCAACATCACCGCCGCACCTTGCTCTAACGCCGCTAAGATGGAAGGAACAGCGGCTCTCAACCGGGCATCATTGGTAATTGCGCCATCGCGAAGTGGGACATTAAGATCCTCCCGAATCAGCACGCGCTGTCCTGCAAGCTCAAGGTCCGTCATCAATTTCATGGTGCCTCTCCTTGCGCGGCGCCCTGTGATAATGCGATTTTAGCCTGCCAAGCCAGTGCCACATCAATCATGCGGCTGGCATACGCCCACTCGTTGTCAAACCAGATCAAGATTTTGACCAACCGTCCCGCCGCTACCTGTGTTTGTTTAGCATCCACAATCGCAGAGGCGGCCTCGCCCACAAAATCGCAAGACGCCAAAGGCTCAAGCGAGTAATCCAGCACACCCGCTAATGCACCTTCTGCCGCGGTACGCAGCGCTGTATTAACGTCCTCACTCGTGCAAACACGATCCGTCGCCACTGTCAGCTCAATTGCCGACACTTTAGTGGTGGGAACTCGGAGCGCGTGAGCCGATAGCTTGCCCGACAAATCCGGCAGTATCCGCTCAATACCCACTGCCAGTCCGGTATCAACCGGAATGATGGATTGCGATGCGGCGCGCGTTTTGCGCAAATCCGTATGGTGGTAGGCATCCAGCACGGGCTGATCATTCATTAGGGAATGAATCGTCGTAATGGTGGCGGCCTCAATACCCACCGCGCGACTCAGCGTCGCTAAGACAGGAACAACCGCGTTTGTCGTACAAGAAGCGGCCGACACGACCGTCATCTCTGCCGACAGCGAATCACTATTCACGCCGTACACGATGGTCTCATCGACATCCGATTCTGCTGGTTGCGAAAACAGTACGCGTGAAGCGCCCGCCTGCAAGTGTTGCTCAGCGGTAATACGGTCGGTAAAGGCGCCCGTGCACTCCAATACCAGATCAATTTGGTGTTGCTGCCAAGGCAACAACGCGACCTCGGCAACGTGGCTTAAAGGTACCGAGCACTGATCGATGACAAGAGATGATGCCGCTCGCGCGATCGCTCCCGGATACCGTCCATAGTTGGAATCGTAGCGTGCGAGATGGACCACTGTATCGGCATCAGCAATTTCATTGATGGCAGCAAGGGTGAGTCTCGCACGTGCGTCCTCGCGGGAGGCGTACACCCTTAGCAGGGTCCGACCGACTCGACCAAAACCGTTGATAGCAAATCGCATTGTCAATCGAGGATCACTTCCTCGACAGCAGCAACCACGTTGTCTACGGTCAAACCAAAGTGCTGATAGAGCGCTGCAGCGGGAGCTGATTCACCGTAAGTAGACATGCCCACAACGCGGCCATCCAGCCCCACGTACTTGTACCAAACATCAGTATGGCCAGCCTCGACGGCCACTCGCGCCAGCACCTCACTGGGTAAAACCGCTTCTCGGTATCCCGCTTCCTGGGCATCGAACAGTGCCGCACAAGGCATGGATACCACCCTGACACCCCTTCCGGCAGCCGTCAGCTGTTCAGCTGCCGTGACCGCTAACCCCACCTCTGAACCGGTCGCAATGAGCACAGCGTCTAATGGGCCTTGCTCGGCAACCAATGTGTAACCGCCGCGGTGTGCGCCGGCGACCTGCTCTGCTGTTTTAACCTGAGCAGGCAATGTCTGACGAGAAAATACCAATGCACTGGGGCCTGACTCCCGCATCAATGACTGCTTCCACGCAATCGCCGATTCAGCCGCGTCACAGGGCCGCCAGGTATGCAGATTAGGCGTCGCCCGCAGCGCCGTTAACTGCTCTACCGGTTGGTGAGTGGGGCCGTCCTCGCCAAGGCCAATTGAGTCGTGCGTGAAAACATAAATGACACGCTTGCCCATTAACGCCGACATACGAATAGCGTTACGCGCATATTCCATGAAGATCAGGAAGGTCGCGCCGTAAGGAATAAAGCCGCCATGCAAAGCAACGCCATTCATAATGGCGGCCATCGCAAATTCTCGCACACCGTAATACAGATAATTGCCGCTGGCGTCCTCAGACGAGATGCCCGATGCACCCGACCAGAGCGTCAGGTTCGACCCCGCAAGATCTGCTGAGCCGCCCAATAGTTCAGGCAAATTGGGGCCCAATGCATTTAAAGCCTGCTGGGACGCCTTGCGCGAAGCGATATCGGCACCTGCAACAACGCACTCATCGATATAGGCGTCCGCTTGTTGCGGAAAATCACGCGGCAATGCGCCGGTCAAACGTCGCAGGAGCTCATCCGCCAAATCCGAATGGGCGGCTCGGTATGCATCAAATTGCGCACCCCATTCTGACTCTAACGATGCGCCCTTCGCTCTCCCGTCCCACGCTTCACGAATCGCATCAGGAATCTCAAAAGGTGGATGCTGCCAGCCAAGCGCCTCGCGTGTGAGCGCTATTTCATCGTCCCCCAGTGGCGCTCCGTGGCAACCTTCGGTGCCCTGCTTGTTCGGACTGCCTTTGCCAATAACGGTCTGGCAACAAATCAGCGTAGGTCGATTATGCTCAGCCTTTGCAGCAACAAACGCCGCCTCGATCGCATCAGGATCGTGGCCGTCCACAATCGGAATCACATGCCAGCCGTAGGCCGCGAAACGCTGCGGCGTATCATCGGTAAACCAACCTTCGACCTCACCATCAATTGAAATACCGTTGTCGTCGTAAACAGCAATCAGCTTGCCAAGGCCCAATGTCCCCGCCAAAGAGCATGCCTCATGAGAAATCCCCTCCATCAGGCAGCCATCACCCAAGAAAACCCAAGTGTGATGATCCACCACACCATGCCCCTCTCGGTTAAATTGTGCCGCCAGCGTTTTCTCAGCAATCGCCATGCCAACCGCATTCGCCAAGCCCTGCCCAAGTGGACCCGTTGTCGTTTCAACACCGGGGGTGTAACCGTACTCAGGATGTCCCGGCGTTTTACTGTGTAACTGTCGGAAGTTTTTTAAGTCGTCAGTTGTCAACTCATAACCGGTCAAATGGAGCAGCGAATAGATCAACATGGACCCATGGCCATTTGATAAAACAAAGCGGTCTCTATTGGGCCATTGTGGGTTTGCCGGGTTATGGCGCAATACTTTATTCCACAGCACCTCGGCAATATCTGCCATGCCCATCGGAGCACCAGGGTGACCACTGTTGGCGGCCTGTACGGCATCCATCGCTAGGGCACGGATAGCGTTGGCCAATTCTATTTGAGCGGGCATGAAAACTCCGGGATCGCAGGGCGAGCCGTATTGTCCGCGATGCCGGGCTGATGGGCAAATATCGCTAATCAACTCGCATCAAAAGTCAGTGTCTCTCGCCGATATCCAGGCTCTGCAATCCGAGTCCCATAGGATAAATAAGAGGGGAATAAGATGAATAAGCTCTCTTCGGGCGTCACTGCCGCTAATAGCTCCAACGAGTCAGGTACCGCGAAAGGGGCATGCCAAAGTACGTGGACCTCTTATTGTCGACGGGAGGCGCCGTGAGGGGAAGAGGACGAAACCTGCGCGCGTTGTCTATATTCGCCTTGCTAAGCGCATCAACCCTTCCGAGGGCCTTTCCACTTCATGGCCTGATCCGGGGCCTGTCTCGAAGGTCATTCAACGTGGCTCAAGCTATCTCAGGACAGCGCTGAACCGGACACCACTTCGACGCCCGCTGAGGTGCCTAACAGCAATACATCAGCTGGCCGATTGGCAAACAGCCCATTACACACCACACCGGCCATCTGATTAATGCGGGTTTCTGTGTCTACGGGATCGCTAATATGCAAACCGTGAACGTCTAAAATTAGATTGCCATTATCGGTGATCGTCTCTTCACGCCACACTGGTTGCCCACCTAACTGCGCCAATGCGCGCGCAACATGACTCCTCGCCATGGGAATCACCTCAACGGGAAGGGGGAAGACTCCCAGCACGCCGACCCGCTTGCTCGCGTCTGCGATACAAATAAACTCCTCTGATGCAGCCGCAACAATCTTTTCTCTCGTCAGTGCCGCGCCACCCCCCTTGATCAGCGCGAGCTGCGCATTGGCTTCATCTGCGCCGTCGACATAAACATCTAGCGGCCCAACGCTATTGAGGTCCATCACCGGCAGTCCGAGCTCCCGTAGCAAAGCAGCCGAGCGCTCTGAGCTGGCAACGGTTGCCTCGATGCGCGAGCGGATGGCCGGCAGGGTGCGAATGAAGCACTCAGCAGTCGTACCCGTGCCGATGCCCAACAGCAGTCGATCGTTATGCCGCGCTGCAACGCGTTCAAGCGCTGCCTCGGCCACTTGTTCCTTTAAGGCTTGTTGGTCCACACGTGCTCCCGGTAGCAACTTGGCATTGTCAGGCAAAGGAGTATAGCCCCGAGAGCACATAAGTAGGGGCTCAGGCCGCCGAGCGTCTATTCATCAAAATATTTAGATAAACAGGCGGCGCAGTGTTAGCCTTTACCCATGGCTATTGCTTCGACAGTCGTTCCGATCAGTCCTTCCCATCGGACCCAACGCCCACCTGAACCGCTTCACGCGCTGTTCAGTGCGGCCGGGCACCCGTTGCGGATGGGTATCTTGCGGGTGCTGAAAGCGGAATCGTTCAGCGTTTCGGAGCTGTGCGATCTGTTTTCAATGCGCCAAAGCGCATTGAGCCACCACCTCAAAATTCTGGCGGAAGTGAACCTATTAAGCCGACGGCCTGAAGGGACCGCTACGTTCTACCGTCGACAATTACCGGAAGGCCCGCATAAAAGTTTGCGGCAAACCATGTTCGACGATATCGACCAGCAACCCCTTGGGCATGACCTAGTGCTGGGCCTGCAAAGGGTGCAACGCCAGCGCGAGGCGCACTCGGCGACCTTTTTTCGTGAGCATGGCGAACAGTTTAAACGTCACCAGGAGTCCATCGCATCTTGGGAAGACTACAGCCGCGCAACGCTTCACTTACTCGACAGAGCGGGAAACTTTATTGGAAATACCCTCCTCGAAGTGGGCCCCGGTGACGGTCGTCTGCTCCCCGCGTTATCAAAGCGAGGCGCAGCGGTCGTCGCGCTCGATAACGCCGAAGAGATGCTCGATGCCGCGAAACAAAACGCCGGGGCTTTAGACAATGTTCAATTTTGTTACGGCGAACCGGCCTCGCTGATAGATCATGTAGGCACTTTTTCGGCTGCGATCGTCAATATGGTGCTTCACCATGTGCCTGATCCAAAAAGACTCATCGCTGAGATCGCTCATCTGTTGGCCGCCGGCGGGCACCTTATTGTGAGCGAACTTTGCCCACACGATCAGGCATGGGCACGGGAACACTGCGGAGACTTATGGCTGGGACTCGATCCTGACGCGCTCCGTACCTGGGCCGCTGATGCCGGCCTAGAACACAACGCCGAACTCTTCTTCGGTCAACGAAATGGCTTTCAAATACAAATACAGCACTTTATCCATCATTAAACCTAACGTTAGGAACCCACATCATGAGTGAGTATTCTCTCTTCACGTCTGAGTCAGTCTCAGAAGGGCACCCAGATAAGATGGCGGATCAGATTTCCGATGCCATTTTAGACGCCTACCTCAGCAAAGATCCCGATGCACGCGTCGCGGTGGAGACGCTAGTGAAAACGGGCATGGTGGTGGTCGCGGGCGAAGTGACCACCGCGGCCAACGTCACTCCCGGCGAACTCGAGACGGTGATTCGGCAGACGGTCCTCGATATTGGCTTTGACTCCTCCGAGGTCTGCTTCGATGGCAATACCTGCGCAGTCATTAACGCCATCGGACAACAGTCGGCGGATATTGCCCTAGGCACCCATGAGGCAGATGAAGCCAGCCAAGGAGCCGGCGACCAAGGACTCATGTTCGCGTTTGCCTCGGACGAGACTGAGGTGTTGATGC
>MDTG01070946.1_pt1 | contig 10410 bp, 10 predicted proteins | sample 811421 | NCBI WGS metagenome assembly MDTG01 (sample SAMN05326645, study PRJNA326480) | marine metagenome | isolation source: seawater | place: Pacific Ocean: South East | collected 2011
AAAAAAACTGTTAGTCAATATCTTAAAGATAACTCTAAAATAAAGTTTTTAAGTTTGACTAAAAAAGAAATATTAGAAAGATTCGAAATATGGAATGAGCAATCTTCTTCAAAACAAGATTATACTGTAAATCAATTACATACAGATACATTCTTGATTGAAAATACAAAATACAATGTTAAAAAATAATTAGTAGAATTAAAATAATCATTACTATTATCGAAAAATTTTTCATCAGATTGCCAAATTTTAAATTACATAAAGTTGAAAACAATGACTAAATATTATTATTTATTATTTTTGTGTTAAGATTTAAGTTAGTTAGATATAAATAGAAAAATTAATGTTAGTAAAATTAAAATACAAAAATCAATTTTATTTGAGACATCGGGCTATTACATCTTATTCATCAAAAAAAATTGTTAAGTTATTTCCAAATTTTTTTAAACCAGAATCAATTTTGGATATCGGATGCGGTACAGGAGAGTGGATTAAAGCTTTTTAAGATTGTGTTTGTGTTGAATTAAATTAGATGTTTGATATTATAATGATAAATAAAAAACTAAAACAATTACTTGTTTTTTTTGTAACTTTTACTTTAAAGATTATTCCCTCACATCGTATTCGCAAACGTTTCGCTAAAATTGTTGGTCCATATTTTAATGGAACAATTGCTAAAACTGCCTATGGCTTTCCTATGATTGTAAGATTACATGACAATATGAATCGAATTGGATTTGAAGGTAGTTATGGTGTAGTGGCTAAATTTATTCAAAATTTACCAGGAAATGTTTTGTTTATAGATATTGGAGCTAATCAAGGATGTACAAGTATACTGGCGAGTAAAACTTTAAATAAAAAAAGTAAAGATAATAAAGGAGCTGTAATGTCATTTGAACCATCTTATTCTGTGTTTAAGATAATGGAAAAAAATATCTCACTTAATAAGTGCAACAATGTTTATTTGTTCAACAAAGCAATCACATCATCTAGTTCTGAAATATTTCTAAATGAAGAAAATGATGACAATACTGGAGCATCTCATATTTCAGATTCGGGTTCAAAAATAATTGGATCAACACTAAAAGTTGATGACTTAAAAACTATTGGGGATTTTAAAAATATTTATATTAAAATTGATACAGAAGGTTATGAGATGAACGTTTTAAATGGTATTGATGATTTATTTAAAGAAAGATTAGTTCGCAAGGTGATTATTGAAATAGACGATAACAACTTAAACAAATTTGGAAATAATTCCAAAGAAATTTACAAATTTTTTGATCATTATGGATTTAAAGCTAGCTTTGGTATTCAAACTGGTCATTACGATGAGGTTTTTTTTGAAAAGTAATTCTCAAATTTCAGTTGTTATAGCAACACATAATAGAGATAATTTTCTTAAAGAAGCAATCTATTCTGCTATCAATCAAATTTATCCACCCTTAGAAATACTAGTTTCTGACAATGTTCCCAGCAAAGATACAGAATTAATAGTAAAAGAAATTTCTTCAAATTGCACAATTCCAATTCATTATTTTCCACACGACATGAAGGGTAAGAGCTCTATATCTATGAATCTAGCAGTTTCAAAAGCAAAAGGTATTTTTATTGCATTTTTAAATGATGATGATGTGTGGGAACCATCTTATTTAAAAAAAACATTTGAGTTAATTTTAAAAAAAAAAAGTAAAGTCGTTTACACTTGGTTTTCGGATTGGCATCTGAACGAAAAAAAACCTGGAAAAAAATTAGATGAAAATCTTGAAATGAGAGATTTTTTATTGAAAAATCCTGGATGTGTAATTTCTAATTTAATAGTTAATAAAGATTTATTTGTTGGTATTGGAGGTTTTGATGAATACATACATCCGTCTAATGATAAGGATTTTGTAATGAGAATATTATTTTTTGGTTATAAGTATAATGTTTTGAGAGAAAATCTGGTTAATTTGAGAAGACACGAATTCGACAGAGAAACTGATATTTCAGTAGAATTTTTAAGAGGGATGAAAAAATTTTTTAAAAAGCATGATTCGGTTGCAAACTTCACGACAAAAATTAAGTTTTGGTTAAAATATTATTTTTTATTAGTAAAATCAAAAAAATTTTAAAAATTAAAATGAAAACAATAATTCTATGCGGGGGAAAGGGCACACGTTTATCTGAAGAAACTAAACTTATACCAAAACCTTTGGTTAAAATAGGTAAAAAACCAATATTGGTTCACATAATAAAAATTTATATGAAGCACGGTCTAAAAGATTTTATATTAGCACTTGGATATAAGAGAAAATTAATTGAGGATTATTTCAAACTAAATCCTATTAAGGGTGCAAATATAAAATGTGTCAATACTAAACTTAATACAATGACTGGAGGTAGGATATTACTATTAAAAGATCAATTTAAAGATAATGAAGATTTCATGATGACTTATGGCGACGGTGTGGCAAATGTTAATATAAAAAAACTTTTAAATTTTCACAAGATACATAAGAAAATTATAACATTAACAGCTGTTCGACCAACTGTTAGATTTGGTCAGATAGATATTAATAAAAATAATTTTGTGAAAAAATTTAAAGAAAAGCCTCAGATTAATAATAATTGGATTAATGGAGGCTTTTTTGTAATGAACTTTAATGTTTTTAAATATATTAAAAATGAGCAAGAGATGTTTGAACACAAACCAATTGAAAGACTATCTGATATTGGCCAGGTTAAAGCTTTTAAACATTATGATTTTTGGCAGTGTATGGATACTTTAAGAGAAAAAAATTATTTAAACAAACTCTGGATAAGAGGTAAAGCAAAATGGAAATGATCAATAAAATTTATAAAAACAAAAAAGTTTTAATAACAGGGCACACAGGTTTTAAAGGTTCGTGGCTATGTTTTTGGCTTTATTTATCAGGTGCAAAAATATATGGAATTTCAAAAAATATTCCAACAAACCCATCTTTATATAATATTTTGAATATAAAAAAAATAATTTATAAAGATTATAGAATAGATATTAAGGATTTTAATAGGTTAAAAAATTTAATTCACAAAATAAAACCAGATATAATTTTTCATTTAGCAGCCCAAGCATTAGTAAAAAAATCTTATAGAGAAACATTTGAAACTTTTGCAACAAATACGGTAGGCACATTAAATATTTTGGAAATTATTTGTAATTTTAAAAAAAAAATTAATTTAGTCTTAATTACAAGTGACAAAGTATATAAAAATATTAATAAAAAAAAAAAATATATTGAGAGTGACAAGATAGGAGGAGATGATCCTTATAGTAGTTCAAAAGGAGCAGCTGATATTATTGCAAATTCTTATAAATTATTGTTTGAAAAAAAAGGTCATAAAATAATTATTGCAAGAGCTGGAAATGTTATCGGCGGAGGCGATTGGGCTGAGAATAGAATAATATCTGATTGTTTTACTTCATGGAATAGAAACGTTCCCGTTAAAATAAGAAGTCCACGTTCTACTCGACCTTGGCAACACGTATTAGAACCAATTTCTGGATATCTTCTAGCTGGTTATCATTTAATAAAAAAAGATAAGAAAATAACAGGTGAAGCTTTTAATTTTGGTCCCTTTAAATCAGACAATAAAACAGTTAAAGACATTTTATTAATTTTAAAAAAACAATGGAAAAGTTTTAAGGTAAGATTTGTTAATGATAATTACTTTGTTGAGCATAAACTATTACAATTATCATCTTCGAAAGCTCAAAAAATTTTAAATTGGAAATCAACTTTAAATTTTAATGAAACTGTAAAATTTACATCAGAATGGTACTCTGCCTATAGAAATAAAATGGATATGATAAAATTTACCAGAATTCAAATTAAAAATTATGAAAAAAAATTTTTCAAAGTAAATAAATATAAGATATAAAAAGTGGTTTTTAAAGTCATCAATAAAAAAATAATTAAAAATAACAATGGAGCAGTTGTCCATATGTATAATAAGAGTGATAAAATTTTGAAAAAAATTAATGAAGTATATTTTTCAAATATATCACCCAAAGATATTAGAGCTTGGAAAAAAACTAATAGTGAACAGTATTTATGTGTACCAAAGGGTCAAGTTTTATTTGCTTTAAAAAATAAAAGAAAATTTGAAACAATAAAATTAGGTTATCCTTCAAATTATAAAGTTTTATATATCAAACCAAACGTATGGTACGGTTTTATGTGTGTATCAAAATCAAAAGCACTTATTTGCAATATGACAAGTCTAGATAACGATCATGCAAAAAAAGTAAAAAAAAATAGAAATTATTTCAATTTTAAATGGGATCAAAAACACTAGCTATATTAGGCTATTCAGGTTTTGTTGGGTATAGAATTTGTAAAAATTTAAGTAATTCATTTAAGATTATTAAAATTGATAGAAATTTAAAACTTAAAAAAAAAAATAAAATAGATTATTTAATTTGTTGTTCTGGACCAAATAAATACTGGTGTCTAGAAAATAAAAATTTTGTTAATCAAAAGTCTAATAACTTTTCAAAAAAAATAATTGAATTTTGTAAAAAAAACCACGTAAAAAATTTAATGTATTTTTCGTCAATTCAAGTTTTGAAAAAAAATGATAGAAAAATGAAACCATATATTAACTGGCATAAAAACATGGAATTAAATTTAAAAAAATTAAAAATTAAAAAAAAAATTATAAGATTGCCCAATTTGTTTGGCAAACCACACATTACTAAGAAAAATTTCTGGAATTTTTTTATAAATTTTATAATCAAAAATTGCATTTCAAATAAAATTATTGAAATTAGAAATAATCCCAATCAAATTATATATGCAATGCCTTTAAACTTTTTTGTTAAAATAATTAAAAAAGAAATAAATAAAAAATTTTTAAAATTAAACAAAATTATAAATTTAAATAAAGATTTTAAATTTAAAACTAGTGAATTAATTCATACAATTGAAAGAACTTTAGAAAAAAAAAATTTAAAACCAAAATTCATTACGCAGGATGATCAATCAAAAAGATATTTTTTAAGAAAAGTTTTGAATAAAAGAAAATTAAAATATTTTAACTTGGAGATGGTAGATTTGATTAAATTTACAAAAAAAAAATTCGTTAAATGAAAAAAATTATTATTCTGATCTTAATATGAATAAAATAATTGCAATATTAGACAAAGAATATCCACCATGCCATTCATTTGTAGATGGAATGCTAACTACTATACTACCGAAAGAAAAAGATATTAAATTAGATTTAATTGTTTCAAAAAGTGATAGTTTTAAAGTCTGTAGGTATAAAAAAGCTACTTGTTTAGCCCTATTGTATCCAAGAAGAGGAATTTATAGATTACTAAATATAGCGAAAGTTTTTTTTTTGATAAATATATTAAAAAAAAAAAATAAAGAAAAAAAAATTTGTTTATTTGTGAGAAATGATCCTTTATTTTTATTAACCTGCACATTTGTTAAAAATAAAAATATAAAGCTTATATTTCAAAGTTCTTTTCCTCACGAGGTAATATCTGGAAATTTTTTTAAAAGATTTATCGCTAAAATGATTTATGAAATAAGCAAAAATAAAGTTGATAGTTTACTTGCAGTTAGTCCAAAAGGCTTAATAAGATTAAAAAATTTAATGCCAAATGTTAAAAAGGCTGAGTTTATTCCTTTATTATCTAATAAAAATCCTAAAGTTATTAACTTTGAATTGGCTGATAAAAATGAAAAAGTTAAATTTATTTACGCAGGCGATCACAGTAAGTTAAGAAAACTCGAGGTTGTAATATATGCTATAATTAAATCCATTAACAAAGGATTATTTGCAGAGTTTAAGTTTATTGGAGGCGAACAAACAGATATAATTAGATTATCTAATTTACCCGGAGCAGAAAAGCTCATTAAAAAAGGAATTTTAACTTTTACACAAAAAATTCCAAGAAATAATTTAATAGATTGCTATACAAATTTTGATGTTGGTCTTTGTTTAATTCCACCTGATAAACATTATGTTGAAGCATCACCTACAAAATTAACTGAATATCTAAACTCAGGACTTGCAGTATTAGCAAGCAAAGGAATAGAGTTACAAGAAAAGATTATAGAAAATTCCCAAGCAGGATTGTTATGTAATTGGGATGTTCACTCAATAGCTAATGCTTTAATTGGAATTTCAGCAAATAAACAAAATCTTCTTAATATGAAAAAAAAAGGTTTTAAATATTCAAATGAAATCTTAAGTTACAAAAATTACGTTGATATATTTAAAAAATTATTAGTCCCATAAAATGATAGATTTAATAGGATTAATCTCAATTACTCTTGTTATTATATTAACAATTATTTTAGCATTTCGTTTTCAAAGTGTTTCAAAAATACTCTATACAGCATTAATTGTAAGGTTTTTATTATTGCTTCTAGGAAATTATGTTATTACGCTTCCAGATAGCACTACCGATGCATTAGCATTTGAGGCTAGAGCATGGGCAATGTCTCAAGATACCTTAGGCAACATAATAAAAACTTACAAACCCATTGGTAGTGGTTTTTATGTTTGGTTAATTTCTATCTTATATAATCTTTTTGGTAGAAGTGTATTGATGATAGAGTCCATGAGTTTATTATTTGGAATGTGCTCTGTATTTATAGGCTGGAAAATTGCAAAAATACTCTACAATGAAGAAATAGCAATTAAAGTCGGATGGTTAATTGCTTTATTTCCTACATTGATTTTATATTCAGTTTTAGTTCTAAGAGAAGCTTATATATGTTTTTTTCTTTTACTTGCTATCTACGGTGTAGTTTCATGGATAAAAAATAACAACTTTAAGTCTATTTTTTATATAATTTTAGGTTTTGTAATGGCAACATTATTTCATGGAGCTATGGCTGTAGGAGGAATTACTTTTTTATTACTTATGATATCCTTATTTTTAAAAAAATTTTTTAAAAATTTGATTGAAGGTAAAGTTGAATTTAAAAATATTTCTTTTGTTTTTTTTGCCTTAATCTTTTTTTTATTTTATCTGGGAAATTATATTTATATCCCTAAGCTTGGATATTTTTGGGATATAATATTTAATCAAAAAATATTTTCAAATATGATAGCTAGTGCGAGAGGTGATGCTTCATATCCCGACTGGATAAATATTAAATCAAATATAGAATTTTTTTATAAAACCCCTATTAGAGTATTATATTTTCTTTTTTCACCTTTTCCGTGGGATGTGAGTAAATTAATCCATTTGATTGGATTATTTGATAGTTTTGTATATATGATATTAACCTATTGTATCTACCGTAATCGAAAAGTTATTTTAAGAAACCCTGCTTTACTTTATATTTTGGTAATATTAATTTTTTATCTAGTTGCCTTTTCTTTGGGCGTTGGAAATTTTGGAACTGGAATAAGGCATCGCGCAAAGTTTGTTATTATGCTAATATTACTAGCGGTGCCTTTGATACCAAAAATTACTTCATTGGTAAAAAGATTAAAATTAAAATAGTGAAAATTAAAAATTTGTGATTAAAAATAAAAAGAAAATTTTTGTTAGTGGTTCAGCTGGATTTATCGGCTATTCATTATGTGTTGAGCTCTTAGAACGAGGTGATAACGTTATAGGTGTTGATATCCATAATGACTATTATGATCCAAAAATTAAAGAGGCAAGATTTGAAATTCTAAATAAATTCTCTAATTACAAACATTACAAAGTAGATATTTCTGATAAAAAAAAATTGGAAAATATATTTAAAGATTACAAACCTCATAAAGTAGTAAACTTAGCTGCGCAAGCTGGCGTACGTTACTCTATGGAAAATCCACTTGCCTATATTAATAGTAATATAGTTGGATTTGCAAATATTTTAGAAAATTGTCGTCATTACGAGGTTGAGCATTTAATTTATGCAAGTTCTTCAAGTGTATATGGTGCAAACACTAAAATGCCTTTCTCAGAACATGATAGCGTTAATCACCCTTTATCTATTTATGCAGCATCTAAAAAATCTAATGAACTAATGGCACATACATACAGTTATCTTTACAAATTACCAACCACAGGGCTTCGATTTTTTACAGTTTATGGACCTTGGGGAAGACCTGATATGGCTTTATTTAAATTCACAAAAAATATTTTAGATGAAAAACCTATTAATGTTTTTAATTATGGCAAACATACAAGAGATTTCACTTATATTAATGACATTGTAGAGGGAATTATAAAAACCATTGATAACCCGGCAACTAGTAATAATAAATGGAATAGCAATAAGCCAGATCCAGCCACCAGTAATGCACCATGGCGAGTTTATAATATAGGAAATAATAAACCCGTTCAGCTTATGGATTACATTAATGCTTTAGAAAAAATATTAAATAAAAAGGCAATAATAAATTTTTTACCATTACAGCCTGGAGATGTACCAGACACTTACGCTGACGTTGAAAATTTAAAACAAAAGTTTGATTATAAACCTCAAACATCAGTTGATGATGGGGTATCTAATTTTGTTAAATGGTACAAAGACTATTATAAGACGTGAAAAACAAAAATAAAAATCTTCATTTAGCAGTCATTGGTCTAGGTTATGTAGGTCTACCACTTGCGTTAGAGTTCGCAAAAAAAAGAAAAGTAATTGCTTATGATATTAATCAAAAAAGAATAAAAAAATTAAAAAAGTTTATAGATGTCAATCTAGAAACAACAAAAAAACAATTTAAAGATAGTAAATTAATAAAATTTACTAGCAATATAGATGATATAAAGTTGGCAAATTTTTATATTGTTACTGTGCCAACACCTATTAATAAGTTTAAAAAACCAGACTTAACACCTTTGCAAAAAAGCAGCAAAACCATTGGGAAAATTTTAAAAAAAAATGATATTATTGTATATGAATCAACAGTCTATCCTGGATGCATCGAGGAAGATTGTGTACCTGTTCTTGAAAAGTATTCAAATTTAAAATTTAATAGAGATTTTTTTTGTGGTTATAGTCCCGAGCGAATAAATCCTGGTGATAAAAAACATGTTGTTTCTAATATAAAAAAAATTACTTCAGGATCAACCCCAAAAATAGCAAGCATAGTAGACGACCTGTATAATGAAATCGTAACCGTAGGAACTCACAAGGCAGCTAGTATAAAAATTGCAGAGGCTGCAAAAGTGATCGAAAATACTCAACGTGATCTAAATATTGCTTTAGTAAATGAATTATCAATTTTATTCAACAAGATGAATATTGATACCCAAGCAGTACTAGCAGCTGCTGGAAGTAAATGGAATTTTTTACCTTTTAAACCTGGTTTAGTAGGAGGACACTGTATTGGAGTAGATCCTTATTATCTTACACATAAAGCAAAAACTATTGGTTACAACCCAAAGGTTATCCTGGCTGGTAGAGAAATTAATTATAATATGGGAAAATATGTGGCATCAAATTTAATTCAAGAAATGAAAAAAAAAAAAATTAATATCAAGAATTCAAATATTTTAATTATGGGCTTAACTTTTAAAGAAAATTGCTCAGATATTCGTAATTCTGGAATTGAAAGAGTAATTTCTGAATTAAGTAAATATAATTGTAATTTAGATTTTTATGATCCGTGGGCAGATAATATGGAAATAAAAAAAAAATATGGCATTTTTCCAAAATCAAAGTTAAAAAAATTTAATTATGATGCAATCATAATATCAGTAGCTCATGATAAGTTTAAAAATATGGGAATAAACGTTATTTCAAATTTTTGCAAAAAAAATCATATTATATATGATTTAAAATTCACATTTAATTCAAATAAAGTTAATTTAAAATTATAAGTTTTTAAAATATTTAAAGTAATTTTATTTTTAAATTTAATTTAAATTAAACTTAAATTTATTAAAAATGAAACACATATTAATTATTGCAAGTTATGGTCCCTCATTAATAAATTTTCGTTTTAATTTAATTAAAAAATTATTATCTAAGGGCTACAAAGTGAGTGTTGCCTCCCCAAAAAATAGATTTTCAGAAAATTTACAAAAAGAATTGAGAGACTTAGGAGTTAATATAAATATTTTTTCACTTTCGAGTGTAGGCTTAAATATTTTCAAAGACTGCAAAACAATTTTAGAAATTTATAAAATTATTCAAAATTCTAAACCTAACATAATAATTTCTTATACAGCTAAACCTGTAATATATACAGGTCTAGTTTTAAAATTTTTTAAAAAAATTGATTATTTTCCCTTAATAACTGGATTGGGCTATGTTTTTATTGATAGAGACAAAATTAAACATAAATTTATTAGATATCTAATAATTAAATTATACCACGAAGCTTTAAAAAGATCAGTAAAAACTATTTTTCAAAATAAAGATGATCAATCTTTATTTTTAAAATTAAAAATAATCAATAAAAATAATATATCTAATA
>MDTG01192659.1_pt1 | contig 10410 bp, 11 predicted proteins | sample 811421 | NCBI WGS metagenome assembly MDTG01 (sample SAMN05326645, study PRJNA326480) | marine metagenome | isolation source: seawater | place: Pacific Ocean: South East | collected 2011
AATTCATTTTGATTAGATGAAACACTAAACAAAGTAATGCTCATTACTAATATAAATATTATTGAAACTAGTTCTAATATTGCTTTAGGCAGCTTTTCTAAAATTTGAAAAAAATAAATATTGTTTTCATAAATATCAATTTTTGATTTAAACTTTTTAATGACATCAGACTCTTTTTTTAAAATTTTTACATCTTTGATTGAAAGAAAAATATTAAGCACTTCTTTTGTGAAAACTTTGTTTAATTCTTGATTTTGGTTAGCTCTTTTACTTAAAGGTTTCTTAAATTTTCTTGTAAATAGAAAAGTAATTACTGATAAGAATATGCCTGATAAAAGAACAATGAACGGTTTAACAAATACTAATAACAAAATTATAAATAGTACAGAAATTACTTCCCTAAATAAGTTTATTAAATGAAATAAATAAAAGCCAAATGATTGCACACTGTAAGTAACATCTCTAGTAATAGTGGATGGATTTTTTTGTAAATGGTTTGCATATGTGCCTAATAAATACTGATTAAAAACTTTTTCTGATATGTTAACTTTAATTTTTTTTATCAGACTAGATTGTATGTAAATTAAAAATACATAAAATAAATTTTTAATCAAAAATAAAGAGGCAACTAATACACTTACTAGAATTATTATGTCAAAACCTAATAAAAAATTTGGGATTAAAATATCAAATTTATTTAATAAATAGTTTTTATCAACCAATACTGAAGCAAAAATTGGAATTGATAGTATAGTAAGAATTTCAAGAATAAAGTTTATAAAATTTAAGAATAAGATAAAGTTTAATTCTAATGATCTTTCTTTATTGTCAATTACTTTAGTAATTTTTTTAAAATGAATCATTATAATTAATTTTTAATTAATTTTTGAATAATCCCATTTAGGAAAATTTATATTATTTTCAATCAGCTTATTTCTCATACTTGTCAAGCCGTTTCCAACAAAGTTTAATAGATTAGAGGTAGAAATCGCATTAAAATTATTTTTATTAAATCCTTCTAGCGCATGCTGGAAATTTCCAGTTCCGCCTGAGATAATTATAGGTTTTATAAATTTTGATGGAATGTCATTAAGCATATTATAATCCAATCCATTCCCAGTGCCATCTCTATCTATTGAATTAATAAATAATTCACCAAAACTACTTTTTTCAATTTTTTTAAAAATTTCTTTCAAATTTTTTTGAATTTTTTTTTTTCCATTTTCAACAAATGAGAAATACTCATTACCGATTTTTTTTAGATCTATCCCTAAAATTATAGATTGTTCGCCATATACTTGGCTTATATCTTCAATTAACTCAGAATTAAAATGAAACGCTGAGTTAATTAATATTTTATCAGATACATTATTAAGAAAAAATTTTGCATCATCTAAAGATTTAATGCCTCCACCTACAGTAATAGGCACAAAACACTGTTTAGAGATTTCTATAACATTTTTTGTAAATATTTTTTTATCTCTTTCGTTTCTTGATACATCCAAAACTATTAGTTCATCTATAAAAGGAGAAATATTTTTAAAATTATAATTATTTTTTAACCAATTTAAGTCGCCTACTTTTTGTAAATTAAAATTTCTACTTTGAAAAAAAAATCCCTCAGCATACAGAAGGCTAAATATTAATCTTTTTTTTAACACTAAATACTCAAAAAATTTTTTAATAATCTTAAGCCTGATGATTGGCTTTTTTCAGGATGAAATTGAACTCCAAAAATATTTTCCATTTGAAAAGCGGCTAAAAACTCTTTTTCATAATTACAACACGCGAATACTCTATTATTTTTTTCATGTTTCATTTTGAATGAGTGAACAAAATAAAAATTATCTTCTTGATTTATATTTTTAAAAAGATCAAAATTTTCACTTATTTTAGAAAGATTGTTAAACCCGACATGCGGTGATCTATACAAGAGTTTATTATCAAATTGAAACCTGGTAACCTCATTGTTAATAAAATTTAATCCCTCACTTATTCCATTTTCTGTGCTTGATTTTCCTAATAATTGCATTCCAAGACAAATACCTAATATTTTTTTTTTCTTGATTAGTATTTGATTTTTCAACTCATCAATTAAATGTAATTTTTTAAGGTTTTCAGTTGCTAATTTAAAGGAACCTACTCCAGGTAAAAAAAAAATAGAAAAGTTTTTAAGATCTTTTGGGTTGTTAACTAAATAAGTTTCTAAATTTAAAAAAGATAACGCATTAGTAAGAGATTTTATGTTACCCATCCCATAATCTATAATTGCTACTTTCATGACTTTTATATTTATAATTTATTTTACTTCAAAAATTGGAGACCATCTGCCGTTTTTTTTTGAAAATAAATTTCTATTGACGTGTTTATCTAGAACCTCGTTAAAATCATCAATTTTCATTTCATAGTAGTCTAAATATAATTTTAAAAATTGCTCTGGAAATTGATTATCATACAGTTTTACTAAATTTTTTGCTTGATCCCTTGTCATTGCACCTCTTCTTATTTCTATTCCTGCGTCTTGGGTTGCCCTACCAAAACCAAATTTGAGATACATAAGATAGGTATGCAAAGCGAAAAACGCTTGGTCATTCTGTGCAAAGTTTGTAAATGTTCCTACATTAGCTGTTTCACTTTCTTTAAATGAAAATTTTTCTTTAGAAAAAAGATAATTTCTGTATGGATCCCATGGTTCAAAGTATCCCCAGTGTGTACATTTTAAATCTTTTTTTTTAAATTCATTTTCATCTACTGTAAAATAATATAATTCATTTTTACTTAAACGGCTTTTGTCACAAATTTTTTTATGATCACCCTCAAAATAATGTTTAACTGTAAATTCGACATCAAAAAAAGGAACATTTTTATTCTGAGTAGATCCACCATATTCAACCTCGCCATCTTCTCCATAAAAAACTAAGTCGATGTTGTGGGTTAGGGCTGTTCTCATAACTGATGTAAAAATTGAAATTAGCCAACCATAATATGGTGAACCTTTCTCAATAAATCCCAATTTATTCATTGTTTGCATTGCTTTTGAATTAGGAGTTATGTGAATATGTTCAAAATTCTGATCAACAAAATTTTTTAAGTTATCTTCTCCAGTTTTTAATTCCAAAGGAGGTTTAACAGTTACTGTGAGAATGTTCATTTGGTATTTATCTCTTAATTGATAAGCTACGTATGTCCCGTCTTTTCCACCACTAACTGGTACTAAACAGTCATAGTGTCCTTTTTTATTTTTTTTTACATTTTCTAAAATTTTTTTAAGTTCCTCCTCTCTTTTATTCCAATTTAATGTCTTTTTCTCCTCCATCCATTGACAAGCATTGCAAAAACCTCTTTGATCAAAAGAAATTCTTGGACGGGTCGACATATTTAGGCAGTTTTTACACCAATAAACTTTTTGCATCTTTAAAGAGAGGAATAGCCGCCATCCACATAAAGCTCCGTACCAGTAATGTAGGATGATGAATTTGAAGATAAAAATAAAATAGCAGATGTAATATCCGAAGGAGCACTCATTCTATTAATTAATGTCTTAGATATATACTTTCTTTTAAATGAATTGCTCATTTTTTCTTTAGTGCCAGCTATATGACCATCTATACCTCCAGCTATTATAGAGTTGGCTCGAATATTTTCCTCTCCGTAATAAGAAGATAAACTTTTAACAAAAGTAACCAACCCCCCTTTAATGGATGCATACACAGGGTTCATTTCAATATTAGTATTTTTGTACAGTTTTTTATCCTGCCCTACTAATCCATAAATTGAATTCATTAAAATAATGCTTCCTTTTACTTTATGTTTTTTCATTTTTTCAGCTATTTTCATTGAACTCCAAATAAACGAATTTAAATGAATATTTACGTTTAATTGTAATTCTGATGAAGTTAGCTTAGAAAAAGTTGAATTTTTCCAATTTTTAGATCTAGGATAAGCAGCATTAATAAAAATATTAGGACAACCATGTTTTTTAATTATTTTATCTAACTTCTTATTTAAAAGATTAATTTTTGATAAATCAAAATATTCAAAAAAAATATTCTTTTGTTTTTTCTGGTAATTTTTTTTTGTTTTATCCAATACAATAACTTTAGATCCATGATATTTTAGTTGTTTTACAATATCGCTACCTAATAACCCATCTCCACCAACTACAAAAGCTGTCTTATCATTTATATTAAGAAATTCTTTTTTCATTTTTTTTTCATAAATATTTTTACAATTTTGAGGTCATCTAAACTATCTATATCTATAGATCTATTGTAGGGCATTTCATAGCAAATAGTTTTTCTTGAAAACAGTTCTATTGAATTATTTAAATATTTTTTTTTCCAAATGTATATCGACGCATTCATTTCATAAACTTTTGGTGCGTCTTGTCGTCTAAGTATTTTTTTTTTTAGTTTTTTTACATAGTCAAATTTTTTATTTTTATACTCAATCATGTTGAAATATGGATTTTTTCTTGCTTTACAAATGGTTATAAGATTTTGAGACTTACTTCTTTGAAAAAGTGAAATACATTTATTTATATCTTTTTTATTTCGCAAAGGTGCGGTAACGTCTAGGTCTATTACAGTGTCAAATTTCTTGTTAAAATAGATTTCAGATTTTGTTAGTGCATGTCTTATAACCTCAACTTTTCCTGAAACATCGCTAGAGAGTTTTTTTGGTCTTTTTAAGTAATAAATTCTGTTATTAAAAATTTTTTTAAATTTACTGGAGTCACTTGATATAACAATGTTATTAATTTTCTTAATTTTGAGCGACTGTTTTATGCACCTTTCTAGGAGTGAGATTCCATTTATTTTTAAAAAGTTTTTATTTTTTAAACCTTTTGAACCAGATCTAGCACATATTGTACAAAGGATGCTCATAAATTATTTTATGTTTAATTTATTATATTCATCCCATTGACCAACATCTTGCCAATTCATTTCTGAAATAGGATAAATCTTAATTTTTTTTTTCTTTTTCAATAAAATATTTATAAATTCATCTACATCCATTTTTTTCTTTTTATTTAAATATGCAAGAACTTTAGAGTTCAATAAATAAAAGCCAGTATTTACTAACAAATCATACCTTGGTTTTTCTAAAATTGATTTAAGATTACCTTTTTTATCAATTTCGCATGATCCATATGGAACTTGATATTTTTTTATAGCAGCAGCAATAGTAAGATCATTTTTATTTTTTTTATGAAATTCAATAAAATCGTTCATATCTATATCAATAACAGAGTCTGAATTTGTTAAAAAAAAATCTCCTTTTAATTTTTTTTTTAATTTTGATAGAGCCCCAATAGTTCCTAAAGGTTTTTTCTCAATATAAAAATCGACTTTTTCATTCAAATTTAATTCTTTAAAAAAAGACTTAATTATTTGGCTTTTGTAATTTAGTGTGATTATAAATTTTTTTATATTTTGATTGCTAAACTTATCAATTATATTTTCAATAACTGTCTTGTTTCCAATAGGAATTAGAGGTTTAGGTAAAATATTTGTGAAAGGTTTTAAACGCGTTCCAAGACCTCCGGCCATAATGACTACGGATATTTTTTTCTTTTTTTCTAATAATCTATAATTCGATTGTTTAAAATTTGTCTGATCTAAATTGATAACATCAACTAATTTTTTTTTAGCATTGAGAATTGGAGCAAAGGAAATATTTTTTTTTGCCATTAAGATCATTGCTCTTTTTGAAGAGAGTTGTTTTTCATTAAAAAATAAAAATCGTTTATTAAAAATTTTGGCTATTTTTGCTTGTAATTTTATTTTTTTTAAAATCGCTCTTCGTATATCACCATCGGATAAAATACCTATTACTCTATTCTTATTATCGACAACTACTAGATGTTTTGCTCTGTTAGAGGTTATCTTTTTTAATGCTTCTAGAATGTTAGTTTCTTTATTTACTAAAAATTTTTCCATAAATCATAAAATATTTTTTTCTTTGGCAAATTTATCGGTAATTTATTTATAATTTTTACCATTTTCTCTGATGATTTTCCGTCTCCATAGTATCTTTTTAAATCCGTTTTATTAAATATCTTTCTATTATTTTTTTTTATTAAAGAATAAGTTTTTCTAATTATTTTATTAATCTTTGAAAATTCACATGGACAGTCTAACACTGATTTAAATTTATTTCTTCCTTGTTGTCTATTTCCTATATTAATTGTGTATTTTTTTAAGTAAGGAGCTTCTAATATTCCGCTTGAAGAGTTACCCAATATAATATCGCATATATTTAATAACGAAATATAATTTGTTCTTCCTAGTGAGAGAAAAAAATAGCAATTTTTAAGTTTTTTACTTTTCGTTTTAAAAAAATTTGTTATTTTTATATTTCCTTCATCGGCATTAGAACAAGTTATGAAAAAATTTACATCTTTAAAGTAGTTTATAACTTTCATTATTTCTGTTACAGACTTTAAGTTATTATCAACGTTATGTGTTTCAGGATGAAAAGTTAGTAAAATATTTTTTTTCTGAAATTTTATTCTAAGTTTTTTTTGGATAATTTTTCTATCTAATATTTTAGTTTTTAATACATTGTCTGAACTTAATCCTCCTGTATTAAAAACTTTCTGAGGATTTTCTCCTAATTGAATTACCCTTTTTTTATAACTTTCATTTGCTACAAAATGTATATCTGAAATTTTTGTCAAACAATGTCTAACCCAATCATCGTGAGATCCAAGCGTTAACTCTCCCCCGTTTAAATGAATAATAGGTATCTTGTAAAAATTAGCAGATAAGCAAATAGATAACATTTCATACCTATCACCAAGAACTAAAAGATAATTTGGTTTAAAATTTTTAAAAAAATTTGAAAATTTATTAATTCCATCAGATATTGTGTTTAAAATATTTTCTGTTTTGTCTCCTATTAATTTAAGATTAATTTTTTTGAAATTTTTAAAATCTTTTTTTACATGATTAACAGATTTACCAAATCTTGATTCTAAATGCGAACCAGTAACAATTAATTTAAGGTCAATTTTTTTATCTTTTTTTAACTTGGAAATAAGCCAAAAAATTTGATCATAATCTGCACGATTAGTGGTTACTACAGCAATTTTTTTTTTCATTAGAAAGTTTGATTTATTAAATCGTCAATTTGATAATTTTTTTTTGCTTTTTTTTTAAGTAAAGTATTTATCATCATTGGTGAAATTCCAGTTCCTGGTCTCTTGAAGGTTAAATTTTTCAAAGAGAACTTTTCACCTTTTGTTATTATTTTTTTTGCAACTATAGATTTTCTAACTATTTTTGAATTTTTTATTTCTTCTTTTGTTGGTATTTTTACTCCACTTCCCAGAGATCTTTCTGTTTGACGTATATTTTCAACCATTTTTTTAAAGTCTTTTGGATTTAAACTACTTTTGTGATCTGGTCCTTTTAAGTTATTATTTAAAGTTATGTGTTTCTCAATAATTTTTGCTCCTAAAGAAATAGCAATACTAGGAGATATCAGGCTCATCGAGTGGTCAGAATAACCTATATCTAATTTAAATTTTTTCCTTAACGTTGAAATTGCTTTTAAGTTTAAAACTGAAGTGTCTGCTGGATATTCTGAGCTACAATGAAGTAATTTGATTTTGTCTTTGCTTAAACCATTTTTCTGTAAAACTTTAATTGCTGTAGATATTTCTTTAATATTAGCCATCCCTGTAGACAAAATTATTTCTTTTTTATAATTAGCAATTTTTTTTAAATATAAGTAATTTGTAATTTCACCAGATGGTATTTTAAATCGTTTAAGTCTTAATTTCTTTAAAAAAATTAAATCTTCTATATCAAAAGCTGATGAAAGAAATTCTATTTGTTTTTTTTTACAATAATTTTTTATCTTAAAATGATTTTTTTTACTCAATTCTAATTTTTTCAACATTTCAAATTGAGTTTCTTTTTTGTTAAATTTTTTTTTGATATTCAGCTTTTGGTGATTGTTTTGTTGATAAAGTTTCGGCATTAAATGTTTGAAATTTAACTATATCCGCTCCGGCTTTTTTTGCTGCATCTATTAATTTGTAACATTGAGATAATGAGCCGTTGTGATTTACTCCAGCTTCAGCAATAATTAATGTTTTAATCATTTAAACTTTTTAATTCTATATTTTTTCTTATTAAATCTATAATTGGATCTGGATAGTCTGGGTGTGAAATTGCTTTGATTTTTCTAATAAGTTGGTCTGGTTTCATTTTAAGATCAATTTTGCAAAAGTTATTAAAATCTTTTCTTGTATACGCTTTTCTGCTCCATTTATTTTTAGAAAAATTAAGTTTTTTTTTAGCTAGAATTTTTGGCATTTCCTTTTTTAAAAGTTTGAACATTTTTTCATATGTTCTCTCGATTAATTGAATAAGATTTAATTTATTAATATTAAATTTAATTTCTTTTATAATTTTTCCACTATCAACTTTTTTTTTCATCTCATGCATCGTGGCACCATAAGTTTTTTCATTATTAAATATAGCAAAATTAAAACATCCGATACCGGGATATTTTGGTGGTCCTGGGTGAAAATTTATATTTAAATATTTTGTATTATTTAAAACATTTTGATCTAAAACCCACGCTGATAAATATGAAATTATAAAATCATACTTCTTTTTTTTTAATTTATCAGGAATTTTTTTTCCAATTTTTGACAAAAAAATATCAAGTTTTACTTTTTTATATTTTTTAAAAAAATTAATAACTTTTTTATTATGTTTTTTTCCCTCTTTTAATATCAAACAAATATTCATGAAAATTTAATTCTTTTCTTAAGCTTATTTGATTTCATCAAATGAAATATTAAATTACTTAATCTTAATGATGAAGAAAGATCTGATACAACATTATTTGATTTTTTTGCTCTAGAAAATTTATCAATAAAAAAATTGATCTGATTTTTATATGTTATAGCAAAATTTGTTTTAAATTTTACCCTTTTTATATTTTTTCCATTATCTATTTGAAGTAAATTATTTGAAAAATCATAAAACAAAACTTTTTCATCACATATTACTTTAATGTTTCTCGAATACTTTTTCTGAATCAAATCTAAATTTAAATTAGCTATAATTTTTTTTCTGTTGTAATTGAGAATAATTCTAGAAACATCTTCAGTGTTCATTTTTAATTTTGATATTTTGAAATTGGAGCAAAATATTTGATCTGGAAAACCTAAAAACCACGTTGCAAGATCAATTTCATGACTCAATTCAAACAAGGCTCCCCCTCCTAACTTTTTGTTTACTGAAACAGTTGTATCTAGAGCTCTATCCGGCCTCCATTTTCTTAAATCATAACCAACTTCTAAATTAACAATTCTTACTTTAGTAATATTTTTCTGAATAAATTTTTTTATATAGATTGCAGCAGGATGGAATCTCAAAAAGTAACCTACAATTACTTCGTATTTGTATTTTTTTAAAATACCAATCTCACTTGTTTTTGTCACAAGAGGTTTTTCTATGAAAATATTTGCATTCAAATTTTTAAATTTTTTAAAATAGTATGCGTGTAAATTTGCCGAGCAACAAATAAATATATATTTAGGATTAAATTTAACTGCTTCAGAGATTTTAAAAAGAAAATTTAATTTTTCTTTTTCTTTTTTCTTAATTTTTGTTCTTAGAATAGCAATATCTAAATTTTTTCGCTTATTAAGTAATTTTACTAATTTTTTTGAAATGCTGCCATACCCAACAACAAGTACTTTTTTTTTCATATTATGAGATTTATATTGTGTAATTTTTTGATTTAAAATTCTCTATATTTTTCTTAATCTTATACCAGTCAATTGTATTTTTTAGACCTTCTGCTAATCCTTTTTTCCCAATATAATAAGGTTTCCAATTTAAAATTTTTTTTGCTTTTTGATTAGAAGCTAATAATCTCATAACTTCGCTTTTATTAGGTCTTTTCCTTAGTTTAGATTTTTTTACTTTAATTTTTTTATTTAATATTTTACTGATTGTTAAAATTAGTTTGTTAATTGATATTTCTTGACCTGTTCCAAGATTGATTATTTCTCCAATTGCTTTTTTACAATTTATAAACTTAATAAATCCTGCAACAGTGTCGTAAACATGAACAAAATCTCTCGTAGGATATGTTGATCCAACTTCTACAATAGGATGTTTAAGTGCTTGAATTATTATTGTAGGAATGATTGCTCTAGTTGACTGACGAGGACCGTACGTATTGAATGGTCTTATTATTGAAACTGGAGTCCCAAAAGACTTATAGAATGACAATGCCAGTTGATCAGCTGCTGTTTTACTTGCTGCATAGGGGGATTGAGCGGATAAAGCGTGATCTTCAGTGATGGGTAGTTTTTTGGGTGTGCCATAAACTTCACTTGTAGATGTTTGAACAAAAGTTTGTAAATTTTTTAATTTC
>MDTG01295241.1_pt1 | contig 10410 bp, 8 predicted proteins | sample 811421 | NCBI WGS metagenome assembly MDTG01 (sample SAMN05326645, study PRJNA326480) | marine metagenome | isolation source: seawater | place: Pacific Ocean: South East | collected 2011
GAAGTTCCTGAGAAATTTCTAGAATACACCAATGACCCTGATAAATTAAATACAGTAACATTTAAATCATCAGAATTATTTTGATGCAAAACAATATTTAGAAAGTCTGTTGCTGGGTTTGGAAATGTTGCTAACTTAAAAGTATTTGACTCATCCACTGAGCTAGCATTCAATATTTTCTCTTTGTTAAAAACGACATTGCCATTTGAACTACCACCAAATTCAGTAAAAACCACTTTCCATATATCTCCAACCTTTGTTTTCACAAAATAAGTTAGACTATCTACAGCAGAGTATTGGTAAGTAGCATAGTCCAATTTTTTCCAATCATAACCAATTGAGGTCATACTGTGGGAGAATGATGCAGATGTATCGGCATCATCGCTGTGCACTCCACTAACTTTACTTACCGAAACACCGTCATTTACCAAAACACCAGAGACTCCCATATAGTAAGTTGAAGTAATTGCTTGACCATATTTGGTAAACAATAAATCCCAACTTGTATTTTCAGGTTCTCTATCAAGTTCAACCTCGTTTTGAAGAGAATAATATCCAAAACTTTTATTGATATAATCCGCTTTAGCTACAGTATCTAAAACCTCATTACTTCCATCCAGATCTGCATACTTAAAATAGTAAACACTACTGGCTAATCTATCAATCCAGAGTTTCTTGTATGAACCATCAGATAACTTAATCACAAATAATGAATCTGCCGTAACATAGTGGGTAATCATACTATATTTACCCCACCCTAAATCAAACATTCCGTCTGCTGTTTGACTAAAAGCGCCCTTAGACCATAATGAATCAGAATTGTAATATTTTTTCCAACCTGAAATACCTGCTGTGTCAACACTTGACCAATGAGAGGTATCTCCATTTGGATAATTATACAATTCTACTCCATGACCTCCATTTGTCCGAATTGTTGAGCCCATAGAACTTACCGTAAAGGCTATATCCCAATTGCCTGCTTCAACAGTATGAACATCATTGTTTTCCAAGCTATAATACACACCGTTAACATAACTTGGTCCTAAAGAAACAGTGTCTGTAACTTGTGCATTTATGCTAAACACTGAAAAGATTCCAGCAAAAATTAGAGTAATTTTTTTCATAAGCGTTAGTTGTTTTGATTAGTTTTTATTCAAGTTGCAAATATGCCGAATTGATTAATCAATTACAATAGCTAGAACTAGTCAAATAAAATATAAAAATACCATTAATGGGTTAGCTCAATTAGGCCATAATCAACTGCATAAAGAACTAACTCTGTTGTGGTTCTTATTGTTAATTTTTTCATAGCATTTTTTCGATGTGTATGTACGGTATGATGGCTTATTCCAAGTAAATCGGCAATTTGTTTATTCGTTCTGCCCATAGCAATATTCTTAACTATTTGCTGCTCACGTTGAGTAAGAGCGCCATTCATTCTAGACATTTCTTGGTGACTATCACTTTTATTGAGAAGAATATCTATTATTTCAGGACAAAAGTATTTTTCTCCTTCTGATATCTTGTGAATTGCCAAAACAATTTCATCTGTATTGCTACTTCTCGTTAAAAAACCATGAACGCCCAATTCCAATACTTCTTTAACTCTAAGTACCGAAGAATCATCGGATATAATGAGAATATTAATTTCAGGGTATGTTTTTATGATCTTTTCTAAGTCGACGATTGAAAACCTGCTTGTATCTGCATAATCAATAATACATAAATTTGGTTCGTAAGCTATTATACCAGACTCGATATATTCGCTTTTATCAACTCGATATATTTTTTGGGTAATCTGATGTTCTGATAAAACTTTTTTCAGCCCTTCAGCTGCTAGGGATTGATTTTCAGCATGTAAAACCTTTAACTCCGACATCCTACACGTTTACTCATTGCGTAGGGCAAAACTCGGACTTAACCAAGTAAAAGCCAATAACTCAAAAATGGTAAAGATTATTTACAAATACCCATTTAATGGTATTTTAATTCCTCTCTTCCTATTTGAACGAAAAGGAGTCTTGAGAATTTGAGTTGTTTAATCACAAAAACTATCTCAATTCCGCCCCTAATTTGTCTTGAAATGCTTTTTGGATTTTTTGCATTGTACTTTCAATCTGCTTTTCCTTCAGTGTTGATTCGTCAGATTGCAGAATAAAACTCAGCGCATAGGACTTTTTTCCCTTGGGAAGTTCCGAGCCCTGGTATATGTCAAACAATTCAACTTGTTTCAAAATTTTTCTTTCAACTTCAAATGCTATTTGCTCTAGATCTGAGTAATTAACAGTATCCTCTAAAAGTAAAGATAAATCTCTTTTTACTGGATGAAATTTTGAAAGAGTAGAAATTTTTGTTCTTCGATACTTTAATAATTTTAATACTTCATCCCATTTGATATTTGCAAAATAAACTTCTTGCTTAACACTTGCAGCTTTTAAAAAACTTTTCTTTACTTTCCCATATTCTGCAATCAAAGTTTTCTTGGAGTACACACCTACACCTTCAGATAGAAACTCATTTTGCATGAGTTTCGTTTTCAATTTTAGCAGTCCTAGCCGACTAAAAACACTTTCCACGTAGCCTTTAATAGTGTAAAAAGATACTTCAGAGGGATTCGTATTCCAGGTATTTACCGACTTTAATCCAGTAACTAATAATGAAAGATGATTTTCCTCTTCATAATCGCCCTGAGCATTTTTGTAATAACTTTTACCGAATTCAAAAAACTTCAAGTTCGTAGTTTTCATATTATTATTTCGAGCAATATTTTCCAATCCTCCAAACAAGAGATTTCGTCGTAAAATATTTAAATCTTGACTTAAAGGATTTAAAAGCTCAACATGACTATCCTCAGAAGTTTGTTCTAAACCTTTGTAATATTCCTTTTTCGTGAGAGAGTTATTCATGATTTCATTAAATCCGTTGGAAACCATCAAATTAGATATCGATTTGACTATTTTCTGACGAGGAACTCCCTTCGATACCACGATTGATGATTTTAATGAAGTCGGAATAGAAACAGAATTAAACCCATATATTCTTAATATCTCTTCAATAACATCGCATTCCCTTTGAACATCAACTCGATAGCTGGGAACTTTTAAAGACAAGATGTCTTCTGTTTCTTTAACAACATCAATTTCAAGACTTCTTAAAATTTGCTTAATTGTATCCTTTGACAATTCATCTCCTATCAAACGGTTACATCTTAAATAACTAAACTGAATCTCAAAAGGTGTTTTATTTTCGATAATAACATCCTGAATATCGGAAGCTATTTCTCCTCCTGCAACTTCCAAAATTAAATTAGCAGCCCTTTGCAATGCTTTAACTGTTATCTCAGGATCTGTTCCTCTTTCAAATCGATAAGATGCATCTGTTTTTAATCCATGACGCTTACTTGTTTTTCGTATAGAAACAGGATTAAAATATGCGCTTTCCAAAAATACATCTTTCGTTTCACGAGAAACTCCCGATGCTTCTCCACCAAAAACACCAGCAATACACATTGGTTCAGTAGAATTACAAATCATTAATTCGCCACTTTGTATGGTTCTCTGTTCTCCATCTAAAGTGACAAAATCGACACCATCTAAATCACTTTTAACCTTAATTTCACTACCACAAATTGAATAATCAAATGCATGTAGTGGTTGGCCTAGCTCAAACATTACGTAATTCGTAACATCAACTATGTTGTTTATTGGAACTAAGCCAATAGCCACTAGGCGCTTTTGCAACCAGTCTGGTGATTCCGTAACGGTGACTCCTTTTATAGTTATCCCCGAATACCGTGTGCATGCTTTTTTATCTTCTATTGAAATACTAACAGGCAAATCGGCTATTTTATCCAACATTTTAAGTTCTGGAAAACATAGTTTCACAGATTTACCATTGAATTGATAATATGCGGCTAAGTCTCTTGCCACTCCATAATGAGATAAAGCATCCGCTCTATTTGGAGTAATATCAACTTCAAGGATATAGTCTTCTTCAACATTAAAATAGTCTTTTGCCAATGTACCAACTGGAACCTCATTCGGCAAAACAAGTATCCCATCATGACTTTTTCCCAATCCAATTTCATCTTCTGCACAAATCATTCCCTCAGATAATTCCCCCCTTAATTTGGATTTTTTTATTTTAAAATTATCATTACCACTAAACAAAATTGTTCCTACGGTGGCAACAACAACTTTTTGACCTTTATCTACCTTTGAATCCCCGCAAACAATATGCAATAGTTCTCCTACTCCAACATCAACCTTGGTACAACTCAGTTTATCGGCATTTGGGTGCTGCCATTTATCTTTAACCTCACCAACAACCAATCCCTCTAGCCCTCCCACAATAGATTGTACCTTTTTAAAACTACCTATCTCTAAACCTAGGTCTGTTAAAATAAGAGATAATTCTTCCGGTGACTCTTCAATTTGGATATATTCTTTTAACCAGTTGTAAGAAATATTCATGATGATAAATTTTAGCGAAAATACAAATAAGTTATAGCGCTACCTAGTGGCTGTTAAAGTGAGTTACCTTGTGAAAACCCAATCTTTACCAGATGAGAGCACCTCATTAAAAATATAACCGTCTTCAGTGTAATTTTTAATCTCCTCGGAATTATTTATGTTATTTTTGATAATCCACTTTGCCATAGCGCCTCTAGCTTTTTTTGCATATACCATAATTACCTTAAAGTCGCCATTTTTAAATTCCTTAAAATGAGGTGTCACCACCGCCCCATTGAACTGATTCAATTTTGCTGCCTTGCTGTATTCATTGGAGGCAAGGTTAACTATTGTGTCTTTTTCCTCACGCTGAAGAAAACTTAAGATGTCATCTCCCCAAAAAGCATATAAATTTTTACTCCCTTCAACATCTAAATTTGTACCCATTTCTAAACGGTGAGGTTCAATGATTGTATTTGGCTTTAAAATGCCATATAGTCCTGAGAGAATTATAATTTTCTCTTGAGCAGATTCTAATTCACTTGATGAAAAAGATTTGAAATCAAGACCTGAATAAACTTCCCCATTAAATGCCTCAGCTGCCAATGCGTTTTCATTCTCCTTTCTACCCATTAATTGATATCTTCCATAATTTAAATTAGATAGGTCTATACTAAGCTTCATCAAAACTCTTAATTCGCCTACTGATAGAGATTTCATTTTTTGAACCAATTTTTCTGTTTTGTTTGGAAAAATGAGGTCACTGCCATTTTTTGTATTTGCAGATTTTGAAAAATCAAGCTTTTTCGCTGGTGATAATACAATTTTCATATTTATCAAATTTTACCAAAAATATCATTTTTATTATCAATTAGCACAATAACTTTTAAGTAGAAACATCGTATAAATGGAAGACGAATTTACAAAATGAAAAAATATAAATCTATAGTTGTTGATGACGACCCAATTTCACAGAAAATTGTTGAACAGTGTATTAACAGAAGTGGTATGTTTGGACAAACTTTATTATTAGGTGATGTCTTGCGTCTAAAAGAAAAATTACATAAAGAAAAATTTGATGTAATCTTTTTAGATATTGAACTTCCTGAGGTTTCTGGTTTGGATTTTATAAAGGCTTTTCAAGACTTACCACAAATCGTTTTCATGAGTAATATGAAGAAATATGCAGTCGATGCCTTTGAATTTGAAGCTTTGGATTTTATTCCTAAACCTATCGAATATAAAAGATTTTTAAAAACAGTGAATAAGCTGGAAAAAGTTTTGAATAATAGAAAAAATGAAATTGAGAATAATAGTATCTTTTTTAAGATTAATGGTAAACTACAAAAGATCCAACTATCGCGCATTCTTTTTTTTGAATCCATGTCCGATTATGTGAAAATCATTACTAAAGAAAAAACTTATGTCGTTTTACAAACAATGACAAAACTTCAAAAAACACTTCCAAAAATATTCGTTCGATGTCACAGATCTTACATTGTCAACCTTGAAAAAGTTGATGCATTGGATGATCGCGTTTTAGAAGTGGTAGGTCATGCAATACCTGTATCGAGAAGCTACTACAGTGAAATAAAAAACAAACTGAAAATTTTAATTTAAATTAATCACAAAAAAAGCCAATTCATATGAATCAGCTTCTTAAAATTTTAAAAACAAGTTTATGCATCTATATTGGCATATTGGGCATTTTCTTCAATGAATTCTCTCCGTGGTGGAACTTCATCTCCCATTAACATTGAAAATGTTCTATCTGCCTCCTGCGCATCCCCAATATTAACTTGTCTTAATGTACGTACCTCTGGATCCATTGTCGTAGACCACAATTGTTCCGCATTCATCTCTCCCAAACCTTTGTATCTCTGAACGCCTACACCTGATGCATTTCCGGATCCTTTCATTTTCTGAACGGCTAAATCTCGTTGATCATCATTCCAACAATATTCTTGTTGTTTACCTTTTTTTACTAGATATAATGGTGGTGTGGCAATGTAAATGTATCCTAACTCTACCAACTCTTTCATATGTCTAAAGAAAAAGGTTAATATTAACGTAGAGATATGAGAACCGTCTACATCAGCATCACACATAATTACTATTTTATGATACCTTAATTTTTCAGTATTTAATGCTTTAGAATCCTCATCGGTTCCTATTCTAACACCCAATGCAGTATATATATTTTTGATCTCTTCATTTTCAAAAATCTTGTGCTGCATGGCCTTTTCTACATTTAAAATTTTTCCTCTCAATGGAAGAATAGCTTGAAACTCCCTGTTACGCCCCATCTTAGCAGTACCGCCCGCCGAATCTCCCTCAACAAGATAAATTTCACTCAGTGCAGGGTCTTTTGAGGAACAATCCGATAACTTTCCTGGTAAACCAGAAACCTGCATCACATTTTTACGCTGAACCATTTCTCTTGCTTTGGTTGCAGCATGCCGAGCTTGGGCAGCTAAAATGACTTTTTCAACAATAGTTTTTGCTTCAGACGGATGTTCTTCTAAATAATTGGAGAGTGCTTCAGAGACAGCTTGATCAACAGGAGTAGAAACTTCTCTGTTCCCCAATTTCGTTTTCGTTTGCCCCTCAAATTGGGGTTCAGCGACTTTTACGGAGACAATGGCCGTAAGCCCTTCACGAAAGTCGTCAGAGTTAATATCAAACTTTAACTTAGTTAGAAGTCCAGATTTTTCAGCAAAACCTTTTAATGTTCTCGTTAATCCTCTTCTAAATCCTGTTAGATGAGTACCCCCCTCATATGTGTTGATATTGTTTACGTATGAGTGGACATTTTCAGAATAGGAGGTATTATAACACATACCAACTTCAACTGGTACTCCATTTTTCTCGCCTTCAAAATAAATTATATCTTGGATTAATTGCTCTCGCGCACTGTCAATATACTGAACAAATTCAGTTAATCCTGCTTCAGAATAAAAAACCTCTGTAATATTTGTGCCGTCTTCCTCTTTTTTGGCGGATTCTCTTTTATCGGTTAAGGTTATTCTTATTCCCTTATTCAAAAAGGCTAGCTCTCGCATTCTTTTTGCCAAAACATCATAAGAGTAAACTAATTCATCAAAAATTTCTGGATCAGGCTGAAATGTGACTTCTGTTCCTCTTTGATCTGTTTCTCCAACAACCTTTACATCATATTTTGGCTTACCTTTCGAATATTCTTGTTGCCAAATTTGTCCCTCACGGTAAACAGTAGCTTTTAAATCAGCAGAGAGAGCATTAACACAAGAAACTCCAACTCCATGCAGACCCCCTGATACTTTGTAGGTGTCTTTATCAAATTTACCACCAGCGTGAAGAACCGTCATTACAACTTCAAGAGCAGATTTTTTTTCTTTGGGGTGTATTGCTGTTGGAATACCACGACCATTATCAAGAACCGTAATTGATTCCCCATCATTTATAGCTACATGAATGGTATCACAATGTCCCGCTAATGATTCATCGATAGAGTTATCAACGACTTCATATACGAGGTGATGTAATCCCTTGGAGCTAACATCGCCAATATACATTGCTGGTCTTTTTCTTACCGCTTCTAATCCCTCAAGTACTTGAATATTACTCGCAGAATAATCTTTTTTTTGATCTTGATTTTCACTCATAGAAATCTTTTTTTTTGCGCCTCATTCAAAGATAGTTTAAGACTGCGCACAAACTACCTAAAACATTAGTATTTTAGGTGTTTTTATCAACACGAAATTAACATATTTTTTTTATTCAAAAAACTTGAATAAACCAAAGCGATATCAATCACTTTTATTTGACTATTTTTGATAAAAATGAAGCTATGGAATTAGGGATAAAACTAGATTCTATTGATCTAAATATATTACAAATATTACAAGAAAAGGGAAGAATCACCAATCTTCAATTGTCCCAAGAAATTGGACTTTCACCTGCTCCCACTCTTGAACGAGTTAAAAAATTAGAATCCTCGGGAGTTATTGAAAGTTATCATGCGCAGGTGAATGAAACCTTACTGGGAATTGGGATAAAAGCATTTATATCCATATCATTAGAACGACAAAAAGTAGATTCTATTGTAACATTTAAAGAAAAAATACAAGCTATACCTGAGATCTTGGAATGCTATCAAATCACTGGAAATGCAGATTATTTTTTGAAAGTAGTTGTAAAAGACATTCCATCTTTTGAAAGTTTAATTTCCAATAAACTAAGTCAAATTGAAGAAATTGGACAAATGCAAACCATGATGATTCTCTCAAAAGCGAAGGATTCTAAAGTAATTCCTTTAGAAATAGATTAATTTTTAAGTCAAAAAATCTGCTTCAAGAGAAATCAATCTAAAACAGGAGTTGGGTTTTTGTTTTCATCAATAGCAACGCAGGTAAAGCTAGCATCAATTGCTTGTTCTCTTTTATTGGAATACATTTCTTCAATGAAAACTTTAACCGATACGTTAACAGATGTTTGTCCAACATCTTTTACCTCCCCAATAACCTCAATCAAGGCACCAGCAGGTACTGGTTTCGTATAATTTATCTCAGAACCCACAACAACAAAATCCTTTCTGGAAAAACGAGTTGCAGTGATAAAGGCAACTTCATCCATTATTTCAATGGCTTTACCTCCAAGCATTGTATTATGATGATTGGTTAATTTTGGAAATACTGCTCTAAACAAAGAAGTTCGTGATTGCTTAATTTTTTCTTCAACTGACCGATTCATATTAATATTTAAAAGTCATATAAAATATTGGAATAAATCAGGATCCTGATTTATCACAGTATAGTTTATACCATACTTACCCATTCTATCAATCAGACCATGATAGTCGTTTGGGTCGGTTAACTCAACACCAATAAGTGCCGGACCTGCTTCTCGAGCATTTTTTTTCACATACTCAAATCTTGAAATATCGTCTCTTGGTCCTAAAACTTCATTTACAAATTCTCTTAGTGCTCCAGGCCTTTGAGGAAACCGAACAATAAAAAAATGTTTTAAGCCTTCATAAATTAAGGCTCTTTCTTTAATCTCTTGCATTCGAACAATATCATTGTTGCTTCCACTAACGAGACAAACTACTTTTTTTCCCTTTATTTTCTCTTGTACAAAATCAAGTGCTGCGATAGCTAGTGAACCTGCCGGTTCCACAACAATAGCCTCCTCATTGTATAATTGAAGTATAGTTGAACAAACTTTACCCTCAGGCACTAATATGACATCATCTACTACATCTTTCATAACATCAAATGTATTCTTGCCAACTCTTTGAACCGATGCACCGTCAACAAACTTATCAATCTCAGACAATTCAACCGGCACACCTTTTTTTAAAGCTTCTGTTAATGATGGTGCCCCTTCAGGTTCAATTGCTATAATTTTTGTTTTTGGACTTTTTTGTTTGAAATATGACCCTGTGCCACTGGTTATTCCACCACCACCAACGGGAAGCAACAAATAATCAATATCGCTTGTATCTTCAAGTATTTCCAATCCGACAGTTCCTTGACCCTCCATAACTCTATAATCGTCAAAGGGGTGAACAAATGTCATTTCCTCTTCCTCGCATGCCTTCATGGAACTTTTAAAGCTATCGTCAAATGTATCTCCTGTTAACACAATTTGTACACTTTTTTTACCAAAAAACTTTACCTTTTCAACCTTTTGCTTTGGCGTCGTAGAGGGCATGTATACAATACCTTTAATACCCAATAAATTGCAAGCATAAGCAAATCCTTGAGCATGATTACCTGCACTTGCGCATATTACTCCTTTATCTAATGCTGCTTTACTCAAAGATTTAATTTTATTGTAGGCTCCTCTAATTTTATAGGAACGAACAGGTTGTAAATCCTCTCGCTTTAAATAAACATCACATTGATATTTTTCACTTAAAGCCAAGTTTTTTTTGAAGGGGAGTTCTTTCTGAAACACCTTTTAAATTTTCAGCTGC
>MDTG01301515.1_pt1 | contig 10410 bp, 9 predicted proteins | sample 811421 | NCBI WGS metagenome assembly MDTG01 (sample SAMN05326645, study PRJNA326480) | marine metagenome | isolation source: seawater | place: Pacific Ocean: South East | collected 2011
AATTTTATAGAAAAAAATCGTATTAAGCTTATAAATGCTGACTTTTCTGATAAAAATTCATACTCACTTTTAGATGACTATTATGACCAATGTTATATGTTGGCATCAATTGTGGGAGTTGAAAATGCAATAAAAAATCCCACTGAAGTAATAAGAGTTAATACCTTGTTAGCAATTAATTTTCTAGAGTGGGCAAAAAATAATAGAATTGGAAAAATTATATACACCTCAACAAGTGAGAATTATGCAGGTTCTGTAGAGAACTTTGGATATAAAATACCAACAGCTGAAGATGTGCCTTTATCAATATCAGATATTACTAAACCAAGATTTTCATATGCTGCATCAAAAATATTAGCTGAGTCGGCGTTTTTAAATTACTCTAGAGAATATAATTTTGATTGTGTAATATTGAGATATCATAATGTTTATGGACCAAGAATGGGCTTTAAACATGTAATTCCTAATTTAGTAGAGAGATTTATTGTTGACAAGGAAAACCCTTTTAAAATGTATGGACATAGCCATACTAGATCATTTTGCTTCGTTTCTGATGCAATTATAGCTACAGTTAGTGCAATGGAAAATACATCAAATGACCATCAGATTTATCATATTGGAACTGAGGAAGAGATTGCGATTGAAGAACTTATAAAAGAGGTTGGCAAAATACTGAATTTTAGTGGCGAATATATACCTGCAGAAGCACACTCAGGGTCAATAAATAGAAGATGTCCAGATATATCAAAAGCTGAAAGAGAACTCTCATACAAACCTCAAGTTTTATTAAAAGATGGACTAAAAATTACTATAAAATGGTACAAAAACCATTTTGAAAATGGAGTGAGTAAAGATGAATTTGAATAAAAAAAATGTTTTTGTGACTGGTGCTGGTGGATTTATAGGAAGTCATCTATGCTCACATTTACTTCAAAATGGTGCAAATGTTACAGCTATGCTCCACTATAACTCAAGAAGCGATTGGTCAAATTTAGAGTTTTTAGATAAGAATGAAAGGGACTCTCTCCAAATAGTAAAAGGCAATGTTGAAGATTCAAGTTTTATGAATTCTAAAACTAAAGATCATGATGCAGTATTTCATTTAGCCGCACTTATTGGAATTCCGTATTCATATGAGGCACCTTTAAGTTATGTCAAAACAAATATCGAAGGAACTGTAAATGTTCTAGAGGCAGCGAGAAGGAATGATATTGAGTTAGTAATAAATACATCCACATCTGAAACTTATGGCTCGGCAATTTACACTCCAATTGATGAACTGCATCCTCTTCAAGGCCAATCTCCTTATTCAGCCTCTAAAATATCAGCTGACAAATTAGCTGAAAGTTATTTTAATTCTTTCGATTTACCAGTTATAACTGTTAGACCATTTAATACATTTGGACCAAGACAGTCTTCAAGAGCTGTAATTCCTACGATAATATCCCAACTATTAACAAAAAAAGAGCTTTCGCTTGGAGATACTTCTCCCGTAAGAGATTTTACTTATGTTGATGATACTGCAAACGGATTTATATGCGCTGCTAATAATGATAATAATCATGGAGAGGTTATAAATCTTGGGTATGGAAAAGCTATAAGCATAGGAGAAACTGCTGAATTAATTATGGATATAATGAACATTAATAAAGAAATAACATCTGAAAATTCTAGAATTAGACCAAAAAATAGTGAAGTTATTCATCTTATTAGTGATAACAAAAAAGCAGCTGATCTTATAAAATGGAATCCTAAGATTCCTTTCAGAGAAGGTCTTGAAAAGACAATAAAATTTGTAGAGACAAATATAGACTTATTTAAGACAGATACTTACAGTATTTAAAATGCAAGCATTAATATTAGCAGGGGGTAAAGGTACAAGATTAAGACCTTATACTGCAAACTTACCAAAACCTTTAATGCCAATTGACGACATTCCTATACTTGAGATTTTAGTAAAACAGCTCCAATCCTATGGAGTAACATCGATAATTATGGCTGTTGGCTATTTAAGTCATATGATAGAGGCATATTTCAAAGACGGAAGTGATTTTGGTTTATCAATCAAATATTCTCTTGAGAAAGAACCTTTGGGTACCGCAGGGCCAATTGGACTTGTTTTTGATGATCTAGAAGAAAATTTTTTAGTTTTAAATGGCGATCTTTTGACGAGCATTAATTTCAAAAATATATATAAAGCGCATATAAATGAAAATGCTGCAGCAACAATTTCTACTTTTCCTAGGACAGTCAAAATTGATTTTGGTGTTTTAGAATTAAATGATAGAGCTGAACTGAAGTCCTATACAGAAAAGCCAAATTATGACTATAAAGTCAGCATGGGGATTAATGTTTTTAATAAAAAATCTTTAGATGGCCTCATTTTTAAAAATGAATATTTAGATATACCTTCACTAATGATGCTTTTAAAAAATAATGGAAATAAAGTATTTTGTTACGAAGAAGAATGTAAATGGCTAGACATTGGTAGAGTCGATGATTATCAAGAGGCTGTTGAAATTTTCTCAAAAAATAAAAAAGTATTTCTTCCACATTCATGAGAGTTCTAATTACCGGTGCTGGTGGGTTTCTAGGCAGCCATCTTGTTAGTTTTTTAACAAATAACCTTGAAACAGATTTTGAAATATTCAATCTAGGAAAAAATAAAATAAATAACAGTGAACTTCTATTCTTAGATGATATTAAAAATCAAAATCAAATAAATAAATATATTTCAGATGTAAGACCAGATTATTTATTTCATTTAGCAGGAACTGCAAACACCTCTAGTGACTTTAATCAAAGCAAACTTGTTAATGTAGATTATGCTAAATTTTTACTAAGGGCAATTGAGATTAATAACATACAACATCAAACAAGAGTTCTTGTGACAGGCACATCAGCAGAATATGGGAGAGTTTCGAATTCAGAATTACCAATATCAGAAAATTATCAACCAAATCCCGAATCAATATATGGCAAGACAAAATACGAACAAACTCTTCTTGCATTAAATTGGGCTAAACCTGATAGAAATTTAGTTGTTGTCAGACCATTTAATGTTATTGGATTAAAAATGCCAATTCATTTAGCTCTAGGAAGCTTTATCAATCAAATAGAATCTATATCCGACAAAGGAGATCTTAAAACTGGTAATTTAAATACTAAGAGAGATTTTATAGACGTAGATGACGTAATTAATTTAATGTGGAAGTTAATTAATGATAAACATGCGAACGGAGAGATTATAAACATATGCAGCGGCAAGGCTGTGTCAGTTGGTGATATTCTTAAACTAGTGATTAAATTGTCAGGTAAACAAATATCTATAGTAAGTGAAGAAGAGAGAATGAGAAAAAATGATTTATTAATACATTTTGGCGACAATACAAAGCTATTGAAGATCGTTGGAGATTATAATTTTACTTCATGGAAAAATACTATTAACAAAATTATGGAAAATTGAATAAAGATAAATTACTTATTGTTGGAGCATTTCCTTCAAAAGATAAACAGATCTATGGAGGAATTCTAAAATCTTGTAGGATTATTCTAGACTCACCTTTAGCTGAAAATTTTCATCTTATAACCATTGACTCATCTCAATTATCTAATCCCGCACCAAATATACTCATCAGATCTTTCTTCGCATTAAAAAGGATAATCTTATTAGTATATAAATTAATTTTTGCAAGACCTAAAGTTGCATTAATTTTTACTTCAGACGGATTTAGTGCCATTGAAAAGGGCATAATGTGTTTGATATGCTCATTTTTTGGTTGTAAATCAATGATTTTTCCCAGGGCTGGTAATTTAATTATTCAAACTAAAAAATCAAAGCTAATGATGCTTTTAGTTAGATTTTTATATAGAAAAGCCTCAATATTTTTATGTCAGGGAGACAATTGGAAAAATTTTGCTATCGAACATATTGGTTTTGAAAATAAAAATGTAAAAATCATTAATAATTGGACTGCAACGAAAGAACATATAAATCTTGGAATAAAAAGAAACTACAACAAAAATGAAGAAATAAAAAAACTTTTATTTGTTGGATGGCTTGAAGAATTTAAGGGTGTTTTTGAGCTATTAGAATCGTCAAAAGAATTGATCGAAGAAGGATATCAATTTCATCTTTCTTTTGCTGGCGATGGCAATGGAATGTTAAAAGCAAAACAATATATAGAAAATAATAATTTAAATGACATTGTTGACTTGTATGGCTGGGTTGATGATAGTCGCTTATTAGGCTTGCTTGAACAAAATGATATTTTTATATTACCTTCATGGGCCGAGGGACTTCCAAACGCCATGATTGAGGCAATGTCATCAGGATTATCGGTAATAGTTTCAAAGGTTGGGGCGATACCTAATTTTATAAAAAATAATGAAAATGGGCTGCTTGTGGATTCAAAGGATAAACCAAGTTTGAAAAAAGCTATTAAAAATTTATTAGATGACAGCAAGCTTCAAAAAAAATTAGCTCTAAATGGTCACGAGTTTGCTAAAAGAAAGTTCTCTTCACAGATTGGTATACAAAGACTATTAGAAGTTATAGAAGAAATAATAGATAAAAAATGATATATTTCTTCACAAATAGAGGAGACAATTCGAATTATGTCAAATTCTGATATCTTTAAAGATAAAACGTTGTTAATAACTGGTGGTACCGGTTCATTTGGAAATGCTGTTGCAGAGAGGTTCTTGGATTCAAATATACATGAGATAAGAATTCTCAGTAGGGATGAAAAGAAACAAGATGACATGCGCAAAAAATATAGAAATAAAAAATTAAAGTTTTACATTGGGGATGTTAGGGATTATAGCTCCGTTAACAATGCAATGATTGGAGTTGACTATATTTTTCATTCAGCTGCATTAAAACAAGTCCCGTCTTGTGAATTTCATCCGATGGAGGCTGTAAAAACTAATATATTAGGCACAGATAATGTTCTAGAAGCCGCTATACAAAATAAAGTAAAAAAAGTTGTTTGTTTGAGCACAGATAAAGCAGTTTATCCAATTAATGCAATGGGTATTTCTAAAGCTTTGATGGAAAAAGTTATTGTTGCAAAATCTAGAAATAGCGATTCCACAGTTATTTGTGGGACTCGTTATGGAAATGTTATGGCATCAAGAGGCTCTGTCATTCCATTATTCACAAATCAGATTATTGCTGGCAAACCCTTAACAATTACAAATCCAGAAATGACAAGATTTATGATGACACTAGATGAGGCGGTAGAATTGGTACTTTTTGCTTTTTCTAATGGAAAACCGGGTGATATTTTTGTGCAAAAATCTCCAGCAGCTACAATAAGTGTTCTTGTTGAAGCTTTAACCAGGTTGTTAAAAAAATCAAATCATGAAATAAAGATTATTGGCACACGACACGGTGAAAAGCAATACGAAGTTCTGTTAAGCAAAGAAGAAATGGCCCAAGCTGAGGATTTGGGAGGTTACTTCAGAGTACCACCTGACTTAAGAGATTTAAATTATGAGAAATATCTAGATAAAGGCCAAACTAAACTTAATGATTCGAAGGAATATAATTCTGATAACACAAAGAGACTAAATTCTTCAGAAATGGAAGAATTGCTTTTAAAATTAGAAACACTTGTTGAGATCCAAAAAGGTAATTTAACTGCAAAATTTCAAGAATAAATGAATATTCTTATCACGGGTAGCAACGGTTTTATTGGCAAAAATCTTAAATCCCATTTAATTTTAAATTCAAAATATAAAATTGCAGAATACAATAGGGCAGATTCCTACGCCGATCTTAAAAAGAAAATCGAATCATCTAACATTATATTTCACTTAGCAGGAGAAAACAGGACAAAAAATGAATTAGACTTTGATAAGAATAATTTCCAGCTAACAAGAGAAATTTCTAAATTAATATCTAATTCTAGTGACAGCAAGCATTTAATATTCACTTCAACAACCCAAGCTATACTTGATAACCCATATGGAAGAAGCAAGTTAAAAGCTGAAAATGAAATCCTTTCTTTATGCAAAAATAACTCAAATCTTAAAGTTTCAATATATAGACTTCCTGGTGTTTTCGGAAAATGGTGTAAGCCAAATTATAATTCTGTTGTTGCAACATTTTGTCATGCTCTAGCAAATAATAAGCCTATAAATATCAATAATGAAGATAAAGAACTTGAGTTAGTTTTTATTGACGATCTTATTAAGCAACTTATTGGCTCAATGAATAACGAATTTTCAAAGATTTTTTTTAAAGATGTTGAAAGCATCCATAAGATTTCTGTGGGAGAGCTTGCTAAAAAATTAAAATATTTTGCAGATTCTAGAGAAAATTTATATATTGAAACAGTTGGTGATGGAATTGAAAAAGCACTTTATTCAACATTCATAAGCTATCTACCAAGTCAAAAATTTGTTTATAACTTAAAATCTAATATTGATGATAGAGGAGTTTTTGTAGAATATTTAAAAAATAAAAAAGTGGGACAATTTTCCTATCTAACTTCAAAACCGGGTGTCATTAGAGGGAATCATTACCACCACACAAAAATAGAAAAGTTTTTAGTTATTAAAGGAAATGCTTCTTTTAAGTTCAAATCTATAGATTCTGGTGAAAATTTTGAAGTTGAAACTTCAGGAGATAAGCCACAAATAGTTGAAAGTATTCCTGGTTGGGCTCATTATATTAAAAATATTGGGCAAGAGGATATGATTGTGCTGTTGTGGGCAAATGAGATATTTAATCATGATGATCCTGATACATATTTGCATGAGGTTTAAAATATGAAAAAACTTAAAGTAATGACCATTGTTGGTACAAGACCGGAAATAATAAGATTATCTAGAGTTATATATAAATTAGATCAGGACTGCGATCATATTTTGGTTCATACAGGTCAAAATTATGACTATGAACTTAATGAAGTATTTTTTAGTAACTTTAATATAAAAAAACCTGATTACTTCTTAGACGCTGCTGGCGGTAATGCTTCAGAAACTATTGGCAAGGTAATTATAGAGATTGATAAAGTTCTTAATAAGGAGAACCCAGATGCCGTTCTGGTTCTTGGTGATACTAATTCTTGTATTTCTGTCATACCAGCAAAAAAAAGAAAAATACCCATCTTTCATATGGAAGCAGGCAATAGATGCTTTGATCAAAGAGTGCCAGAAGAAACCAACAGAAAAATTGTTGATCACATTGCAGACATAAATCTGACTTACAGCAGTATTGCAAGAGAATATCTTCTAGCAGAAGGACTATCACAGGATAGGGTTATTAAGACTGGAAGCCCAATGTACGAAGTTCTAACGTTTAATAAAAAGGAGATAGAAAATTCAAAAATCTTAAAAACACTTAACTTAACTCAAAAAAAATATTTTTTAGTCAGTTGCCATAGAGAAGAAAATATTAATTCACCCGATAATTTTAAATTTTTCATAGATTTATTAAACTCACTAGCTAGTGACTTTCAAATTCCTATAATAGTGTCAACGCATCCAAGGACTAAGAAAAAAATAGACAAATCTAAAGTTGAGTGTGATGAGAGAATTAATTTTTCTAAGCCTTTGGACTTTTTTGATTATGTGAAACTGCAAATGAATGCTAAAGCTGTATTATCAGATAGTGGGACTATAAGTGAAGAATCTTCAATTTTAGATTTTCCAGCTTTAAATATTAGAGAGGCTCATGAGCGGCCAGAAGCCATGGAAGAGGCATCCGTAATGATGGTTGGATTAAATTATGAGAGAATTCAACAAGCTATTGAAATTCTTGGTTCGCAAGACACAGGCAAAAGAGTGTTAAGGGAGGTTGAAGATTATAAAATGCCCAATGTATCTGACAAAGTTTTAAGAATTATTCATAGTTATACAGATTACGTAAACAAAAAAATATGGTTTAAAGAATAATCTTAAACTATGAGAGTCTTAATTATTTCAAGGTACTTTTGGCCAGAAGATGGTGTTTCTGAAGAACCATATATTTTAAAAGAATATGTTGATTGGCATTTATCTCAAGGCCATAAGTTAAAAATAGTTTCCGGATTTCAAAAACATCATATGAATGATCTTAAAAAATATACAAATTTAGGAGTCAGTTTTTCTTATTTTTTTGCATCGATCGACAGAAAATCTAGTTTCTTTAGAAGAATCATAAATAGCACAATATTATTGACACTAGCATGCAATTCGTTAATTTTTAAAAGAAAGTTTGATCTTATATATACACCATCAAACCCACCCCTTTTGGCATTATTTATTAGTATTATTAATAAGATTTTTTTTAAAAAATCTAAGATAATTTTTACTATACAAGACAATATGATCTACAGATTTAAGAATACTTTATTAAAGTATATTTTTAAAAAATATATGAAATTCGCTGTAGTTATGTCAAATATAATCATTGTATTATCGAAACCAATGAAGGAGGAAATAGCTTCTTATTTTAGTTTTAAAAAATCAGAAAAAGTTTTAGAGAAGATACATGTTCTTTTAAATTTTTCTAATTTAGATAAAAAATATCTTAAAGATGGTCAAGTTGGAGCGAAAAATATAGATATTATTTACGCTGGGAATCACGGCCAAAGTCAAGATTTGATAAGTTTTTTAAAAATTTTATTGCAATTCAATGATAATTTACCAATCATTGCCTTTTATGGAGATGGCACTCAAAAATCCGATGTAGTTAATTTTTCACTTGAGAATAATTTAAAAATTAATTTCTATGATCCCATTCCAAAGAAAGAAATTCTTGAAGTGATATCAAAGTCAAAATTAGGACTAGTCTGTATGTCAGAATCCTTGAGCAGTTATGCATTCCCATCGAAATTAGGAACCTATTTATCAGTAGGCACTAAAGTGATAATCTGCGTAAATGGCCATGATAATTTGAATAACTATATTAAAGAAAAAGGATTTGGGTATGTCATTGATAGCTCTGATCCAAAAATCGCAGCTGAAAATTTAAAGAGTTATTTGTTGGACATAAAAAATCTAAATCCTAGCTTTTATTCAAATATAGTAAATGAATTTGATAAAGAAAAATATTTTAAAAAACTTGGCAAAATATTGGAGTTATAATTACAGCTTGTTTAATTACTTAAAATTATTAGGAATACATGAAAATTTCAGTTGTTAGCGGTGGGTTCGATCCGCTCCACAGTGGCCATATTGAATATTTCGTTTCAGCAAAAGAAATCGGTGATTACTTAATAGTTGCCTTAAATAGTGACGAGTGGCTTAAAAATAAAAAAGGTAAGGCATTTATGCCATTCAATGAAAGAAAAGTATTAATTGAAAATTTAAGAATGGTTGATGAGGTAATTCATTTTACTGATGATGAGATTGGTAGTTGTTCCCTAGGGCTTGAAAAAGTTAAAGAAATGTATCCCGATGACAAAATTATTTTCTGTAACGGTGGCGATAGAAACAAAGATAATATTGCTGAAACAAATGTTTCGGGTATTGATTTTAGATTTAATGTAGGCGGATCTAAAAAATTAAATTCATCAAGTTGGTTAATAAAAGATTATTTTAATAATTTTGAGGAAAGAGTCTGGGGCAAATTCTACAACCTATTTAAAGATGAGTCTGTAAGAATAAAAGAGCTAGTTATTAATTCTGGAAAAGGACTAAGCTTTCAAAGGCATAGATTTAGAAATGAAATTTGGTTTGTCAGCAAAGGGAAATGTCTAGTTAGATATGGAGATTCAAATAATGAAAATGAGTCTGAGGAAATAGAACTTAACAGAGAGGAGTTATTTCATGTACCTGCCAATAAGTGGCACCAAATTATCAATCCCTTTGGTAAGGATTGTCACATAATTGAGATTCAATATGGAGAGAAAACAGTTGAAAATGATATTGAAAGGTCTTCCATGTATAGTGGTAAATAAATGATCCAAATAATTAAAAAAAATAACTCTCTACCATATTTAGATTTTATGAAGTATTACAACAATGCAGTAAGTGCAGGCCAAAAAAATATTGAGGCTATATCAATAAGCTCATACAACAACAACACAGAAGAGGTTCAATCTCGATTTGTAAACTTAAAGTATATAAATAATGATGAATGGATTTTTTTTAGTAATTATGAATCACCCAAATCAAATGACTTTGAAAATCATCCTCAAATTAGTGCATTATTTTATTGGCAAAATATTGACACTCAAATAAGAATTAAAGCTCACATATCAAAAACTGATCAAAATTTCAGTGATCTTCATTTTGATAATAGAGATAGAAAGAAAAATGCTTTAGCAATAAGCTCTAAACAGTCAATGAAAATAGATTCTTACGAGGATGTAAAAAATAATTTTTTAGAAATTTATAATTCAGAGTCAGAACTTAAGCGACCAAATTATTGGGGAGGATTTTCATTCACACCATATTATTTTGAATTTTGGAAAG
>MDTG01031992.1_pt1 | contig 10409 bp, 10 predicted proteins | sample 811421 | NCBI WGS metagenome assembly MDTG01 (sample SAMN05326645, study PRJNA326480) | marine metagenome | isolation source: seawater | place: Pacific Ocean: South East | collected 2011
ACCCACATATTGCTAGGTATACGGAATGTTTCACCAGATGAAATAAAACTGCTTACAGAAATTTGTTTTCTTTGTGCTTGTCCATTTACATTGCCGCCAGATGTTAGCACTGTTTCTGCGCTTGCCCCATACCACTCATTGAATGACATTTGAGCTTCTGACGCCTTATTAATAAGCCCACGAATATCAGCATCATTAATAGTTGCGCCTGAACCAGATGAGCCGCCAGCCTCAACGTGAATTTGATTTAAACTTATTGAACCACTACTTTGTAGAGCCATTGTTATGCACTTCCATAAGCAGTTATGTTATTCTCAACAGTTAGCGCACCACTTGAAGAAAGTGAAAAGCGATTTGTTCCTTGGTAAGCAAATTTAAGGCTGGTTCCAGATTGTGTGATTGTCCAATCACCTAAATCAACAGTTGTAGCTTGAACCTGTCCAGCAGAACCATAAACCACAGCCTTACTATTAACTACTGTGTTCTCTGCTGAACCGTCTAATAAATTAAGTTCTCCTGCTGTAGAGGTTACATTTGCTCCGTTGATTGTAAGCGTTGAAAGATCAGGGGCAACTGTAGCCTTGCCAGTTCCAGAGCCGTTAAACGTGCTTTCAATAGCAGTAAGTCCAGTATTAATTGTCTGACCCCATGTTCCTTCAGAACCGCCGATCGTCGGCTTAGAAATTGTAATTGCCATGCTTATTCCTCTCTATTAGCCCAGTAGACGGCTTGTACTAATCTCAATTTTTCTGCGTTGACTAAAGGTAACATGCTATGCCGCATCTCCCCAAGTTTCTGCGTCAAGGGCAGGGGTCTCAATCCAAATTTCAGGTGCAACAGAAATATCTGTATAATTTTTGCTAGGAACACTTATGTTTAAATATGGAAAACTTGTTTGCCCAATATCAGGGGGAGCAGTCAATATTGCGTTCCCTTGAAACACATATGCTTGAGTTATACTTGCTGAGTCTATGTATGGCCCATAAAAATTAATTTGCCCAGTAAACACATAATCTTGAGATAATATTGTGCTTTCAACTTGAACTGTTCCAGTAAGTATATTTGGCGCAGTAAAGTTTTCATTTTCAAACATAGTGGCAGAAAGATTAGTTGGAGCATTTGCTGTTATGCCATTAGCCAATAAACCATAATTAGTGAAAACTAGGCTTTCCCCAACATCAACTGCACCCATAGTGATATTATCACCAGTGAAGTTCTCGACTTCTGTCATTACAGCCTGATCAACAACAGGATTTTGTGTGGTTATATTAGCTGCTGAGAAATTTTCACCTTCACTAAAAATTGCTTGAGCTATAGAAACATTGCCACTTACAACATTATCAGACTGTAAATTATGAACTTGCGTTATTGCAGTTGTGTCTAAAACAGGGTTTTGAGTTTCTAAAGATGCAGAAGAAAATACAACATTAATTGTTGAAAAAGCGCTATCAATAACAGGATTTTGCGTTTCTATATTGTCGCCAGAAAAATTGACTTGCAGCGTCATAGCTGCGCTATCAATAACTGGAGCCTGTGTATTTATGGCGTTGGCTGTAAGCTCTTTGTTATGTAATCCTACAAAGCCTAAAGGCTGAGAGGCTAGGGGGTGTAAACCAAGCATTATTCAGGCCCCGGTGTCCAAGGGGGATCTGTAGGCCTTTCCCAATCTGGGTTAGTATTGTCCCAATCAAAACCAGCTATTGTAAATTGACCAGTATTTTCATTGTATGTACCGTAAACATAATCAATTTCTAATTTTGCTATCCAAGCATTTACATCAGATACAAGATAATTTGGCTGATTTCCTGCATCTACGTCATTTCTCATTTCTCTGTACAACAATAAAGCACAGTTAAATTGCAAAAACATAGCTTGCTGTATTGCAAGCCATTCAGCCTCTTTAACATCTGCTTTTTCTTCATCACTTAGCTCAGAAGTAACCCATTCAGTATTTACCCATAAGCATTTATGCGTTTTATTATTGTAATCGGGCATGGCGGGAGCAGCTACATAACCTGCATCAGCTATTTCAGCATCAGTAAATGTATCAGGATCAGTGCGTGTAAAACCATTACTCAATACTATTTTTTTAGGCAACGGTTCAGGCGTGTTTAAATTATGAGAATATAAAGTCATTATCCCACTCCTAAAAAGAAAGCATCTGCGGCATCAAAGCTATGATTGTTTTTTGTTGCTATTCCAAAAGCTATTCTAATGGTTTCACCAGTTGTAAATGTATATGAGGGGCTTCTTAAAACGCACCCTTTATCAATAGACCCTGACGAACCATCACTTTCATAATAAATATGACTTGTTGAATAACTAGCTTGGGTTTGAGGTTGTACATCTATCGTTGTTGAATTTTCTGCATTTAATGGTACAAAACCACCTGTCAAATCATGAGTCTGCGGGTTCACGCCTCCTGCAAAGCCAGTGTAAGCTGTGGGTGTGCCAAAATTATTAAATCCAGTGACATTAAATCTACCGTTAACAAAATTGTTTCCAGTAGACATACTATAAGTATTAGCAAAATTTAGTGTATTATAAGTCATACCCTTAACACTACTTAAGCTAGGGTATTCGGAAGTAACATCAAAAGTGTTAGTGGTTTCAAAATAACCAGCCGATGTTTCATAATTAAGAGGGTTTGATTTTGTAACCCAAGTTTGTTCGCTGTTTAATCCTCTTATTGCCATAGCCCGTAGCACTTTGTCATAAGTATTAGTTTGCGATAAATCTAAAATCTGCAAACCACCTATGCCAAAATCATGTAAGTTTCTGGTGCTTCCATTAGCTTTAATGCCAATATAAATTCTGGCTGTAACGTTATTCAACTCAGAAGTTACGGTAAAATCTTTTATATCAAAACCGTTAGTCAAGTTGCCGCCGTTGGAGCTAGTTGTATCCCAATATGAACTAGACCCAAAGTTAACCATTTTTGCCCAAATTTGATTTGGGGGAACGTCAACAATTCTAACTTGAGCAGAAGTTCCTAATAATGTTGCTGGGGTTTTGTCGGCTGGATAAATCTTTATTTTAAACCCTTCATACTCTTCAGAAGTATCAAAAGCTCTAGTACCAGCCCCCCCAACATTATCAGTACGGACACTAACATCAATCCCATCAGTATTAACACTGCTGGTCCCCGTAGGCGTTGAAGAGACAAATGCTCCGGTATCGTCTATTACAAAATGACCACTTTGAGATTGGAAATAATTGGTAACCCCAATTGTATTATGCCAGTCAGCAGAAGTTGAGCCGCCAAATGTACCTAATACGTTTCCAACATTATCAGTTGCGGTCCCTGTTGCGCTAACTATTTCATAATAATAACGTCCACCAACGCCAGTTGTAGTTGTATACGGTTTAAAACGTGTTTTTGTACCTTCTGACATATAGCCCAATGTTGGGAATAAATTATATAAATTTCCTGTTGTTGCAGAACCACTTTGATAATAATTCCTTGGGCCAAACCCAGTAGTTCCATTAATTTGTCCAGCAGCGGGATCATATTCAAATGACAACGTAAAAGCTGGACTAGTATCTAAAATATCTAACGTGATGTTGCCTACTGTTGCAGTGCCGCCAACAACTGGATCTTTGTAAACTTCTATACCAACAGTAAAGCTTTCGGTGCCTTCAGTTATTCCGTCACTTCTAACATTAAAGCCATTAAAATCATAAGTGTTTCCAGCGGTTTCTCCCGTTCCTGTTTGTGTTATATCAATACTACCGCTCGATGTTTCATCAAAAGGAGCTGCTGGGTTAATTGTAATATCATCAGCGCTTGCTGTAGAATTAAAAGCTGTTGACGCTAATCTAGCTTTTACAAGGCCACTAAATCCCGCACTTGCGTTATAACCTACATTGCCAAAAATTAAACGCCAATCATTATAGGAACTGACTGTATTACCTGGATTAGGATCTCGGGAACCTTCAGTCAAACCACCTAAAGAAGTATCTAAATTACCAGAGACATCATAAAATTGGTTAGCTACATAAGGTAAAAGCAACTCCATAGTAAACGTTTTTAAAATAGTTCCCGTAGTGCTTCCCGACCTAATTCGTAAATTAAAAGTTGGCGCTGTTGTAAACCAATCAATAAATCTAGTCCTAAAAACAGCCGTACCTAAACCCGTTACTTGATCTATGACTATTGAACCTGTTTGGTCTTGAAACATTAAATCATGGGATGTGCTATCTATTGACCAATAACGTGTTGTTGTGCCGCTTTTTACCGAAAAATTTTCAACAACATGTAAATAATATTCTTCATTTTGTATAAATGGTATTGCGCCGCTGGCTATTGGATTATGAGAAGCAGACGACTGACTAGTAGTTTTTTTAAGTACTGCACTTTTAACACCTATCCCAGCGGGATAGTCACCGTCATAACGCCATAACTGCGCCTCTTCTATTTCGACAACACCATGAGGATCATTTGATGCGTCACTTATATCAGGATCAAAACCTCTATATCCAAAATTTCTTTTCATCAGTTTTCCGACACAAATCCAAGACTTGACGCCTCATCACACAAAGTTGAGGGGAAAGAACGACCCAGTCCCCAAATAATTCTAACGCAGCCATTTCCACCATCTGTTGGAGGCCCATATTGGTAACCCATAGGGGGTGAAAAAAAAGTGTAAAGGAAACTCCTATTAGGAGAATTTCCACCACCGCCTCCGTGTACTCCTGGCCTTGATGCATCTAGGTCATTTTTGTCATTTCCTGCGGTGACAAAGCCATGCGCTGAAGGGTCCCAATTTCCTGAAGAAGAACTGTAAACTGCTTTATAATTAGGGCTAGGATTGGCTAAACTTGCATTTCTACCATTGGAACCACTTTCGCCAAAACTTGCCCCAGTATTGCCTATCCCATATGGGCCAACACCGCCACCCGGTCCACCGTTTTGAACGCCAGTCATTCCAGATAAAAACTGCACTATAGAAATATGTCCTGGCCAGCCAGCATATCCTGCACCAGAATTTGCTGTTGGAAGCACAATTTGGTTTGTTGTTGAATTAAACATTTGATAACGAATTCCACCCCAGCCACCGCCATCTCCAGCATAACCCCCAGCACCACCAGCACCAGCAACCCCCGGCCAAAAATTGTTACCTCCCCAATTTTGAGTATAACCACCACGACCGCCTCCGTCACCCACTGGCGCAGCAGATTGGTTCATTGTCAGCCCCGAAATTCCTGGGCTAAATGCTCCCTCACCACCACCAGCCGCAACAGTACTTGTGTTGTTAAACCAACTTGTACCCCCAGAGCCGGCTTTTTGATTTATTTGAGCATAACTAGTTAACCCTGTTTGTATGAGAGCTGTTCCACCCGCTCCAACTACTAAATCATAACCCTGACCGGGAACGACCGTAATATTATTTTTATATGCTAAAGTGCCGCCACCCGCTCCAGCAGTATTCCAAGCTTGACCATATAAATCTTGCTGCCATGCGCCTCCACCGCCACCTATGCACACAACAGAAATATTTGTAACACCAGGGGGGCAAAGCCATGTATAAGAACCGGGGACATAATAATAATGCTCTCCTACTGCCTCCCCTTTATATAATGAAGCGTTTTCCAAACCATAGCGACCGGCCAACTCTTCAATGTTTGCCTTACTACCTTTTAAACTGCCAAATTTAGTTGTGTTTGAAGGCATTGATCACCTATGATATTTCCTCATAAGCCACGACAATATCTATGTCTGAATTTGCAGACGCCAAAGCTCTTATGCTGTCATTTTCCTCTAAATAAATACCAGTATCCCTAGACAAAACCACAAGCGTAGCATCAGAGGGTACTGAAACTGTTTTAACTAAAAAAAACTCACTTGCTTGGTTTTTAAATAGGGAAACAGAGGCATCGGCATCATTAGCCCCATCTATATTTGCACAGACAATACTATTTATTTTAAATATTTTATTACTACCACTTGGATTTATAACAACATTTGCTGCAGAAGTGGTTAATGCTTGACCATGAGTTTTGCCTGTTATGGTGCTTATATTTACAATGTTGGGGTTTGCCATGTTATATCCTATCCAAAACCAAAAATAAGTGAGTAACCAAGAGTTTTACCAGGCGAAACAATATCTTGTGTGGTAAACGTAACAAAAACAACTGCAGCGCCACTTAAATTTAATAATGAACCTGTTGAGCTTTCGAGCAAAGAACGTGTCAGTGTTGTCCCACTGTGAGTATATACCCCTTGGGATATCTCAAATGCTGTTCCGTCTTCTATAACAAACTTAACTGTTTCACCATCAGCAATGCCACCAGCATTAAATGTTTGGAAACCGCTTTCAGCCGCCCCCAAAGTAATATTGCCAGTTCCCTGAGTAGCAGTTGCAACCTTTATTCTATTACCAACAGCAGGCATAATTTAATCCTTACGCTGGGTCTGGTATGCCAATATCTAAGGCTTGCAAACTAAATGTGTTTCCAGAAGCAACTTGCTGTGGAGTTGTAAGAGAACCAGTAGCCAACAATCTTGTATTACTTACGTCTGTGATTGCGTAAAATTGTGCATTACCAGTCCCAGTAACACTTGCTCCAGATATTGCTGAAAGTGTTACTTTACGACCACCCCCAGTTCGATCCGCAGGAGCAGAAATACTAATAGAGGTTGTATTCCCAAGTGTATGAGTGCTTGTTGCTTCTGCGTAGGTTGTTGGTTCCTGGCTACATATGTCCAATCTTGAGGCCTCTGTATCGAGTACCGTCAAACCGTTATCGAGGACCCTATCACCAATACTTGCCATTTAAAAACTCCTTCTCAATGACTTACAAATCTCATTTTTAATCCAGATCCACTGTCTCTACTTGCATCACTGGTATTGTTTAATGCTTGTATAGCGGATGAATACAAACCACCCCAAACTTCGATGCGTGAATCTTCTGATAAGTAGGGAGCTGCTTGCAAAAGAGATCCATACAAGTAAGCGTCAGGCGCTTTATCTAAAAGCCAATTAGAAGTGTTAGAGTCACCCAACATAAAAATTTTCTGATAGTACATTAATTCAATATTGTAGGATGAATCAGGGGTAGGGTAGACCTCAATAGTGTCACCAATATGTGCATAATATCTTGGGCGCCCAGAAGTGTTTCCGCTTTTTTCCCGAAGCTCAACCATATCATCCAGACTGACAAGCTCCAATCGATGAGTATCACCAGATGTTAAGTGCACTCTAATAGTTTCCAACCAATCATCTGGTAAATTTGTATATTGAGTATCAAGTACCGCACCTTTTCTTATTATCATTTTATAATGCCTTACAGCGCGCTCCATTTGATGCTCTGCTAAAGAAATAAATGTTGGAATAACTGTTGTTAAATCATCGCGGTTAAGCCAATCAGCTATTGTAGATTTCAATTCTGTGTAATTAGTAATTGCCATATCTTAACCCCTAAAATTGATTTAATACGCCGCCTGGCTGATTTTCCTGGCTTGCTTGTGATGCTAAAACGCCTGCGCCACCTAAACCCACTGCGCCTGGCAAATAGCCAAAAATTGGCATGCCTTTTTCTGCCATTGCATTCACAAGTTTATCAGTCAGTTTTACGCCTAAAACTTTCCATTGGCCTTGTGCCTCTGGCCTACTTTCAACAATATTTTTGTCAAAAGCTGTTTGGATCTCAACAACTTCAACTTTTGCTTTTTTATCGAACTTTTTAATTAATTCTTCTAAACGCTTTGGAACAATTTTACCGTAAAACTCTTTTTGCCCTTCTATGTTGCCGCCTGTCATGCGCTTAACCATATCTGGGCTACCAATAGTCATATAATCACTGCCAGAAGCTACAGCGTTACGCAGCTCCTTGCGTAAAGCAAAATCCACCCATTTATTGGTGCTACTAACTAAAGGAGCTCCAGATAAATCTCTTGCGCCTGTTCGTAAATCATTTCCTGCTTTAATATCTGCTTTAATTTTTGAATAGGCTTCTAAAACATTCTCACCTTCAAACTTTTGTTGTCTAAATGAATTTGCCAATGGCGTATTCACATTTTTGTCTGTCAGATACTCAAAAAGAGTAATGCCCTCTAAAATTTCTTTGGCGTTGCCACGATTTCTTTCAGAAACTTGAGTTTCATCTGGTATAGGAAGACGAAAATTTTTTCTGCTTTCCTCATATTTTCCTTGCCCAAATTTCCAATCATACATGTCATTAGATAAGTCTTTGTTGTACTCAACTAAAGCATATGGGTTTGAACTTGCGCTTTCTATTTGCTTGTAATTATTTTCTAAAAACTTTTCTGCGCTTCTTACAATGTCATATTCTTTATCAACAGCTATGCTTCTATTGCTTAAAATATCAACTTCATCTTTGCTTGCTGATTTTTTTCTTTCTAATTGTTTTTTAGCAAACGCTAGATTTGATTTGTTTGAATCAAAGATTGTTTTATAGTGCTCTTCCATAACCTCGGGTGTACTAAAAGAAGAACTATACAACTCATTTTTTACAGTTTCTTCATTCTCTTTTATTAGCTCTTCAAATTCTCTAATAGATTCTTTTTGTGGCTTTATATTCTTTTGAATATCCTGCCCAAAATCTGATTGAATTTCGCCAACATGATAAACAGATCCACTTTCTTTTAATAAAGGAAATTTTCCTGTTCGGGTATGCACCATCACATCTGTTTCGTCCCAATGTTCATTTGTGTGTGTTGCAAATGGACCACTTCTTAATCCTTCTGGATCTTGATAAGCATAAGTCCTTCTTGTGTAATCTTCTGCGCCTTTTGTAAAAAAGTTTGCAAATTCTGGCATGTTCATTTGTTCTGAATCAACAACAGGACCTAAACCAATTTGCTCGCGTAGATCTACAACGTCCAGCTCATCTGCATATGCGTAGAGTTCTTCAGAAACTTCAAACCGAGCTGCGTCCTCATCCATAAGCTCATCTAAGGCTGCGTCTTTATCTTTAATACCTCTAAAAAACGAAGGACGACCTATAACGCCATCATCAAACTTTACATATGTTTCTGGACCTTCAAATTCTTCAGTTAAATAAGTTCTAAAGGCATCCATTTGATCTTCATCATTTGTAACGCCAGGAAAACCATGATGATCTGCAAAATTCTCAAATTGATCTTCTTCAAGCTCATTTGCTTTAAAAATTTTATAATTGTTTTGCCTAACTGCTGGATCTTCTAAATAGGTTTTACGCCTTATTTCCATCATGTCTTTAAAGGCTTCATCTCTATTTTGCTCAACATATCGATCAATCATTTCATGACGACCTAGAAAGCTATCTTCATCCAAAATGCCTTTGGCAGTTTTAGAAACTTCATCAATCATATTACTGCCAGCATTTTTCTGCAGATAATCAATTATATCTGACTTAAATACCTGATCTTGATCTCTAAAATATTTATCGAAAGCACTCCACTCAAGTTCTTCTTCTTTTGCGCCTCGTTTAAGCAACATACTGCGCATCTGGTTATATGTACCTTTTTCTTGAGGTAACTCAGTTGCAGCTTTTAAACTTGGTGAATACTCAGGAATTACTGGCCTTTCTATCTTTAATGCTGGCCCACCATTATGCCCAACATTACCCAGGTTTGATCCAACAACTGGCATTTCTCCGGGTTGATTCATTCTGGCAATGACTTGCTCATAAACATTTTCGCTAATGTTCTTCATGCCACCGCCAGTTAATGCCAACGATTCAGATAAATATCTGGCAGCATCTACAGCAGTCTTGCCGCCATACTTAGCCACAATAGCAGTTGGCACAGCAAAACCGGCAACATCCATAAAAGCATCTACATAGTTGCCCTGTTGCATGTTACTGATTGACTGTCCTGCCGCAGTGACAGGGTTTATCATATTAAATAACTTACCATATGACTCAATTTGATCCCTGCCTCTGGGGCTCACAAACTGACTTAATGTGTCCCCAATTTCCCCAAATAAATTATTTAAATCCTGACGCCGTTGTTGCCCAGCGTTCATAAAATTAAACAAAGGATTGCTGTACCTGGGATCTTTTGCCCGTATGAAATCAAAAACATTAGCCATTATTTTTTCTTAGGTGGCCTGCCTTTTTTACTGCCATATGTGCCCTTACCTTTTGGCATTACAATACTCCTTATGATTATGTAAAAATCATAACATAGGGCAGGGGATAGAGCCTAAATTCTATGCAATACCTTGCAAATTCCTACGCAGCTCTCCACGCCAACTCTGGAAGCTCCCAGACTGCGCTGTAGCTGCGTCAGACGCCATGCAAAGGCAAAATGCATCGGCTAAATCCGGCGACCCCAAGCCTCTCTTGCGCATCTCATCCTTGCTCTCAGCTTTCATCTTGCCAGAAGAAGTAAAACTATAACGCACAGACGTAAGCTCAGATAATAGCTGATCATCTTTAGGAATTTTACAACCACGCTCCTC
>MDTG01075001.1_pt1 | contig 10409 bp, 10 predicted proteins | sample 811421 | NCBI WGS metagenome assembly MDTG01 (sample SAMN05326645, study PRJNA326480) | marine metagenome | isolation source: seawater | place: Pacific Ocean: South East | collected 2011
CAACCTCTTTTACTTTATCCTTAGAGCCTATATTACCAGGATTTATTCGAAGACAATGAGCTCCATTCTCTGCTGCCTCTAGTGCTCTTTTATAATGAAAGTGAATATCAGCTACTAATGGAATTTTTAGTTCAGGAATTATTTTTTTTAATGCATATGAAGATTTCTCATCAGGAACTGAAACTCTTACAATATCACAGCCTTCATTTTCAATCTGGGATATCTGATTTAGTGTAGCGTCAATATCATGTGTAAGGGTGTTCGTCATTGTCTGAACGGTAATTGGTGAGTCTCCACCAACGAATATATTTCCTATTTGAATTTTTTTTGTTTTTTTTCTCTTTATTGAGTGAGAATATTTCATAATAAAGTGTCTAAATCTTTAATCTTAAAGTTTACTAAATAAAAATTTAAAAAGTCATTAACTTTTATTTCAATGCCCCTATATATTATCTTTTCGATATTATTTATATTAGATAAATCAATCAAAAAATCATTGTCTAATTCGAGATTAAGTTCATTGGTTTGTAATATCTCGCCAAATTGAATGGTTTTTTTATTATTATTTTGGATCTTATAATAGATAGTCTTGTTTGATTTTGAAAAAATCGATAATTTTTGTGAATAATTTACTCTTCTTAATGGAATAAGATTATTAATGAAGGCTTCATGACTTAATTCAGTTAAATTATAGGTGGTAGTAATATTTAAAACATCATCATAAACTTGATCTTTTTCAATATTTTTTATTAAATTTTGTTTATTAAATTTATTATAAATATTAAAAGAAAGTAAAAATAGTATTATAAAAATAAGTAGTAAAAAAAAATATACTAAAAATATTTTTGTATGATCATATGATATTTTTTTTACTGAGCTCTTATAATTAACATCATAACCTAAATATCTATAAATAGATTTTTTATATGTTGATTGATAAGATTTATATTTTTTAGGTAGCCTTAAATTATCATCTAATAATCGTATTATTTCTATATCTAATTTTAGAGCTTTGGATAAATCATTTATTGATAATCCTTTCTTAATCCTTGCCTCTTTTATTGAAATTAGTTTTTCCAAAAATCTTATTTGTGAAGTTTAAAAGCTTTATGCAACTTTTGTACAGCTAATTCAGTATATTCTTCATCAATCAATATACTTATCTTGATTTCTGAGGTAGTAATAACCTGAATATTTATTTTATTTTTTCCTAAAGTATCAAATAAAGTCTGCGCTACACCAGCATGAGATCTCATCCCTACTCCAACTACAGAAATTTTAGAAATATTATTGGATGAAATAATTTTTTTATAACCAATCTTGGATTTCTCTTTTTTTAATATTTTTAATGCTTTTTCTAAATCTAACCGTGGTAAGGTAAAAGATAAGTTTGCAAACTTTCCGTCTTGAGAGATATTTTGAAGGATCATATCAACATTTATGTTACCTTTAGCTAATGGACCAAAGATTCTGGATGAAACACCTGGTTTATCTTTTACCCTAGAAAGAGTAATTTTAGCTTCGTCTTTAGTATAAGTTATACCGCTTACGGTATTATTTTCTAAAATACTTTTCTCATCAGTGATCATAGTACCAATTTTTTTTGGTTTTAAAGATGACCTCACACTTAGTTTAGTATTTTTTCTCATAGCTAACTCAACAGAACGGGTTTGAAGAACCTTAGCCCCTTGTGAGGCTAATTCAAGCATTTCTTCATATGAAATTTTATTAATTTTTTTTGCATTAGATACTATGTTTGGGTCAGTTGTAAATACACCTTCAACATCTGTATAGATTATACATTCTGCTTGCATAGCTGCTGCTACAGCAACAGCACTGGTATCAGAACCACCTCTGCCTAAAGTAGTAATTTCTCCCTTTTTATTAATACCTTGGAAACCTGGGATTACTAAAACATCAAAATTTTCTAATTCATTAGACAAAAAGTTCTTATTAATTGATAGTATTCTTGACTTCATATGTTCAGATGAAGTCATTATGGGGATTTGCCAACTGAGTAGTGATTTAGCTTTAATTTTTTGATTATTAAGATAAATTGACATCAACGCACAAGAAACATTTTCACCTGTTGAAATAGCATTATCAAAATCAATTGGATTTGGGGATTTAGAAAACGATTTTGTTAAGTTTATTAAACGATCAGTTTCACCTGACATTGCAGATAACACAGCTATAACTTTTGATTTTTTTGACCAATCGTGAATTATGTTTGCTGATCTTTTTATAGCTTCGATACTTCCAACCGATGTACCACCAAATTTTAAAACTTTTATTTTCATGAATTACGGTAATATACTCTTAACATTTATGATGTAAAGAATATGGGTACATATAATATCAAATATTACGAACCACTAGAACAAATGATGCCTATAAGACATCAGTACATGTCAAAAATACTAAGACATCATAATGGTCAAGATATTTATGAATTCTTCAAAAATAAAAGGATTTTAGATCTTGGATGTGGGACTGGAGAGTTCCTAAATAATTATTATGATATGGGTGCAGTTTGTTCAGGTATCGACATTAAGAATAATTTTAAAATAAGAAACAAAATTAATTTTAAGCTAATTAATATAGAGGCTAATAAATTTCTAAAAAATAATAAAAAAAAATTTGATGTTGTTTTTCTATTTGAATTGTTGGAACATTTAAGAGAACAAGATAAAGATGAACTTTTTAGAAATTTGACTAATAATCTTAATAAAAATGCATATATATTCATATCTACACTTAATAAGAATCTATTATCAAAATATTTATCAATTAATGTTGCCGAAAATATCTTAGGACTAATTCCAAGAAAAACTCATGATTATAATCTTTTTTTATCTCCCTCTAAATTACAAATAATGAGTCAAAAATATAATTTAAATTTAATGAACATAGAGGGTATACAATACAATCCAATTTTTAAAACCTTCAAATTAAGTAAAATTGATTTAGTAAATTATTTCGGTACCTTAAAATACTAATTATTATTTTTTCCTTTTTTACTAAAAGGGAGTCTAACTAAAGATATACCCTCATCTACTAATTCTTGGCTCTCTTTTTCAGTTGCCTCACCATAAATAGGTTTATCTTTAGTTTCACCATAATGAATTTTTCTTGCCTCTTCTGGAAATTTTTTTCCAACATATGTAAAATTTTTTTCTATTTCTGATTTAATTTTTTTTAACTGTTTATTATAATTTGAAAATAATTTATTTTTTTCACGATTTATTTTAGCTGAGCTTGTTGACTTATCAGAAATATTTGGAGCCATTACTGATTTTGATATTTTTGATGAATTACAGAATGGACATTCAATTTGTTTTTTTCTTTTCTGTTTTTCAAAAGAATTCGAGTCATCAAAGCTAGCTTCGAAGATGTGTTGATTCTCACAAATTAAATCGAATTTAATCATTCTTTATATTTGGTAATTCAATAATAATTTTCAATAATGTTAATCAAAATTCCTATCATTATCCAAGACCGGTATTGCATTTTGACAATCTTGAACTTTATTCAAATTAAGTTCAGCAGTAACAATCATTTCAGCATCATCAGCCTCAGCTAATATTTCTCCCCATGGGTCTACTATTAAAGTGTGTCCGTAGGTTGATCTATTCTCATTATTTATTCCCCATTGATTTGGTGCTAAGATAAAAACACCATTCTCAATAGCCCTTGCTTTAACAAGAGAGTGCCAATGAGCCTTTCCTGTTGTGTATGTAAAAGCTGAGGGAATAACAATAATTTGCGCACCTTTTTTTGCCAAAGCCCTATACATTTTTGGATACCTTAAATCATAGCAAATAGTGTGACCAATTAAATGGCCTGATACATTTGTCATTTTTAATTCACTTCCAGATGAATAAAAATCACTTTCTTTGTAAATCTCTCCATTATTTAATTTTATATCAAACATATGAATTTTGTCATAAATTGAAATTATATCTCCATCAGGATTAATTAAAATTGATCGATTAAATAATTTACCATTTTCGGTTATAGGAAGTGAGCCCAGTAATAAATAAACTCTATTCATCTTTGAAAAATTTTTAAAATATTTTATGGAGTCATGACTCATTTCGATTAAAATTTTTGATTTACCTGATAAAAAAAGAAAACACTCCGGTAGTAAAATGAAATTTGGACGTGATCTTAAGCTATCTTTTAAATATTTTTTTGATTTTTCGAAATTTTCATCAAAGTTTGAGCCAACTGTAATTTGAATTAATGCAACCTTCATTTAAAATTTAATTTGTAAATAATAAAGTTTGAAACATCTTTAATAGCTTTATGAATTTTTATTTTTTCTTGAGGTAAAATAGAAATACTATGATTTGAAAATAATATATAATTTAGCTCTTTACTCTCTTTTATTAGGGATAATTTTAAGGTCTTATCTTTATTTAAAACTACGATTGGCTCTTCCGTAGAATATAAGAGTTCATTAACATTATTTGAAGAAATTATTTCAGTAAATTCTTTGTGAAATAATTCAGGATTTTCATAAAATGTTAATCTTTTTTGATCTAAATTAAATCTTGATATCATGGTAGATTATTTTAGCACATAATGAATGAATTTAATTTAAAAAAGAGGAGTGTAAGAAGAAAAGCTTACTTTGATAAAAATAATTTTCTTACAAAAAATGGATCAGATTTAATAAACGATAAATTAAAATTTATATCAAAAAAAATAGAAAACTGTCTTATATTAGATGAAGATCTAAATATTGATGCGTCTAATTTTGAATATACCAAAATTATAAATATAAATGATATTAGTTTAGTTGAAAATAAATTTGATGCAGTCATTTCAGGTTTTTCTTTACAGATACCATTATTTTTAAATAGCATCGATGTTTTTAATAAAATACTATCTAAATTAAACGATAACAGTGTATTTTGTTTCAATACATTAACTGTAAATTCTATGAGAACTCTTCAAAATATTTTTTTAGAAATTGATGAAATCATTTATGGAGGAGTTTATAGAAGATTTGGTCCATTTTTAGAGACTTCTAAATTAATAGAAGATTTAAATAAAGCTAAATATAAAGATATTGTTGTAGGGATAGACAACCTAGAAATAAACTACAGCTCTTTGAGTAAAATTAGAAGTGATTTTAGAAAATTTGGGATTTCTAATTTTTTTAACGAAAAACATAGATTAAAAAAAGACTTTTTAAAATTAACAAATAAATTATTTTCAAAGTTAGTAAATAATCATAAGTATATTCCGCTCGAAATAGAGATTGCTACATTTACAACATGGAAATAATATTAATTTAGTATATTTGTAAGCTAATGTTTGAAAAAATTAATAGTTTTTTTTCTTCAAAAAAGAATTCAAATTTAATTAAAGAAATTTCAAAGAAATATTTAAATCAAACAAATCAACTAGAGAAACATTTTATTAATTTATCTAAAGACGAAATGATATCTAATATTGAAGATTTAAAAAAAAATTATATTTCTAATAAAATAGATGAACTGTCTGATAAGGATATAAGTTTTCTTTGTGCTTTATTGAGAGAGGTCTCAAGAAGAACTATTGAACTAAGACATTACGACTCTCAAATTATTGGAGGAATTGCTCTTTATCATGGATTTGTTGCTGAAATGAAAACCGGTGAAGGTAAGACACTTGCTGCTACTATTCCAATTATATTAAATTTTGTTTTAGATAAAAAAGTACATTTGATTACCGTCAACGATTACTTAGCTAAAAGAGACTCTCTTTGGATGGGACCAATTTTTGAGTACTTAAATATCAGTTGTTCATATATTCAAAATAGCCAGAATATTGAGGAAAAAGTTAAAAGCTATCAATCTCATGTAGTATATGGAAATAATAATGAATTCTGCTTTGATTACCTAAGAGATAATCTAAGAGGTATCAATCAACCTAAAATGCAAAATTTGCATCAAATAGCTCTAATTGATGAGGCTGACTCTGTTCTAATTGATGAATCCAGATCACCTTTAGGTATTTCAGGACCCGTGAAGACTCCAATCCAACTATTTAAATTATGCTATGAGATTACTCAAGATCTATCAAAAAGTGATGTTGAAATAAATGAAGAGAGAAAAAATGTTTTACTTATTGATAGTGGTATTAAGAAAATAGAATTTAACTTAAAAAAAATTAATTTTTTAAAAGGTAATAGTCTATTTGATAATGAAAATTTAGAAGTTTATCAAATTATTAATCAATCACTGAAAGCTCGTTTTATGTATGAAAGAGACAAAGATTATGTTGTTAAAGATGGACAAATTATTGTTATAGATGAGTTTTCAGGTAGATTAGCTGAAGGGAGAAGATTTGGTGAGGGACTTCATCAGTCTTTGGAGGCTAAAGAGAGCCTGAAAATACAAGAGGAAAGCATTACTTTAGCCAGTATAACTTTTCAAAACTATTTTAAAAAATATCAAAAAATATCTGGAATGACTGGAACAGCTTTAACCGAGTCAGAGGAGTTTTTAGAGATATATGGCTTAAGTGTTATAGAGATACCTACACATAAACCTATGATTAGAATTGATCAAAATGATCAAATTTATAAGACTCCAGAAGAGAAATATAAGGCAGTATTAGACTTAGTAAAAGAAAAGTACGAGAAAGGTCAACCAATTTTAGTGGGTACAACCTCAATTGAAAAATCTAATTTTATTTCAAGCATTTTGAAAACCAATAATATTCCTCATAATGTTTTAAATGCAAAAAATCATGAAAATGAGGCTGAAATAATTGCTTTAGCGGGTAAGCCCTCTCAAGTAACAGTTGCCACTAATATGGCAGGTAGGGGTACTGATATAAAATTAGGTGGAAATCCAGAAATTGATAAACACTATAATAAAACTGATTATCAGAAGGTTATTAATTTAGGTGGATTATGCATTTTAGGTACAGAAAGACATGAAAGTAGAAGAATAGATAATCAATTAAGAGGTAGATCAGGTAGACAAGGCGATCCAGGGGAAAGTATTTTTTTTATTTCTTTAGAAGATGACTTAATGAGAATTTTTGGATCTGAAAAACTTCAATCTATGCTCTCTACGTTAGGGCTAAAAAAAGGAGAGGTAATTGAGCATAAATGGCTAACATCATCGATTGAGCGAGCTCAAAAAAGAGTAGAAGGTCATAATTTTGATATTAGAAAACAGTTACTGGAATTTGATAATATTATTGATAAACAGAGGAACATTATTTACTCCAAAAGAGAAACAATAATTAATGAAGATATCATAAATTTTATTCAAGAAACTGAAGATGAATTTATAACAAATTTACTAGAAAGTGAAAAAGAGGAAATAAAGAATTTCTCAAATACTTTATCTTTTATTGATCATCAAAAAAATAATGAAAAAAGTCACTATTTATCCTCATTTAAGAAAATAAAAGATGAAAATTATGAAAAACATAAAAATGCTTATATTTATATACTAAGACAAGTAACTCTCTCTATTTTTGATAAAAATTGGCATAATCATATACAGGAGCTAACTAATATACGTATGTCGGTCAGTCTTAGTGGCTATGGAGGAAAAGATCCTGTGAATGAATTTAGAAAGGCATCATTGAGTGCATTCAACCAATTAATTTATGAGATACAAAAACAAATGGTTTTAGTTTTAAACAATATAAGAGTTGTAAATAAAAACGATAATGAAAAATTTGAGTCAAACGAACCAATTAATAAGAAGGTTGGAAGAAATGACCCTTGTCCCTGTGGATCAGGAAAAAAATATAAACAATGTCACGCGAGAAGTAACTAAACAATATAGTTTAAGTATCGATCATTCCTTTTTTTAATTAATTCATCATTTGATAATAACTTAATATTTTTAGTATGTTTAATTAAAGACTCTTTTAAATTAGAAAAAACTTTTTCATGATGTCTATGCGCACCACCTACAGGTTCATAAACTATTTCATCTATAATTTTTAATTCCAAACAATCTTTTGCAGTTATTTTAAGAGAATTAGATGCGGTCTCTGCAAAGTCAGAGGATTTCCACAATATAGAAGAACAGCCCTCAGGAGAAATTACAGAATATATTGAATTACTTAGCATTATAACTATATCGCTAGTGGCTAATGCAATAGCACCTCCTGATCCACCTTCGCCTATTACAACAGAAATCAATGGTGTTTCACAATTCAAAGAAACTCTCATTGATTGAGCAATTGCTTCAGCTTGTCCTCTTTCCTCAGCTTCCTTACCTGGATAAGCACCTGAAGTATCTATAAAACAAATTAAAGGTAAATTTAACTTTGAAGCCAGTTTCATAATTCTTTGTGACTTTCTATAACCCTCAGGTTTAGCCATACCAAAATTATGTTTTATTCTGGTATTCATATCCTCGCCTTTTTCAGTGCCTAGAACAATTACAGGCAAGTTATCTAAAAAAGCAAAGCCAGATATGATGGAATTATCTTCAGAGTATAATCTATCACCATATAGTGGAGTAAATTTTGTAAAGATATTATTAATAAATTTTTTCGTTTTGGGTCTACTTGGATGTCTTGCAAGCTTAACTATTTGCCATGGAGACAAATTAGTGTAAATTTTTTGTAACTCATTTTGTTTTTTTTTCTCAATATCCTTTATTTTTCTATTGACATCAACATTACTTTCTTTTGAAAGTTTGATCAAAGACTTAATCTCAATATCAAACTTTTCAATTTTTTCCTCAAAGTCTAGATAAAACATTAATAAGACTATAGTTTATTTTTAAGTGGATGATAAGAGTCTATAACTTTCTTTTTCATATTCTTAGCAACTTTAGTATAAATTTCTGTAGTAGAAATATTTGAGTGGCCTAATAATTTTTGTATATGTCTAATATCAGCATTGTTTTCTAACATAGTGGTAGCAAATGAGTGCCTAAAAATATGAGAGGATATTTTTTCATCAATTATTGAGTCGTTATAACAATTTTCTAGGAATTTATTTACTGATCTAACTGAAATCTTTTTTTTATTAATGGAAAAAACAAATTGATTTTTTTCTTCTAATTTATTTAATTGTTTTAAAAATTCATTTATTATAAATACTTTTCTTTCTTTAGAACCTTTTCCATATATATAAATTGAATTATCTTGACGATTTATATCAGACCATTTCAAGTTTAATGCCTCTGATATTCTGACACCTGAAAAATAGATTAACTTAAGTGCTAAAATATATAGCTCTTTATTAGTCTGTTTAGAATTATACAAATTATTGAATAATTTTTCCATTTGCAACTTCGATACAGCTCTAGGTATCTTTTTGAAACTAGATATACTTTGAAATAATTGAGTATCAATTTGATTAATTATTTTTTCTGTGTGAAGAAACTTTAAAAAATTTTTCAAAGTTGATATTTTTCTATTAATACTTGTCATTTTTAAATTTCTTTTTCTTAAATTAGAAATATATAATTTTACTTTAGTGTTTAAATCACTGACTTCTGTGTCTTGACTTATAAAAAATTGATCTAGATCAACTAAATAATTTTTTACAGAGTTACTTGAAAGATTTTTTTCAGAAATTAGAAATTGTGTATATAAGTCTTTGTATTGTTCATACATCATAAATTAATTAAATGGGTTCTGAATGCTAATTTTATTAATTCATTATTTAAAAACTGATTATTTATTATGTAATTATTTAAAAAGTATAGATCAAATTCATTTATCATATAAAATTTTTCACTTAGGTTGACATAGTATATATATGAGTCAATCAAATTTAAATTTTCAGCTAAACTTGCTAGGTAAACTGGATTAACTGAGATTGTATCTGTTTCTGTTATTTTTAAATCATCACTTTCAATAAAGTTAATATTTCTATTTAAAAATAGAAATTTCATTAATGGGCTATTCATATATTCTTTATTGTCTGCATAAAAATTATTATCGAAATTTTTAATCAAATAATTTTTTAAAGCTGTAGCTATATCATTGTTTTCAATTGATCCGTTAGGTACCTCTTTTAATAATATTAGTAAATTTTCTAGAAAAACTGAGTTCTCATAGAGTGACAGAAGCATTAGACCATTTATGTAATTTAAGTTTCTTGAAGTAATTCTCATACCACTAAATTGTTCATTAATTAATCGAGATACATCATATAAATCTAATTGTAATATAGGAATATAACTCTCTAAAATCTCAAGTTTTTTATTGTAATTTATTTGTTTTTGCATTTCTTCATACATTACAAGTTCATTAGGCTTAACTTTTAACATTTCAAGCATAGATAAATACTGTGATTTGTTAATGACTCTATTTTTGAAAAGGTAATTTATTTGATATAGATCTACAGTATTGGATTTTAAGTATATCTCTAATTCAAGAATATTATTAATCTCATCTACATTGACATTTAAAGAGTCAGAATTTAA
>MDTG01195202.1_pt1 | contig 10409 bp, 9 predicted proteins | sample 811421 | NCBI WGS metagenome assembly MDTG01 (sample SAMN05326645, study PRJNA326480) | marine metagenome | isolation source: seawater | place: Pacific Ocean: South East | collected 2011
TGGTGCCCGGGGACGGAATCGAACCGCCGACACGGGGATTTTCAATCCCCTGCTCTACCAACTGAGCTACCCGGGCAACGTGGGCGCCATTAAATAGATTGCGCCTCAAGCTGTCAAGCGATCCGAAAAATATTTTCCACTTTTTCAGCCGCTTACCGCGTTATTACTCGCTGGGCGGGACGTAACCATCTGCCTGGGCGTATTCCTCACCGGCAAGAAACTTGTCCATTTCCTGCTGGATGAAGCGACGATCTTCGGGGTCCATCATGTTCAGGCGGCGCTCGTTGATCAGCATGGTCTGGTGTTTCTGCCACTCATCCCAGGCCTTGCGCGACACCTCGTTGAACACTTCCTGCCCCTTGGGGCCCGGATACGGCGGGCGATCCAGGCCTGGCAGCTCCTGCTTGTACTTGCGGCACATCACCATGCGCGTCATTGGCTTACTCCTCCAGGGCCGCCTGCAAAAGCGGCTCAATCCGGCCCAGCAGCTTTTTCACCGGCGCTGCCAGACCCAGTGGTTCGGGTTGCCGCAGGTTATACCAGACCTGCCCGCTTTCAGCCACGCCAGCCGGGGCGGAGACGCTCAGCAGCAGAGGCTGAATATCCAGATGAAAGTGGCTGAAGGTGTGCCGCAGGGGCGCCATGTCCTGGCGTTGGTGGACTGCCAGGTGCAAGCCATCGAGCAGAGGCGCGAGCTGGCTTTCATCATCCAGCTGCGGCGGGCACCAGAGCCCACCCCACAGGCCGCTGGAGGGGCGTCGCTGCAGCCATACGCTGCCGTCAGCATTCAGCAGTAGGGGCATCACACAGCTACGCACCGGCAGCGCCTTGCGGGGCTTGGAGCCTGGGTAGCGGGTCGGCTCACCCAATACCCGCGCCTCACAACCATCACCCAGCGGGCACAACAGGCAGGAGGGGTTGCTGCGCGTGCACAGGGTTGCCCCCAGGTCCATCATCGCCTGGGTGTAATGGGCTACGCGGTGCTGCGGAGTAAGGCGCTCGGCCATGCGCCAGAGGCGGTCATGCACGGCCTTTTCGCCGGGCCAGCCTTCGACCGCAGCAAACCGCGCCAGCACCCGTTTGACGTTGCCATCAAGGATTGGCGCGCGAATGCCCATGCTGAGCGAGGCGACCGCTCCCGCGGTGGAGCGCCCGATACCGGGCAGCTCGGCCAACGCCTCAACGCTGCGCGGAAACTCGCCGTCATGCTGACTGACTACCTGCCGGGCAGCCTTGTGCAGGTTGCGCGCGCGGCTGTAGTAACCGAGCCCCGTCCACAGGTGCAGCACCTGATCTTCCTCGGCAGCCGCCAACGCTTCAACCGTTGGCAGCTCGGCCATAAAGCGCTGGTAATACGGAATCACCGTGGCGACCTGCGTTTGCTGCAGCATAATTTCCGACACCCAGACCCGATAGGGCGTCATGTCCTGCTGCCAAGGCAGGTCGTGTCGCCCATGCCCGTCATACCAATCCAGCACGCGCTGGGCGAAAACCTCAGGTGTCACCGTGAAAACAGCCCCTTGATGGCGTCACGCAGTTCCGGTGCCTTGTCGCCAAGCGAATCATCAATGCGCTCTTCCAGTTTGCGCTGCACTTCGTTGCCCACCAGCTTGGCAGCGATCTTGCCAACCCCTTCGGTGTCTACACCGCAGCTGCTGCCCGCATTATGCAGGTAACCCTGACAACGGATCGGCCATTCGATGTCGGCATAGCGCTCATTTACCTGACAGGCCTCATCCGGCATCTCGCTGCGATCGCCTTCGAGCAGCAGGCCGATGCTGTAATCCAAACGTTGCTCAGGCAGGTTGATGTCACCCTTGCCCTTGCCGGCCAGGCCCGGCAGATCAACCACCAGATCACGGTTGGCAACCACACCGTTGCGGATGGTAAAGCTACCGTCGAGCTGTTCAAAGGGGGTGTTCTCGCTACCGCGCTCGCCGCTCAGCGACTTGCGGTTAGCCAGAGCGATGGCCCGGCATACCTGCTGCTCCAGGTTCACGCCCAGCAAGGCGCCGTCGGCTACCTTGAAGGACGCATTACCGTTCAGGGTATTCATCCAGCGACGCAGACTGTTGCCACCGGCAGTGACATCCAGGTTCATATCGAGCAGGCCACTAACCTGCTGCGGCAGTTCATAGGCCTGCTGCGCAGCAGCCGAGTCGATGCCCTTGAGCTGCGCCTTGAGGCCGCTGCTGACCGGCGTCTTGCGAGTATCGATGCTGCCGCTGGCGCTGAAGCTGCCACCGAAGATGCCACCGTCCAGCTGGGTCAGCCTGACCACGCCATCACGCGCGCGGACAGCGATGTTGAAGGGTTTGATGGTCTGCCCGGTCAGGGTGACCTGCTGCAGCGCCAGCTTGCCATCAATGTCCAGTCGCGCCAGCGCGTCCAGCGGCAACACGTCGTCATCACTCCAGGGCTCGGGCGCCGACTGCGAGCGGCTGCCACCAGAGCCGGCGCTGCCACTGCTGTTGCCCTCACCCTCGGCACTGGGCGGCAGGTAGTTATCCAGATTCAGGTTGTCGCCGGCCAGATCAAAACGCAGCGCCTGACGTTCAAAGTCGGCAAGGCCAAGCGAGCCCTGCAGGGCAAACCCATCGAGCGCCAGCTGCAGGTCGTTCAGCATCAGACTGCTTGCACCGCCCGCCAGGTTGGCCGACAGCGCGACGCTCGACAGCGCCCCCGGATCAGCCATTTCCGGCAGTGTCTGGCCGATATCGCGGAGCAGGTCGCGTGCATCGAAGGCGGCCACGTCGAGGCGGCCCGCCAGTTGCGGCTCGGCGTCCAGCTGGCTGAGTTTGAGCTTACCGGTTGCCCGCATGTCGGCCAGCGACAGGCGCAACTGGGTCAGCTCGGCCACCTGTTCGGCCAGATCAACCAGGCCGTCGCCCTGCAGCTGCAGGTTAACCGCGCGGCCACCAAAGGGCTCGCCGCTGGCATCGACCTTCAGATCAACACCGCTGAGCAGATAGCGCTGCTCGCCCGGTTGCAGCGTGGCCACGGTCTTCAGATCCATGCGCACGCGCATGGCCGGCTGATCCAGCGTCAGCAAACCAAGGAAAGACACATCAAAGGGCTCGCCCGGAATCAGCGCGCCGGTAGTCAGGTTGGCTTCATCCAGCGACAGAATCTGGCCGGTCTGACGGTCTTCGTAGTGAACGCTGGCGTTGGTCACCTGTACGCTCTCTACGGTGATCTGCAGCGGCTCGTTGCCGTCCTCATTCTGCGTTTGGGCCTCGGCACCTGCATCGCTGCCCTGCTCTGCCGCTGCGCTGTCCTGCGGGCCGACCGTTTCCCAATTGCCCACGCCCTGATCGTTGCGCACCAGTTGCAGCTGCACGTCGTCCAGAATCACATCGCTCATGCGCACCTGACGGCGCAGCAACGGCAGCACCTTAACGCCCAGCCCCAGGGTGCCGACCTTGGCCAGCGGCTGGGCGGGGTTATCCACCGGCGCTACACCAACGTCCTTCAGCTCCAACCCCAGCCAGGGGAACAGCGACCAGCCGATATCGCCGTCCAGCGCCAGCTCGATATTGGCCTGCTCGCGAGCCGCGTCGCGGATATCGTCCTTGTAGTCATTGGGGTCGAACAGACGGGTTAGAAAGAACAGCGCCGCGATCAACAGCAGCGCTACCGCACCTGCTACCAACCCCAGTACCTTGACGACGGATTTCATAGTCACTCCTTGGTCTGCCCGGCCGGCCCGGGGCAAAAATCTTGGCACAGTGAGAAAAGGGAGCCTACACCGCATCCAGTCGCTGCGCGACCAGCTCGGCCAGCGCCAGACTGGATGTCAGGCCCGGCGACTCAATTCCCAGCAGGGCGATCAACCCCGGCACCCCGTGCTCGCTCTGGTCTTGGATGACGAAATCCCGGGCCGGTTCCCCCGCAGCAGACAGCTTGGGGCGCACCCCGGCGTAGGCCGGCTGCAGCCTGGCGGCATCAACCGCTGGCCAGTAGCGGGCGATGGCGACGGCAAAGCGCTCTCGCAGCGCCTCATCCACCTGATAATCCAGTGTGTCGAGGTAGCGCACATCGGGCCCAAAACGCAGCTGCCCGCCCAGATCCAGCGTCGCATGCACCCCAAGACCGACGGCATTGGCCTCGGGCATCGGATAGACCAGATGAGAAAACGGCGAGCGCCCGCTGTAGCTGAAATAGCGGCCCTGACACAGGTGCAGCGGCAAAATCTGCTGCGCGCCAGCCGCTGCCTGCAACTGCTGGGCGAACAGCCCGCCGGCGTTAACTACTTGCCGCGCGCGCAGACTGAACACCTCTCCGTTGCTATGCCCGGTCAGCTCAAGGCCGCCATGCGTCGGGTTAATGTGCTCAACCTGCGTATGACACAGCAACTCACCATCCGCAGCCTGCAGCGCCGCCTCAAGTGACTGCAACAGCGCATGGCTGTCGACAATCCCCGTCAGTGGCGACAGCAGACCAGCCACCGCCCGCACCTGCGGCTCTCGTGCCTGTACCTCGGCAGCGCTCAGCCAGATCAGCTCTACGCCATTGGCAGCGGCATTGGCCTGCAAGCGCTGCAAGGCGGGTATCTCGTCCTCGTTCACCGCCACCAGCAACTTGCCGAGCTGCTGGTGCGGCACCCTGTAGTCGCGGCACCAGGCATACAGCAGATCCCGCCCCTGACGGCACAGCTGGGCCTTGAGCGAGCCCGGCGCATAGTAAATACCCGCGTGGATCACCTCGCTGTTGCGGCTGGAACAGTGCAGGCCCGGCGCTTCTTCCTGCTCCAGCGCCAGCACGCTGCGCCCCGCCCGCGCCATGCGCTGGGCAATAGCCAGGCCCACTACGCCGGCGCCGATCACCACCAGGTCGACATCCACCACACATCTCTCCGCCGCTTGAATTGGCCCATTGTGCCGCCCTATCACACCGATTGGCAGGGTGAATCCGCCACTGGTAGCCCTCGGCATGGGCAGGCACGTATAATGCACGCCTTTGAACGTATCCATCAGCGGAGACAGCCATGGCTGAACGCAAGGCCAGCGTCGCGCGCGACACGCTGGAAACCCAGGTCCAGGTCGCCATCAACCTCGACGGCAACGGCCAGGCCGATTTCGACATCGGCGTGCCTTTCCTTGAACACATGCTCGACCAGATTGCCCGTCACGGCCTGATCGACATGACCATCAAGGCCCGCGGCGATCTGCACATCGACGACCACCACACCGTTGAAGACGTCGGCATCACCCTTGGCCAGGCCTTTGCCAAGGCCGTTGGCGACAAGAAAGGCATCCGCCGCTACGGCCACGCTTACGTGCCGCTGGACGAAGCGCTGTCACGCGTCGTGATCGACTTCTCCGGCCGCCCCGGTCTGCAGATGCACGTGCCCTACACCCGCGCCAGCGTGGGCGGCTTTGACGTTGACCTGTTCATGGAGTTTTTCCAGGGCTTCGTCAACCACGCCCAGGTCACCCTGCACATCGACAACCTGCGCGGCGTTAACACGCACCACCAGATCGAAACCGTGTTCAAGGCCTTTGGCCGCGCGCTGCGCATGGCGATTGAAGAAGATCCGCGCATGAGCGGCATCATGCCGTCGACCAAGGGTTGCCTGTAAATCATGAGCAGCCATGTAGCCGTCATCGACTATGGCATGGGCAACCTGCACTCGGTTGCCAAGGCGCTTGAACACGCCGGCGCCCGCCAGGTCGACGTGACCAGTGATCCGCAGATCATTCTCGCCGCCGACCGCGTCTTGCTGCCGGGCGTTGGCGCCATTCGCGACTGCGTCAGCGAACTGCGCCAGCTCGAGCTGGACGGTGTCGTCCGTCAGGCTGCCAAGGAAAAGCCGCTGCTCGGCATCTGCGTCGGCATGCAGATGCTGCTGGAACACAGCGAAGAGAACAACGGCGTTGACTGCCTTGGCCTATTCCCGGGCAAGGTGCGTTTCTTTGGCAATGAGCTGAAAGAGGCCGACGGCACCCGCCTGAAAGTCCCACACATGGGCTGGAATCAGGTCAAACAGGCCATCGACCACCCGCTCTGGCACCGCATCGAGCAGGATGCCCGCTTCTACTTTGTGCACAGCTACTACGCCGCGCCAGACAAGAGCGGCCAGCTGGCCGGGCGCTGCCACTACGGCGTCGACTTCGCCGCAGCGCTGGCACAGGACAACGTATTCGCCACCCAATTCCACCCCGAGAAAAGCCACACCAACGGCCTGCAGCTGTTGAGCAACTTTCTCGCTTGGGATGGGCGCTGGTAAACCGAATAAACCACGAGAAACCCGCTTGAGGCTAAAGGCTGGAAGACCTGCACCGAGCTTGACCTTCCAGCCTATAGCTTTCAGCCTAAAGCGATGCCGCCAGGCCAAGGAACTCCGACAATGCTTATAATTCCCGCTATCGACCTGAAAGACGGCGCCTGCGTTCGTCTGCGCCAGGGCCTGATGGACGACGCCACCGTGTTCTCCGACGACCCGGTCGCCATGGCCGCCAAATGGGTTGAAGCCGGCTGCCGCCGCCTGCACCTGGTTGACCTCAACGGCGCTTTTGAAGGCAAGCCGGTCAACGGCGATGCAGTCACCGCGATTGCGCGCCGCTACCCGGACCTGCCGATCCAGATTGGCGGCGGCATTCGCTCGCTGGAAACCATCGAGGAATACGTCAAGGCGGGCGTCAGCTACGTCATCATCGGCACCAAGGCAGTCAAAGAGCCCGAGTTCGTGGGCGAAGCCTGCCGCGCCTTCCCGGGCAAGGTTATCGTCGGCCTGGACGCCAAAGACGGTTTTGTTGCCACCGACGGCTGGGCTGAAGTCAGCACCATACAGGTCGTCGATCTGGCCAAGCGCTTTGAAGCCGACGGCGTCAGCGCCATCGTTTACACCGACATTGCCAAAGACGGCATGATGCAGGGCTGCAACGTCGAAGCGACTGCCGCGCTGGCCAACGCCACCTCAATCCCGGTGATCGCCTCCGGCGGCATCCACAACATCGGTGATATTCAAACGCTGCTGGACGCCCGCGCCCCCGGCATCATCGGCGCCATTACCGGCCGCGCGATTTATGAAGGCACGCTGGATGTAGCTGAAGCGCAGGCGCTTTGCGATCGCCACAGCGATCGCGGCTAGAAGCCGAAAGCTGAAGGCTGGAAGATAGGCACTTGCGCGACCTTCCAGCCTTCAGCCTCAAGCCTACAGCGCTACACGCCTGCTAACACGCTCACGGAGTATCCAAATGCCCCTGGCAAAACGCATCATCCCCTGCCTCGACGTCGATAACGGTCGCGTGGTCAAGGGCGTCAAGTTCGAGAACATCCGCGATGCCGGTGATCCGGTGGAAATCGCTCGCCGCTACAACGAGCAAGGTGCGGACGAGATCACCTTCCTCGACATCACCGCCAGCCACCAGGAGCGCGACACCACGCTGCACACGGTTGAGCGCATGGCCAGCCAGGTGTTCATCCCGCTGACTGTCGGCGGCGGCGTACGTACCGTGCAGGATATTCGCAACCTGCTCAACGCCGGCGCAGACAAGGTCTCGATCAACACCGCTGCGGTGTTCAATCCGGAGTTTGTCGGCGAAGCGGCTGATCGCTTTGGTTCGCAGTGCATTGTTGTGGCAATCGACGCCAAGCGCGTGTCCGGCCCGAATGAGCCGGGCCGCTGGGAGATCTTCACCCACGGCGGCCGCAAGCCGACCGGGCTGGATGCGGTCGAGTGGTCGAAGAAAATGGAGCAACTGGGCGCCGGCGAAATCCTGCTGACCAGCATGGATCAGGACGGCGTAAAGAGCGGCTACGATCTGGGCGTAACCCGCGCCATCAGCGATGCGCTGCATATCCCGGTCATCGCCTCCGGCGGCGTGGGCAACTTGCAGCACCTGGCCGACGGCGTACTGCAGGGCGGCGCCGATGCGGTACTGGCCGCCAGCATCTTCCACTTTGGCGAGTACAGCATTGCCGACGCCAAGGCCTATATGGCCGAGCGCGGGATTGAGATGCGTCTCTAACTATCGCTGATGCTTCCCACGCGGGCCGCACGGACGCTCCGCGTCTATTTCCTCTGACGCCATCTCGCTGTAGGGCCACGACATGTCGTGGCCGTGCGAGCTCCATCCCCGTACCGCTGGCTATCTCTCTACGCGCTTTTTAGCTCGCTTTTCGCCTTTTCCGGCGAGCCTGAAAACTCAAACTACGGTGCTCCGCAGCTACCGCTCCAACAACACCTGCACACCCACCAACTGCACCCCTTCCGCCTCCAGCTGCGGCAAGCGGCGTTCCAGATAAGCCAGGGTTTCAGGATAGGGATGGCCGATCAGCACGGCTGCGCCCTGTTTGCGGGCGCGGGCCAATACCAGGCGAAACTCGTGGTCGATCTCTGCTTCGCTGCGCACATTATCCAGAAAGATGTCGCGCGAAACGTGCGGCACCCGTGCGGCCTCGGCGGCAAACGCGGCTTGGGTTTGCGCTGTGGTACGGCTGTCGACAAAGAACAGCTGCCGTTCGGCCAGTACCTGCATCACCCAGTCCATGCGCTGACGGTCTGCAGTGAGCCGGCTGCCCATGTGATTGTTGACGCCCTGAATTGGGCCAAAGGCGTTCAGGCTCTGCTGCAGCTGGCTGCGAAACTCAGCCTCGGTCATGCCCGTAGTCAGCCCGCCCGGGCCAATCGACAGGCCGGCCATGTTCTCCATCGGCAAATGCAGCATTACCGGCTTGCCGGCGGCGGCCGCTTCGCTGGCCAGCGTCTGAGAATGGGGCAGCTGCGGCAGAATCGCCAGCGCAACCGGCCCCGGCAGCGCCAGTACACGTCGACCAACCGTCAGACTCTGACCAACATCGTCGATCACAACGGCAAGACGCGGCAGCGCTGCAGCTGCCGGTAGCGGCTCCGGCGCAGGCAGCTCGGGGGCGTCGTCGGGCACTGCGTCCGGCAAGTCGACAGGCACCTCGACAGGCGCATCGGGAATAGCTGGCGGAAGGCTCTCAGGCAGGCTGACCACCGGTTCTGGCGGCAATGGCATGGCCGGCTGCACCGGCTGCGCATCAGGCGCCGGCGCAGCGGTTTGTTCAGTGCTGTCGTCCGAGCAGGCTACCAGCGCTGCCAACAACAGCGCCGCCAGGCCGCAGCGCAGCCCGGCAAAGACCCCGGGCCTCACTCTACGTTGCGGACGATATTGAGGCCCTTGAGCAGGTTGAGCGCCTGATTGAGCTGGTAATCGGCATCACGGGCGTCACGCTCGCGCTGCGGCATACTGCCGGTGGGGCGCTCCTGACCGCTGGCGTTGTTGATGTGCCCGGCCAGGTCGGCCTCGCGATAGCCGCTGCTGTCATCCACCTCATCCAGCGTCAGGTGGGCGCGCTCGACACGAATATCCGGCACGATGCCCTGGGCCTGAATGGAGCGCCCCTTGGGCGTGTAATACAGCGCCGTTGTCAGCTTGAGCGCACGGTCATTATTCAGCGGCAGCACGGTCTGCACCGAGCCCTTGCCAAAGCTGTCGGTCCCCATGATCACGCCACGGCCATGATCCTGCAGGGCGCCGGCAACAATCTCGGAGGCCGAGGCCGACCCGCCGTTGATCAGCACCACCAGCGGCACACTGCCGGAGGGGTTGCTGCTGGTCGCGCTGTAACGCAGCTCGGCGTTGCTCAGCCGGCCCTTGGTGTACACAATCAGCCCCTGATCGACAAAGCTGTCTACCACCTCGACTGCGGATTGCAGCACGCCGCCGGGGTTGTTGCGCAGATCCAGCACCAGCCCCTTGAGGTCGCCATTGGCATTCAGACGGTTAAGACTGGTGCGTACTTCATCGCCGGTGTTGTTCTGGAACTGGGTGATGCGCAGGTAGGCGTAGCCGGGCTCAAGCTCTTCGGTCTTGACGCTCTTGACCTTGATGACCGCGCGGGTCAGGGTGACTTCAAAGGGGCGACCGCTGCCACGCACCAGGGTCAGACGAATCTCCGAGCCCGGCTCGCCGCGCATGCGGTCAACCGCATCCATCAGGCTCATGCCCTTGACCGGCTGGTCGTCGATCTTGACGATCAGGTCGCCCGCCTCGATGCCTGCCTCTGCGGCCGGCGTGTCGTCAATTGGGGAAACCACCTTGAGAAAGCCGTCTTCCTGACCGACTTCAATCCCCAGGCCGCCAAACTGGCCTTCGGTGGTGTCCTGCAGGCCGGTGTAATCTTCCGGCGTGAGGTAGGCAGAGTGCGGGTCGAGCCCTTCGAGCATGCCGCGCACGGCGTTGTCCAGCAGGGTGGCATCGTCGACCGGCTCGACGTAGGCAGCACGAATGCGCTCAAACACCTCGGCAAAGGTGCGCAACTCGTTTAGTGGCAGGGGTGCTGCGGCTGCCTCGGCAGCTTGCTCCTGTGCCTGCAGGGGCATGACAAACGCCAGACTCAGACCGGCCACCAACAGACTACGCGCTGCAATCATGTAA
>MDTG01004628.1_pt1 | contig 10408 bp, 10 predicted proteins | sample 811421 | NCBI WGS metagenome assembly MDTG01 (sample SAMN05326645, study PRJNA326480) | marine metagenome | isolation source: seawater | place: Pacific Ocean: South East | collected 2011
GGTTCGGGGCCGATATCCCATTCCGTACCATGCCATTGCCGATCCGCTGAAGTCGACCCGTCTTCCGTCCCAGCTCAGCACCCGACTAGCTACCGCCCCAACATTTTCGTATGAGTCAAAGGTTTGAAGAGCAGCCGAAACCCAATTTTTTTCGGGCCGCGCATCGCTATTTAGAAAGGCTATAATTTCTCCTCGAGCATGGCTAGCGCCAAGATTGCAACCGCCAGCAAACCCAAGATTTGTTTTTGACGGGACCGCCACGACCCGCGGCTGAAAGCTTTCAAGCCTCTCGAAACTGCCATCTTCTGAAGCATTGTCCACAACTATTATTTCCAGCTGCTCCGAGTACTCCTCTAACTCCATGAGCCCTGCAATGGCCTCGAGAGTGTCCTCCACTCCCTTGTAATTGACGATGACTACACTAACGCGGGCTGAATTGGACATATCTGACTTCCCTAACCTGCTTCAAGTTGGCGACCTGACATAATTAGCCTAGGGTCTAACGCCCCATTGATGCAGGAAGGACCCAACCTATGTTGAGTGTTCGCGATTGGTTTCGAAGCCTATCCGCGTTGAGGCACTACCGCACAATCCTAAAATCGGGCCTTTTCAATTCGCGTTGGTACCGCAAGACACAAGTTAGAGGCATCTCACGTCTTGCCGATCCCCTTTTTCATTATTTGGTTCACGGCGCCAAAAAAGGACTCGACCCTGCGCCTAATTTTCATACTCGGCATTACGTGTTCGTCAATCATGACGTACGGGATTCGAAAATCAACCCTCTATTCCACTATGTCGAGTACGGCCAAGCCGAATATCGCTTACCGCTCAGATCGGTCCTTGAAACTCGAGATTACATCATCCCTGAATCAAGTGAACTTGAGACATTTCTTTCTCCAGACTTTTTGTGCCCTCGGGTCACGCTGGTTATAGACAAGTGGTCGTGCAGAGGTAGCTCTAACTCTCCGAATACCCTTATCAGCCTGGCAAACGAATTTGCCAAAAAACATGAGAGGTTTCTCAGAGTAATTCTGTGGAGGTCTGAAGATTCGGCCGCTGAAAATTCAGTGGATCCTTGGCCAGGGGTGTCGATGGTTGAAGTCTCTCGATCTAACCCCGCTCCGACCTTCGCAATTTCAGGCGACGAATACTTCATCGCAAGCTCTGCAACGACAGAGATGTCGCTTCGTTTTACCGCTCCTGAGAATCAACTTTTCACGATAGATTCAAAAAAACCAGTCAAGGTAACGAAGTTGAAATCGAGTCCATCTATCATCGGGCTCTCCGAGCTAGCGGCAAATAAATCGGAAAAGGCGACTCTCCCTCGCACCGGCAGCGTCCCGATTCGAACTGATAAGACAAAGAAGACTCTACTTATAATTGGAGATGTAGTTGCCCAACCCGAGCGATACGTAATGGCTTTGGAAGAGGCCAATAACGCTCTCTTGACCAATGCAGAGGCCCTCCAGGATTGGGAGATGATTGTATGCGGGAGGGGGGTTGCGCCGTTGTCAATTGCCGGTTCCATGACCGTCTCGCACTCTGACCACTTGGACTTAGCCAAGTTAACAGGCGTTGACTTGATTGTAAATTCGATTGAGGATCGAGAAATAGATCGCCAATTGCTCGCGGGAGGCCTGAATGTATTTCGCGGGGCCGGAGAAGACCTATGTCGCGAGCTCGCGGAGACAAAATGATCGGCAGCCACTATATTTGGTCTCATTCGCTAGCCCAGCGGATTGGAATGCTGAGACCCAAGACCATTCGAGTCGCTTTCCTGGCGGTTCAACCCGACTATGGAACGTTCCGGTACCGCTGCTTCAACCCTGTGGATGCCATAAACAAACACAGTAAACGTGTCTCTGCTTCTTATTTTTTCTACAAGGATCTTGCTTACATCGATAACCTGGCGCAATATGCGGACGTCCTTGTAGTTTCACGATGTCCATACGACGCCAAACTTGACCGGTTATTCCGCAGATTCAAGAATGCAAGCAAGAAAATCATTTTTGACATTGATGACCTAGTGTTCGACCCGAAACACGCAACTCTGGTGGCTTCAAATCTCGGTTATCCTCTCGAAAAGGCGGATCTCAACAACTGGACCGCTTTTATTTGTAGTATCGGGGCTTCACTCAATGCTGCTGACGAGGTTGTAACGACCACTGAATATTTAGGCAGCCTCATCCGAGAATCCACCAACGCGCCTGTTCATATCGTCCCGAACACATTCAATAATGCCCAGCAGCAGATTTCAGATGCTTGCCTGAAGTTGCCTCGACCGGACAAAAGCGGCTTGCACATCGGATACTTCAGCGGCAGTTTGTCTCACTCGCACGACTTCTCAATTGTCAAACATCAGATACAAAGATTTCTAGAAATTTCCGAAGATTCTCGCCTTACAGTGGTCGGACATCTAGAAATTCCCAAGGAACTAAGCTCTTTGAGAGACCGGATATTAGTTGAGCCATTCATGGATTTCCTAGCCATGCAAGACGTGCTGCTTGACGTAGATCTGAATATCGTCCCGTTACAAGAAAGCCTCTTCGCTTGGTCGAAGTCGGAATTAAAATTTTTCGAGGCCGCGTTGGTCGAAACCCCCACCCTTGCGAGTCGCAATCCCGTTTTTTCTCAAGCTATTGAGGATGGAATTACAGGCTTTCTAGCCGACAGCACAAGTTGGCTTGATGCGTTAGTTGAGATCAATAGCCTCTCGAAAAAAAAGCTTGAGAGCGTTGGTCAGGCAGCACGAAAAATCGCCCTCAAGAACTATTCGCCCCAGAAGTTGGCATTGAAATGGGAAAACGTTCTGGAATTTAAAAACTAAACTGGGAATATGACTCTAACCTCGCTGAGGAATAGCCTCTCGTCCAGCAGACGAGTGAACCGATACTTGGGGACAATTTTGGTATCCGTTTTAGCTATCACCGCCTTCTCGTCCTGGGCATTTTCGTCGGCCTTCGGAAGCGCCCCTGATGACGACTACCACCTTTCGAGCGTCTGGTGCTCAAGCTTTTCCGGCGACACATGCGAAGTTGATCCGGGTGGTGAAGGCGTTTACATCCCGGAAGCTTTGCGAGAAGCCATTTATTGCTACAAACAAAATCCAACCCAGAGCGCCGGATGTCAACCTTTCTTGGATGGAACCGACCCTAGACCCGACGTGGCATTTGGTCACAATAATCCCGTGCGAAACCTCTACCCGGACGGGTATTACATGTTCCAAAACCTCTTCAAAAGCGAGAGCATACAAGCAACAGCCCTCTTGATTAGATTTGTAAATCTTTCGCTGTTTTTGGGGTCAGCAATTGGCGTTTTCTTCGCTCTACCGTTGCGCCTGAGACCAACATGGATCTGGATGTGGGCAATTGGGCTAGTGCCGATGGGGATGTTTATTGTTCCCTCATCCAACCCGAGTTCGTGGGCAATAACTGCGGTTGCCGCCGGATGGATATCCTTACTCGGCTATCTGGAAACAAAAGGAGTCAGAGCCGGAGTGCTCGGGACAATCTATTTACTAAGTTTTGTACTTGCGATAAACGCGCGAATCGATTCTGTTCTGTATCTGGGATTCGCATCGCTTGTTGCGGTATGGATTTCAGATCTACGCGGAAAAAAATTAGTGGCGAAAATATGGCCGAGCTTCATTGTAATGGCCCTAATTATTTTGCAATTGGCCGTAAACCCGGCCAATTTATCAAGGGTAACTGAAGGCTTAGGTCGACGAGAAGATCTCTATCAGGACCCACTTCCATGGCTGAGAAGCACAGAAGTCATCGATGGTTCTACTTTCGACTGGTCGCTTCTTTGGAACAATTTTTTGAGTATCCCCGGTCTTTGGCTGGGGGTCTTCGGCGGTTATCCCTGGGGCTCTTTAGGTTGGCTCGACACAACAATTCCACAGATTGTCCTGATGGGCACTATGACTGTGCTTGTTGGAATCATTTTTCTCTCTCTCAAGAATGCAGAGCCAAAAAAGGTTATTTCCGTGATGTCCGTGGTTGTTGCTCTCTGGGGAATGCCTCTTTACCTTTTGCAACTTGGTGGCTTTCGGACGGGAGAAGAGGTTCAAGCCCGCTATCTGGTGCCCCTGATAATGGTATTCCTCGGAACAGTGCTTTTGACAAAATCAGGAATTCCAGTGATCAACGAGAGAGGTCGCGTTTGGTTTGTAATAATCGCAATCAGTCTCGCTAATTCAATAGCGCTTCATACCAACATCAGAAGATACACCACCGGTGATCGAGTGAAGGGCTTCAATTTGAATTCACCCCGGGAATGGTGGTGGCCCTTTTTCCCTGAAGCCATCTCGCCAATGACGGTTTGGGCAATCGGCTCCCTCGCGTTCGTGGGACTCCTGTGGATGCTCCTGAGGCTCGTGGTGCCTGCGCTAGTGCGAGAGATTGAACCCGACGCCAATTCGGTCCAGCAATCCACAAAGCTTGTTGGTTAGTTGAAACTGGACTGATAGCTCGCGACAACATCGGAAGCTAATCCGGTCCGCATCATCAGACCATTGTTGATCCATGTTGCGGAATCACAAACCTCCCTCACCACGTCCATGGAGTGAGTCACAAGGATTACTGTTTTTCCACGTTTTCTGAATTCGAGAAACTTTTGGAAACTTTTTCGTTGGAATTCCTCGTCGCCAACCGACAGGACCTCATCAACGACCAAAATATCAGGATCAACGTGTATCGCGATTGAGAATCCAAGTCGAACGTACATCCCCGAACTAAAATTCTTCACCGGTTGATCTAAAAACCGCTCAACCCCAGAAAACTCAACGATGTCGTCGAATTTTGAATCAATTTCCTTCTTGGACATTCCTAAAATTGAGCCATTGAGGTAAATATTTTCCCGACCGGACAACTCCAAGTGGAATCCCGAACCCACCTCAAGCAAAGAAGCCATTCTCCCCCGGTATTCGATGGACCCTGAGGTGGGCCAATAAATCTTTGCCAAACACTTGAGGAGGGTCGACTTGCCCGAACCGTTGGACCCAATCAAACCATGAGTTTTCCCCTCCGAGACCTCGAACGTAATTTTATCTAGTGCGAGGAAATCCTCATGTTTCGATGCTTTCCCCCTCAAGATTGCCGACTTGAGGGACTGGTTTCGCTCTTGATACAAGCGAAACTTCTTGCTTACTTCCTTTACTTGAACCGCCCAATTTGTCATAGGAGCTCAGCCAACATTTTCTCTTTCCTCCAATACATTATTGCCCCAATCGAAACCGCGATGACCGTCCAAACAATCGCAAAAAAAACTGTCTCAATCTCCGGAGCTCTATTGTCGTATAGCAAGTTACGAAAGATTTCGACGAACCCCTCTATGGGATTCAGCCGGTACACGTCTAGAAGGGTTATGGATGTGGGGCCCAAATCGCCTAATTTGGCCGACTGAACTTCAACCAACGAAACTGGATAAAGAATTGGGGTCAGGTAGAACCAGAATTGTAAGACTATGGTCAATAAGTAGGAGAGATCCCGGAAATACACATTGATTATTGAAAAGATCATCGCCAGACCAACGGAGAACAATCCGAAAAGAAGCATGAATAGGGCGAGAAGAGGTAACCAAGGCAAAACGAATGCTCCCAGCAGGGACAGAGCAACAACCAAAACTGCTGTCTCCAACATCCACGTGAAGAAAGTTGCATTCGCCAAGGAAAGGGGCAAGACTATTCGGGGGAAGTAGACCTTCTGAATCAATCCAGAATTCGAAACTAAGGATTCAACACCAAGCGTTAGTACTCGGTTGAAAAATAACCACGGTAGAAGGCCGCACACGAGCCAAATTGCGTAATTGTTGAGACCACTTGGGTCTCCCACCTGGGCTGGCAGACGAAATATAAAAGAAAAAATAAATGTGTAAATCAGAATTGCCGCTATCGGGTTTGCCAGCGACCAGAGCTGGCCGAGGGCAGTTCGGCGGTACTTTCCACGAACCTCTCTATTAGTGAGATTCTGGAGTAACTCTCTCGACTGCCACAATTCGCGTAGGTAATTCATGAGGATAAAAGACGGTCCAAGTATTCGCCGTAGCCACTCTTCCGGAGTGGTTCTGCCAGAGCCAACAGCTGATTGTTATTGATCCAGCCTGAACGCCACGCAATCTCCTCAATGCAGCCTATTTTGAGGCCCTGACGTTCCTCAATTACTCTGACATACTCCGAGGCCTGCATCATGGATTCGAAAGTTCCGGTATCCAGCCAAGCAACTCCGCGATCAAGGACCTTAACCTTCAAAGTCCCTCTCTCGAGATATTGCTCGTTAATCGCTGTAATTTCGAGCTCACCCCTGTCACTGGGAGCGATCGTGTGCGCTATTTCGAGAACAGAATTATCATAAAAATAGAGACCGGGTATCGCAAAATTACTCTTCGGGTGCGAAGGTTTCTCCTCAATCGAAATAACCTTCATCTGGTCATCAAACTCAACAACCCCATACGCTTCAGGCTGAGAGACATGGGTGGCGAAAATCTGACAACCGGAAATTTTGGTGTTGAGCTGAAGAGACTTTCCAAGACCAGCTCCGTGGAATATGTTGTCTCCCAAAACGAGGGCAACCGACTCATCTCCCACAAACTTTTCGCCGATCAAGAAAGCCTGCGCAAGACCCTCGGGTCGCACCTGAGCTGCGTAGGAAATGTCCATGCCAATTTGCGAACCGTCGCCCAGAAGATCCTGAAATTGCTTCTGATGTTCTGGTGTCGAAATGACCAGAACCTCCCTAATTCCGGCCATCATGAGGGTTGAAAGGGGGTAGTAAATCATCGGTTTATCGTAGATCGGCATCAGCTGCTTTGAAATGCCCCGGGTTATTGGCCAAAGGCGAGTGCCCGAGCCACCGGCAAGAATTATTCCTTTCAACTTCTACTACCCCTTCCACTCTGGAAGAATTCCAATAGCTATCGCTTCCGAAAGGCTCGGGGCCTCAGAGTCTTTTGGGGACACAGACAATTTGTCACGCTCAAACGGTAGCTGGATTCCGAGAGCCGGATCTAAAGGATTTATTGCATGCTCAACTTTCGGCTTGTAGGTGTCCGTAACTAAGTAGGAGACAATCGTTTTGTCTTCCATAGCCACGAATCCGTGGCCTAATCCGACATCCAATAGGACAGCTCCGCGACTGCTTGAGTCCAACTCAACCATCTCATAATTTCCAAAATGGGGCGACCCGAGTCTTATGTCGATTACAAAATCTTGTATTGAACCAGAGACACATGTGACGTACTTAGCTTGACCCGGTGGTACGTCAGCAAAATGAATACCTCGAAAAGTCCCTTGGCTGGAAATTGACAAGTTTGCTTGGACGGTGTTGAAGGAAATTCCAGTTTGTTCCGCAATATTATCGCGACGAAACCACTCCACGAATTCACCCCGCTCATCTGCGTGAACAGAGTTTGTGACAACAAATGCGCCGGGAACTGAAAGTGCGGTAATTTCCACGACATAAGCTTATCAATGCGAGTTCTCGAATTGGTCGGATAATCAAATGACCCGATCGTAGCTCTCGGTAAGCGTTTGAACTCCTCGCCAAAGCCTTACCGCCTTAAGACCAGGGAGCACAAAGCCCCAAATCCGCTTTGCCAGTGTGTTACGCCTCGATATTGTGCGAGTTCCAGCGTCAGGTAGAAAAGTTGAACCAACCCGAGCGAGAGGCACATTTTCCAGATGTACCTCTGCAGCGTGCTTCAGAGCTCGCTTCCTAAACAGGATGTCTTTACCGTATATCCCGGCGAAGTCCTCGTCATGGCCACCGATCCTCCAATAAAGTTCCTTGGTCATGAAATAACTGTTTGGATGGGCCGATCTCTTTCCGCCTCCCACGTACTTGATCCTTGCTAAGGAATAAATAGCCGCCGGGTTCCTCTCGCAAGAAAGTAATTCCTCGAAAGAGGAAGCTGGAACTACGTGGTCTATATCCGTAAGCAACAACCACCGGGATCTACTCTCATGAGCCCCGATGTTGCGCGCAGCATCTTGATTCCAGCGGACATCGCGAGTGATCCGGAAAATGCGCACGACTGGCAGATTTTTGGGCCGGCCTACCTCACCGGCCGGGTAGCTCGGAGAACCATCATCGACCACGATCACCGAAATCTGATTTTTGATGCTCTGTGGGTATTTCGCTATTTCGTTCCACTGGAGCGCGAGCATCAATGGATTCTCGTAATAGGCGAACACTAAGGTGATCCGAGGTTCAGGCTCGCTCATGGATTTTTTTGTCGGCGGCACATATACAAACTACTATTTTCCTGATTGCCCGTGGCTCTTCAACATTCAATTAACTAGAGTAGAACCGTTCAACAAACCCAGTGAGCAATACTTTCAAGGAGTTATTCGGAGTGAAAATATTCGTAACAGGAGGCGCGGGCTTCATCGGATCCAACTTTGCTCGAATGGTTATCGGAGGTCAAATCCCAGGCCTTGAAGAAGCGAAGGTGACAGTGTTCGATTCTCTAACCTACTCAGGAACCCTCACCAACCTTGAGTCCATAATGAGTTCCTCAAAGCTGACATTTGTTGAGGGCGATATCCGAGACACTGACGCTACTCGGGCCGCGCTGAGTGGTCACGACGCTGTTGTGCACTTCGCTGCGGAGAGTCATGTGGATCGCTCAGTTCTCGATTCGAAGGTATTCGTCGAGACAAATGTTTTGGGAACGCATAACCTGCTAGACCAGGCATTAAGCCTTGGGGTCCCGCGCTTTCTGCATATCTCGACCGATGAAGTTTATGGCAGCATCGACAACGGTTCCTGGGATGAAAATCAACCTCTATTGCCAAACTCTCCCTATTCGGCATCAAAAGCCGCTAGCGATCTACTCGTTCGGAGCTACCACGTTACTCACGGTCTAAATGTCTCGATAACCCGATGCAGTAACAACTACGGACCCCACCATTTTCCCGAAAAAATGATTCCACTTTTTATCACCAATTTGCTAGATGAAAAGAAAGTACCTCTCTACGGGGATGGGGGAAACTCTCGTGATTGGCTCCATGTTGACGACCATTGCCGCGGGATTGGCCTAGTTCTCCAGGATGGACTCCCGGGTGAAATATACAATATCGGCGGGGGGACGGAGCTGACCAACAACGACCTCACAAAACTAATACTCAAAGCCACCTCGCGGGACGAGTCTTTCGTAAATTCCGTGGAGGACCGGAAAGGTCACGATCGACGCTATAGCGTCGATATCTCAAAAATCTCGAATCGCCTAGGATACGCTCCTCAAGTCTCATTCAAAGAGGGATTAGAGGAAGTTGTGCGGTGGTATCAGGCAAACCGCTCCTGGTGGGAACCTCTGAAAACTCGCGCCAAGCTATGACGGGTTTAGCAATTCTTGGAGCCGACGGCATGCTGGGGCAATCGCTTGTTCGGCACTTTAGGAACTCCCAAATCCAAGCCGGAGGACGAGAGGATGCAGATGTCACCAATGTTGAATCACTGAGAAGGTTTATCCCAGAGGGGGCTATCGTCATCAACGCTTCAGCGTACACAAATGTGGATGACGCGGAAGACAACGAAGGTTTAGCCAAAGCCATCAATGCAGACGGAGCCGCGAACGTGGCGCAAGTAGTTGGCGAAAAAAAAGGTCGACTCATCCACATCTCCACAGACTACATATTTGACGGGCAATCATCTAAACCCTACGTTGAGACTTCCCCCGGCGCGCCAAGGAGCGCTTACGGCCGAAGCAAGTTCCAGGGAGAAAAAGCGGTACAAAAGGTTCTGCCGCGCTCGGGAATTATTCTTAGGACGGCCTGGTTGTATGGTTTTCCGGGAAAAAGCTTTCCCCGTTCAATTTTGCAAGCGTCGAGGAATCAGCAGACGATCAATGTCGTCAGCGACCAATGGGGACAGCCCACTTGGACTTCTGATGTATCCCAAATGATCGAAAGCCTCATCGAGCGAAATATTCGCTGCGGAGTTTTCCACGGAACGAATTCTGGAAAAACTAGCTGGAGCAAGTTCGCAAAGGCCGTATTTGAACTCGCGGGACTTGATCCGTCGCGCGTAAAAGAGATTGCTGCGAAAGAGCTACCGCGCAAAGCCCAAAGGCCAACGTACTCAGTTCTCAGTCACGGCTCGTGGCTAGCTAACGACCTACCTGCTCCCCGCCCATGGCAAGACGCGCTTTACGATGCATGGAATCAGGAACTAAATTTGATCATGAGAGAAAAATCTTGAATCCCTCTGTCAGTCTAATTGTCGTCGGCTACCGGTCAGACGCAGTTTGGGCTGAATTCTTTGACTCTCTGCAAAAATCAACACGCTGCCCAGAAAGTGTTGTTGTGGTTGAAAACTCGCCCACCAAAGCCCATATTGAGCATGGCACCAACTTCAAGGTCAGTGTTTTCCATTTACCTGAAAATCCGGGTTATGGAGGTGCCGCGAAC
>MDTG01139017.1_pt1 | contig 10408 bp, 9 predicted proteins | sample 811421 | NCBI WGS metagenome assembly MDTG01 (sample SAMN05326645, study PRJNA326480) | marine metagenome | isolation source: seawater | place: Pacific Ocean: South East | collected 2011
TATTTAAAATACATCCAACTAAAAATTCAATTTATTATAAAATTTTATTAAATAAATATGCGAAATTTAAATGGACAGAATCTAAGAAAAATTTAATTGAACTCACTCAAAATTGTCTTTGTTTAATAACACACCCGTACTCATCTGCAGGATTTGATGCCATAATGAATTCTAGAACAGTTTTACAGTTATGGCCTATTATTATTGATAGTGAAGATGAAAAACAGAAATTAATAAAATTAAATTTGTATATAAGAGAGCCATCTAGCTATGAAAAGTTAAATTTAATAACAAGTACAAAATCACCAGATGATTTTTTTAAAAAAATAAAATTAATTTCTAATAATAAAAAAAAGAGCACAGTATATTCGAAAATTAAAAAATATTATCCTCCCAAAAAAAATACCATAGGTAGAATACTGAGTGAGTTAGAAATTTTACAAAAAAACTTTAGATAATTTTATTCTTCTAGATTAATTAAACTATATCTTTTACATCAAGGATGCCCAGAACTTTATGCTGATCTAATACAACAAACTGACCAAGATTATATTTTTTTACTAATTTTGTTACATCTTCAACCTTATCTGTAATATCTACAGAAATTGGTTTTTTAGTCATGTAGTCAATAATTTTATCATTGTAATTAAATTTTTTCTTTCCTTTGATGAGTCGATTTAGATCACCTATAGTAAATATACCTGCTAACTTATTATTTTTACTAACTGCTACTGCTGAACCTGTTTGTTTTTGAAGTATTACTAACGTTTCAAACAATGTTATATTACCATCAACTGTTAAATTTTTGTCGAAATTTATTGAAGATATTTGTTTCATTTGGTTTAAGTCTTTTTTAAATAATAAATAGCCAGTATCAGTAAGTGGGTGATTAAACATTTCTTTAACAACCTTCATTGGAATTGTAATTGCATCAACTCCAATTTTATAGCAATCAATTACATGATTTAAATTTCGAATACTTGATCCCATAACCAATGTTTTTGATTCATGAACTTTGTATGAAGATATAATTTTACTTAAATTATCTACAGCACTATGACCTATATCATCTAGTCTTCCAACTAAAGGACAGATGTAATTTGAATTTACAGAGGATGATATGATTGCCTGACCAACAGAAAAAATTAAATGTAAGTTTGTTGAATATTTTTGCTTTTTTAAAAACTTTGTTGCTTTAACACCCTCTTCGGAGAAAGGTATTTTAAAAACTAAATTATAATTTGAACAGTTTTTTTTAATTCTTTGTGAGTTTTTTATTATTTCCTTTGAACTATCTCCAAAAGCTTCAACATGGATTTCTTTATTTTTTCCAATTATTTTACCAATTTCTCTGACCATTTCTATATCATCAGACATACCAAATCTTCTGGCTAAATTAGGATTAGTTGTTACACCTGCAATATTAAGAATTTCATCATATTTTTTGATCTCATTTAGATCTATTGTGTCTAAAAAAATCTTCATATTAAGCTTATCAATTTTGTTTTTCTGAATTAACAAAATCCCATAAGGGTTTAACATTATTCATTAAATTTTCAAACTCAGAAAAAGAAAATTGTGTTGCTGCATCACATTTTGCATTTTTTGGATCAGGATGAACTTCAACAAATAATCCATCAACAAAATTTGAAATTGCAGATCTTGCATAAGTTTCACCAAATTCTTTTTGCCCTCCATCTTTTATATTTGAAGAAGGAAATCCATTTTTTCTTACTGAATGTCCTACATCAAAAAAAACAGGATAGTTCAATTTTTTTAAAATTAAAAAAGATCTTGGATCTACCATAAGATCTCTGTATCCAAAGCAAGTACCTCTCTCCGTAATTGTAATATTGTCATTTCCTGTACTTTTTATTTTTAAAACAATTTTTTCAACATCATTTGGAGATATAAATTGTCCTTTTTTTAGATTTATAGTTTTACCTTTTTCTGCAGCTTTAGTTGTAAGTTCTGTTTGCATACATAAATATGCAGGTATTTGTATTACATCTATAAAATCGTAAAGTTTGAAATCTAATTCATATAAATTGTGAACGTCAGTTATAATTTTAAAATCTTTACTTTTTAACTCAGAAAAAATTTCTGCAGACTTTTCTTCTCCCAAGGTACAAAAATAATCTGTAGAAGATCTATTATCTTTTTTATATGAACTCTTGTATACTAAATCAAAATTATATTTTTGCGACATTTCTTTTAAAAAGCTTGAAGTATCTAAGCTTGTTTTTAAACTTTCAAGAACACAATTTCCAGCAATAACTTGCAATTTTTTCATATAAAATATTGGCTTACATTACATAAATCTTTATCATTATCAACATTGATTAATAAAAAAAAAACATTTTTATTTAAAAAATTTTCTTACATTAGCTAGATCTTTAGGAGTATCAACACCAGTAGTTAGATGGTTAGCCTTAAATGCAATTATTTTATATCCGTTTTCTATTACTCTTAAATGTTCAAGTTTTTGATCATTTTCTAAAAATCTTTGTCTAAGTTTTGAAAATTTTTCTAAAAATTTTTTACGATAAAGATATATTCCTATATGCTTTAGGTAACTCTTATCTTTAGAATTTTTAGTTATTTTTTTTCTAGTTGCTATTATTATCTCTTTGTTTTGATTGATTAAGAGTCTTGCCTCATTTGGATTAAACTTATTATTTTCTCTTTTTTTAAAATATAAAGTTGAAACAGAAAATTTTTTTTTTTTATATAATGATAAACTCTTTTTTATTAAATTTTTTACATCATTTATGTTAATAAGAGGTTCATCTCCTTGTAGGTTTAAAACCCATTGATAATTATACTTTTTTGATACTTCTGAGGCTCTATCTGAACCCGTTAAATGACTTTTTTTAGTCATCACGCAGTCCATTTTGTTTATCAGGCAATGTTTTAAAATTCTTTTATCATCTGTGGCGATAATTGTTTTTAAACAATTCACTTTTTTAGCTCTTTCATAAACTCTCTGGATTAAAGTTTTATCTCCAATTTTTTTTAAAGGTTTTCCGGGTAATCTTGTTGAAGCAAATCTGGATGGAATAACTAATAAAACTTTAAACTTCATTTAATTTGATATTATATTTTTTAACTAAATTTCTAGGCAATCTATTTATTAAAATTTCATCTTTCCGGTATGTAGTCAGTACGAATATATTCGGAATTAAAGCCAAGAGGACCTCTTAATTTTGCCGTCTTGTCATTGCTCCAAACTAAAACTTCGGTATTTTCCCATAAGAAATCGCAGTCTTTACAATAATCGATTTTATCAAATTCTTTTTTAGTATGTGCATCTCTTAATTCTTGATATTTATCACCGTAAAAAACTTCTTCAAAAGATTGAGTATCCAGATGTCCCAAAATACTCTTTTCTTCATTGGGTGGTCCTAATGTTTGACAACAAGGTACTACAGCAGCAGTTCGCCCACTTGCGCCGCCAGCTCTAATTGTTATCTCTGGTGCAAAGGGTCTGCCACATGATTTTCTGTCAGTAAGATTTCTGGGATTTGGATTATCATAATTTCCACTCCAATTATGCATTTTCCAAATATAAGCATTGTTATTTCCAAGTTCATTAATAACATTGGCTTTGTAAAGCTCTATTTCTTCATCAATATTTTCGTTATTAGTTACTAAATGATATGTACTGACTACACAATTAGAACCAACTTTTTTAATATATTCATTTAATTCTTTAATATTTTTTTTTATTAGTTCGAAATTATCAACATTCATCCACTGTTTATATTTTTCTCTATTATAACCAATTATACTTATTCTAATATAGTCTATACCTGCATCGATAACTTGTTGCATAAATTTACCGTTTAATCTTGCTCCATTGCAGTAAATAAAGCATTTTAATTTCTTTTCTTTTACTAGCTTAACATATTCTGGCAAATCTTTAGCCATCGTTGGCTCGCCGCTCCCCTCTAAATGCACAACTGGATCATCATCAAGATATTTGGGGATTATTTGATTTAAAATGTTTTTAAAAGTATCCAAGGGCATTTTTCTAGTGAAGCTTTTACCACGACCAGGATTAGATTGTGGGCACATTTGACACGTATAATTACAACCTCCAAAAACTTCCAGTACAATTCTTCTTAATTTTTTAGGGGCACCTACAGTCATTTTAGAAACTTAATAAGTATCTGACTCACGGGGATAAGTCCACAAAATAAATAAATTATTTCATGACTCTTATATTTTTTTAAAATAATTTGCGTTGATTTAATTGTTAATGAAGTTAAATGAGCCTATGAAATCGTTAGAACAAACCGATCTAATCATCAACCCTACTTTTTTTGTAGCCAAAATTAGATAATATATTAGTGCCATATTATTTAATTTTAACAAACTTTTTAATTAAACACGCTAAGAACCACCTCTTGTAGGCATTATACTTAAAACTTTATATTTCTTTATTTTGTTAGTCATTTAAGCTAAATAGTCATTAATAAAATTATTTATTAAGATACTAAATTGTCGATAGAGAAATTTTTTATTAAATTAATTGATTTTTGTAAAGTTATAATTAAACCAATAAAATATTTATGAAAAAAACCTACTTTATTACAGGTGGCACCGGCTCATTTGCTAAAAAATTAATAAGACATTTATTAAAAAACAATCTTTCAAAAAAAATAATAATTTTTAGTAGAGATGAATATAAACAACTTCAGCTAAAGGAAGACAGTCTGATTAATAAAAATTTATCAAAAATGAGATTTTTAATTGGAGATGTTAGAGATGAAGATAGGGTTAATTTTGCAATTCAAGATAATATAGATGTAGTTATTCACGCTGCAGCAATGAAACAAGTTCCAGCAACCGAATACAATCCTTTTGAAGCCGTTAAAACAAATATCTTTGGTGCTAAAAATATAATTGAATCATGTATTAAAAAAAATATAAAAAAAATAATTGCTTTAAGCACAGATAAAGCAGCAGCCCCAATTAATCTTTATGGCGCTACAAAGCTTACATCGGACAAATTATTTATTAACGCTAATTTTTTTAAAGGAAAAGCAAGATGTAAATTTTCAGTGGTAAGATATGGAAATGTAATGGGTAGCAGAGGTTCAGTAATACCTTTATTTTTAAAACAAAAAAAAGATAATAAAATTTTTACAATTACTGACACAGATATGACTAGATTCAATATTACCCTAAATGAATCAGTTAAATTTGTTTTAAATTGTGAAAAAGTTATGCATGGAGGAGAAATATTTGTACCAAAAATTCCTTCATATAAAATATTAGATCTATTAAAGGCAATAAGCAAAAATTACAAATATAAATTAATCGGAATTAGAGCGGGAGAAAAATTACACGAAGAATTAATTACTGAGAGCGACTCATTAAATGTTTTAGAATTTAAAAATTATTATATTATACAATCGTCTTATAAAAAGAATAATAAAAAATATAAGAAAATATTTTCATATAATAGTAAAGAAAACAAAAAATTTTTAACACCACAAGAAATAAAAAAATTGATTGAATCAAATATAGGTGATTTTGAAAAATAAAATTAAATTAGCGAATTTTTATAATGATTAATTATGGTAAACAAAATATTAATCTAAACGATATAAAATTTGTTAAAAAAGTATTAAAAAGTAAACTTTTAACACAAGGACCTGTAGTAGAAAAATTTGAAAAAGAATTATCAAAATTTTTCAAATCCAAGTACACATTGGCAGTTTCAAGTGGAACAAGTGCATTAAACTTAGTTTCCCAAGTTTTGAAATGGAAAAAAAATGATTTTATAATAGTTTCTCCAATAACTTTTTTAGCTTCGGCTAATTGTATAGAACAATCAGGAGCCACTCCTTGCTTTATTGACATAAACTTGGATGATTATTCAATTGATCTAGTAAAGCTTGAAAATAAAATAAAAAAATTAAAAAAAAAATTAAAAGCTTTAATTGTGACTGATTACGCAGGCCATCCAGCTGATTGGAAAAAAATATATGAATTAAAAAAAAAATATAAATTTCATTTAATTAACGATAATTGTCATGCTTTTGGAGCATCTATAGACAAAGATATTGGATATGCTGTTAAGTACGCAGACATCTCAATTTTAAGTTTTCATCCCGTGAAATCAATAACTACTGGAGAAGGTGGTGCAATATTAACCAATAATAAAAATTATTATTTAAAGGCGCAAAGCCTAAGGTCACATGGCGTGGTAAGAAATAAAAAATTATCAAATAAATATGGAAATTGGTACCATGAGATGAGATTATTAGGAAGCAATCATAGGCTTTCAGAGATTCATGCCTCATTAGGTTTAAGTCAGCTGAAAAGAGTTAAAAAGTTTATTGCTAAAAGAAATAAGATTGCAAAATATTATGACAATCTTTTTTGTGATAAAAATTTATTCAAAACACCAAAAGTTAAAAAAAATATTTATCATTCATATCATTTGTATCCATTGCTAGTAAATTTAAGGAAAATTGGAAAATCAAAAAAACAAATTTTTAATGAGTTTTTAAAAAATAAAATAAATTTACAAGTTCATTACATACCAATAAATACACAACCTTATTATAAAAAAAAATATGGATTTAAAAAAAATAGTTTTAAAAATTCTTTAGAATTTTACAATAAAGAAATTTCTATGCCAATTTATTACGATTTAACCCACAAACAACTAAATTATATTAAAAAGGTTAGCAGAAAAATTTTTAATTTTTAATGAAAATTGTATTTGATTCAAAAATTTTTTATCATCAAAAATTTGGTGGACCGTCGAGATATTTTTTTAATTTATTTGAAAATTTAAATTTAATAAATGAATCTGCTTATATAGTAAGCCCAACTTATTCTAATAATTACTTAAAGAATTCTCAATTTAAAAAAAATATTTTAGGAATTAATGTTCCTAAAATAAAATTTTCAAATATAATTTTTACCGAAATTGATAAATTTGCTTCAAAATTAATTATTAAAAAAATCAAACCACAAATTTTACACACCACAGATTATTTTGAATCTAAAACAGATACCAATAGCCCATTAGTTGTTACCGTTCATGATTTGATACATGAAATTTTTTTTACAGAATTTGCAAAAGAAAAAGATTATAGACCCAAAAAAAGAATATTGAATTTAGCAGATCATATCATTTGTGTATCTGAAAATACTAAAAAAGACTTAATTAAATTTTATGATATAGATGAAAAAAAAATCACAGTTATTTATCATGGTAATTCATTTTCAAATATTAAAAGTAGTTTTAATATTGAAAGTACGACAAAATTAAATTTTAAATATTTTTTGTATATAGGCAGTAGAAAAAGATATAAAAATTTTTTTTCTTTAATTGATGCATTTAGTGAAAATAGACAAATTTACAATGAATATAAAATTGTTTGTGTTGGGGGAGGAAAATTATTAAATAGCGAGACAAAGAGATTAAAAGAAAAAAATATAGATCTAAATAAAATTATTATTTTTCCAAATAATGATGATAATTTATTGTACAATCTTTATAAAAATGCTTCAGCATTAATTTATCCATCTTCATACGAAGGATTTGGAATGCCTGTCGTCGAGGCAATGGGCTTAGGCTGTCCAGTTATATGTAGTAATTCTAGTTCACTGCCCGAAGTTTATGGGAATGCAGCTTTATCATTTTCACCTAACTCTAAAAATGAACTTTCAAAAGCCATTGAAAAGATTGTTTTTGATCAAGATTTTAGGAAAAAAATTATAGAATTTGGATTTATCCAAAGTAAAAAATTTTCTTGGGAGAAATGTGCTAAAGAAACTCTTTCTGTTTATAAAAAATTAATTTAAATATTATTTTAATGCAACCAACCAATACTTTAAAAGGCGGCTTGAGAGAAAGAAAAATTTTTAAAACTAGTAGTAAATCTGAGCCATTAATTACAATAATTACCGTTGTTTTGAATAATGAAAAATATCTGCAAGAATGTTTAGATAGTTTACATAATCAAAAATACAAAAATTATGAACACATAATTATTGACGGAGGATCAAATGATAAAACAATTGATATTTTAAAAAAAAATGAGAATAAAATTGATTTTTGGATAAGTGAAAAAGATCAAGGTATTTATGATGCTTTTAATAAAGGAATGAAACTTGCAAATGGAGACTTTATTGGATTTTTAAATTCTGATGATATTTATTATTCAGAAAATACTTTAAATTACGTATTAGAAGCCTTTGAAAAAAATAAAAATATAAATTTTATTTTTGGGCCAGTAAAAAAACATTGGGCTCTCTTGCATGGATATAAACCCTGGAAAATCCACTTTACTTGGGGATTTTACACAAGTCATTCGACTGGTTTTTTTATTAAAAGTAAATCTGCTGAAGAGATAGGAGAATATAATTTAAAATATAAATATTCATCAGATTATGATTATTTTTTTAGGATGATAGTTCATAAAAAATTTAAAGGCATTGGAGTATCCAAGGATAAAATATTTGGTATATTTAGAAGAGGAGGATTCTCGAGTAGAGTAAAATTCCTTGATCATTTTAAGGAAGAAATAAGAATAAGAAATGATAATAAGCAGAATAAAATTATTATTTTTTTAATAATAGTTTATAAATCCATAAGGCATATAAAAAAAATAATTAATAATTAAGAATGAAAAAAATTTTCATAACTGGTGTTGCAGGTTTTATAGGTTTTAGCTTAGCAAATAATTTTTTAAAAAAAAAATATAAAGTAATAGGTATCGATAACTTTGATGATTACTATTCAGTTAAATTAAAAAAAGAAAGGCTTAAAATTTTAAAAAAAAACAAAAATTTTTTTTTCAATAACATTGATATATCAAATTTTAAAAAACTTAATAATGTAATTAAAAAAAATAAAATTGAAATCCTGATACATTTAGCCGCCCAAGCTGGAGTGAGATATTCTTTAATTAATCCAAACAAATATATTGATACAAATATTTTAGGATTTATGAATCTAATTAAATCAGTTGAAAATAAAAATGTAAAAAAATTTATATATGCCTCCTCTAGTTCAGTCTATGGTGATAGTACCAAATTTCCTTTATGTGAAAATGATGAACTTAATCCAAAAAATATTTATGGCTTAAGTAAAAAAATAAATGAAGAAATTGCAGAATACTATAGTAAAATATATAATATAAAATTTGTAGGGCTTAGGTTTTTTACAATTTATGGAGAGTGGGGTAGGCCCGATATGTTTTTGTTAAAAATGTTTAAAGCGTCTAAGCAAAAAAAATATTTTCATCTTAACAACTTTGGAAAACATTTAAGAGATTTTACTTATATTGGAGATGTTATTAATATTATAGATAAATTAATAAAAAGAAAAATTGATAAACATGAGATTTTTAATATTTGTTCAAATAACCCTATAAATATCTATAAAATAGTTAAAAATTTTCAAAAATTTAATTTTCTTAAATTAAAGTTAGTAAAATTACATAAGGCCGATGTAATCAAAACTCACGGAGATAACAGAAAAATAAAAAAATTCATTAAAATAAAAAAATTTTCTACTTTTGATAAAAATTTTAATAATATTCTTCAATGGTATAAAAAAAATAATATCGATAAACTATAAATTAATAGTTTCACTTATAAGTTTATAATAGTTTTGTCCAAATTTATTATATAAATAGTTTTTATTTTTATTTATTTTAATTTTTTTATAATTTATTTTTTTATTAAGAACATTATGCATAATTTTACTTAAATCTTTATAATCATTAGGGTTAAATAAAAATTTATTTCTTGTTATTCTTTCTCTGTGTACATCTATATTAGAGATAATAGCAATTTTTTTTAAATTAATTGAGTGTTCTAAAGTATTTCCCCAGCCTTCAAAAAATGAAGGATTTATTACAGCTATACTATTTTTTATTAATGCAAAAACATCATTCATGGGAACAATTCCTAAATATAAAATATTATTACTCAATTTTTGTTTTTTTATATAAGATTTTAGCTGGTTAAAATGCTCTGGAAACCTATAATCGTAAGAACTACCAGTTGTTACAAGACATACATTTTTATTTAACTCTTTAATTCTTTTAATTGCTTTAAATACAACAATATGGTTTTTGTGCTTCCAAAAATGATTAGGTAAGTAAAAAAACTTATTTTTTATATTATATTTTTTTTTTAAATTATGAATATTAGTCAACTTAATTTTTTTACTAAGATATGTTGTATGATAAAGTATAGTTGAGTTTTTAAATGCATTAATGTTAATTTTTTTTAAATCTCTTTGTGCGGATTTACTACTTAGCAAAACTTTAGTTGCATGAATGGAAGATAAATATATATCAAGCTTTCTTGCCAATTTTTGCTTAATACTAAAATTTTTAGGATATTTTAATTCTTGAAAATCTGGGAACCA
>MDTG01159521.1_pt1 | contig 10408 bp, 11 predicted proteins | sample 811421 | NCBI WGS metagenome assembly MDTG01 (sample SAMN05326645, study PRJNA326480) | marine metagenome | isolation source: seawater | place: Pacific Ocean: South East | collected 2011
CCTGCAGAAGATTACTATTCATGAATTAAAATTATTAGATATCTTTTTTCCAAAGAACATCATTGAATTTGTTAATTTTATTTAAAAATCTTGCTAATACAAAAAGCATATCAGATAGACGATTAATATATTTAAGAGAAGCTTCATTAACTTTATCAGTTTGAGCTAATTTAAATAAGTTTCTTTCAACTCTTCTACAAACTGTTCTAGCTAAGTGACAATAAGAGGATGCTTTTGATCCGCCAGGTAAAATAAATTCTTTTAAAGGTGGCAATTCTTTATTCATACTATCAAGAGTATTTTCAAGAAAAGAAATTTTTTTATCATTTATTTTCATATGATTTGGTATTGATAATTCACCACCAATATCGAATAAATCATGTTGTATTTTACTTAGAATTTCTTTTTTATCATTTGGTAATTTTTCTGTTAAAAGAATCCCAATAATTGAATTTAATTCATCAATATTTCCTAAAGACTCAATTCGAGAATTAAATTTATCTACTCGTGAGCCATCTGCGAGTCCAGTTTTACCTTGATCACCAGTTCTTGTATATATTTTTGTCAGCCTATTTGTCATAATTCTCCATTATAGTTATTCTACATTAACCTACTTTATTTATTATTTTTATCTCTATAATTAGCAATATAATGAAAAAAATACAAGCAATTGGAATTTTTGACTCTGGTGTCGGTGGTATATCAGTTATGTCACATATACAAAACTTACTTCCTAATGAAAGTTTAGCTTATGTTGCAGACTCTTTATATGCGCCTTATGGTATGAAAAGTAAGTATATGATTTTAGAAAGGTCAAAAGCTGCTATTGAATATTTAATTAGAGAACAATCTGCAAAATTAATTGTAGTTGCTTGTAATACTGCAACTGCTGCAGCCATTAAAGACCTTCGTCAAATGTTTCAAATTCCAATTGTTGGTATGGAGCCTGCAATAAAGCCTGCTACTAAATCAACTTCTTGTAAAAAAGTGGGTATTTTAGCAACTAATGGAACATTAGAAAGCGCAAAGTTTTCTTCATTATTGGAAGCTTACTCTGGAGAAATAGAATTTTATACACAACCTTGTCCTGGATTAGTTGAACTTATAGAGCAAGGAAAAATTAATGATTTGTCTACAGAGACTTTAATTCAAAGATATTTAGATCCGTTAATTAAAAGTAATGTTGATACTATTGTTTTAGGATGCACTCATTATATTTTTATTCGAGATTTAATTATAAATATAATGGGCCCTAAAATAAAAATAATTGATACGGGTTTAGCTGTTGCTAAACAAGTAAAAAGAGAATTAACAAATTCTTCTTTACAAAATAAATTAAAAGAAAAACATCATTCAATTTCAACAAACAGTAATAATAAAAATATGAGAGAAGTTATTAAATCTATGATTATAAATTCAAATTTTAAATATAGTTATTACGATAATTGGAGTTAATTTTTTTAATCAACATAACTTAGCCAATGTTCGTAATCTAAATTATCGCCTTTAACAATATCGAAATAAATTTTTTGTATTTCTTCAGTCAAAGAACCTCTTTTACCTTTTCCTATAAGTCTTGTATCAAGTTCTTTAATTGGAGTGACTTCTGCCGCAGTTCCAGTAAAAAATGCTTCGTCAGCAGTATATACCTCATCTCGAGTTATATTTTTTTCAACAACTTCGACATTTAAATCTTTTGCAATAGTTATAACTGTATCTCTGGTGATACCCTCTAAAGCGCTACTTAAAGTTGGTGTATAAAGGTTTCCATTTTTTACAATAAATATATTTTCACCGGTTCCTTCAGCAATGAAACCTTGGGTGTCTAATAAAAGCGCCTCATCATAACCATGATTAGTTGCTTCTTGATGAGCTATTATTGAATTCATATAATTACCATTAGCTTTAGCTTTAGTCATTGTGCTATTAACATGATGTCTCGAGAAAGATGATGTTTTAACTTTAATCCCAGAATCAAGGGCTTCCTGACCCATGTAAGCTCCCCAATTCCATGCAGCAACTATTATATTTGTAGATAATTCTTTCGCAGAAATTCCCATCGATTCTGCTCCATAAAATGCCATAGGACGAATATAGCCAGACTTTAAATTATTTTTACTTATTGAATCTTTTTGAGCCTGATTAATTTTAGTAGCGTTAAAAGGCAATTTCATTCCTACTATATGAGCAGAATTAAATAGTCTTTTTGTATGATCTTCTAATCTAAAAATAGCTGCACCTTTTTTTGTTTCGTAAGCTCTTACACCTTCAAAAACACCTAAACCATAATGAAGTGTATGTGTAAGTACATGCGCCTTTGCTTCTCGCCAAGGTACAAATTTATCGTTAAACCATATAAAACCATCACGATCTTCCATTTTTTGTGGTATTGCCATAATATTCCTTTAAACTTTTAGTAAATTTTTTTCATAATCAAGCTTCTATTATGATCATAAGTTAGCATGATAAAATGAAAATTATTCTTTTATTTAAATTATATATGAATAAATTTTTTGTTATTCTACTCCTATTAGCAACTTTATTGTCTTGTTCAGAGAATAAATTAACTTTTAATGGTTCAAATATAACTGAGGCTAAATTAGATTCCTATTTTGAGCTTACCTCACATAATGGTAAAAAAAAGAATATAAATGATTTTAAAGGTAAAGTTGTTGCAATCTTTTTTGGATTTGCTAGCTGTCCTGACATATGTCCCACAACAATGTTTGAGCTTAAAAAAATTAAATCGGATTTAGGAGAAAAATCAAAAGAATTTAAAGTTTTATTTATTTCATTAGACCCTGAGAGAGATACGCCAGAATTGTTAAGTAAATATGTGCCTTCTTTTGACCCTTCATTTATAGGGCTTACTGGAACCGAAGAAGATATAAAAAAAATTACGCAACAGTTTAAGGTTTATAGGAAAAAGGTTATACAAGGTGATTCGTATACAATCGATCATTCATCTGGATTATATTTAATAGATAGAGAAGGTAAAATTAGAATTCGACACTCATACGGCACAGAGATTAAATTAATTGTTGAGGATATTAAAAAATTAATCTAATTGATAGAGTTTAAATCCATTTTCTTTTAGATATTTTTCTGCTTCCTTGTATTTAGGAAATAATAAATTAACTTGTTGCCAAAAATCTTTTGAATGATTCATAAACTTTAAATGTGATAATTCATGACATATCACATAATCAATTACAAAAGCTGGAGATTGAATTAATCGCCAGTTTAATCTAATTTCTTTTTTACTATTGCAAGTACCCCATCTAGTTTTTGCATTAGATATAAATGTAGCTTGAGATTTTAAATTATTTTTTTTACATAAATTCGTTACTCTTTGAATAAAATATTTAAGAGCATATTCTTTTAACCATTTTATAAAGAATTTTTTTAATTTAATTTCATCTGATAAATCATAAAAGTTTATGAAGCATTGGTTTTTATTAATATAAATATTTTTTGGCCCAGTTCTTAAAGCAATACATAATTCTTTATCAAAAATTTTAAACTTTTCTCCGTCTTTAATTTTAAAAATTTTATTATTATAGGATGTTAGTAATAATTTTTTTTGAATCCATTTAGATTTTTTTTGTAGTAATTTATTAATTTGATAACTTGTCATTAAAATTGGAGCGCTTACAACAAGGCCTTTAGATGAAATTCTCAGGCTTATAGTAAGCTTATATTTCTTTTTTAATAGATAGTTTATTGATGTTCCATCAGGGAGATTTAATTTTTTAGTTTGATTTAAGTTAAACATCAATTTTTAACATTTCAGATTCAATCCAGTTTTTGGTAAGTTTATTTGCTTCTTCAGGTGTAATTTTTGATGTACTAATTATTGGACCAATTGATACAGTAATTTCTCCTGGTTTTTTTATAAAAGAATTTTTTGGCCAAAAATTTCCAGCATTATGAGCTACCGGTAAAATATTTATATTTGTTTTGGTTGCCAACCAAGCTCCTCCAATATGATATTTGCCAATTTCTTTTGGTTTTATTCTAGTACCTTCTGGGAAAATTACTATACAAAAACCTTTATTTAATCTATCAAGTCCTTGTTTTAGCATTTGGTTTAAAGCTATTTTTCCTGATTTTCGATTAATTGCAATAGGGGAGGTCATAGCTAATCCCCAACCAAAAAATGGAACCCATAATAATTCTTTTTTAAGCACCCAAACTTGCGGAGGGAAGATTTTTTGAAATGCAAGGGTTTCCCATGCTGATTGATGTTTAGATAGGATCATAAAAGGAGTTTTTGGTATATTTTTAGATCCTTTTACTTTGAAATTTATTTTACAAGATATTTTTAGCCAAAATAATATTGTTTTAGCCCATAATGAGATAAATCGGTAACGATTAATAGCTGAAAAAGGAAAAGTTAAGATTGAAAGGATTGTGAAGGGAATTGTAAAAATCCACATACCTATTTGAAATATTAATGATCTAAATAAAATCATTTATTTTAGTATTTTATCAACTGCTTCTGATAAATTATTAAAAATCCATGTGTTTTTTGGGTAAGCTTTATTTGTAAATGTTTCTTCTCCTTTTCCAGTTTTAACCAGAATTGGTTGTGCTCCAACGGTATTATAAGCTTCTAAATCTCTTGGAGCATCTCCTATAGCAGGAATATTCTTTAAGCTTGTATTAAACCTAGCACTTATCTCTTCGAGCATACCAGATTTAGGTTTGCGACATTTACAATTCATTTCTTCAGTATGTGGACAATAAAAAATAGCATCAATATGACCACCAACTTGATTGAGCAAACCTAACATTTTTTTATTTATTGCATTCATAGTTTCTATATCAAATAATCCTCTTCCTACCCCAGACTGATTTGTTGCTATTATTACTTTAAAACCATGTTGGTTTAATCGCGCAATAGATTCAAGGCTATCAGGAATAGGAATCCATTCATTAGGACTTTTAATATAATTAGCACTATCTTGATTTACTACCCCATCTCTATCTAAAATAATAATTTTCATTTAATTGGCTAATTTAGAAATATCGGCTACACAATTTAAAGAAATATGTAATTGTTTTAGTAAATTATGTCTATTATTTCTTATTTTTTCATTTTCTGAATTAACCATTACATTTTCAAAAAATTGATCAATAGGCTCTTTTAATTTAACTAAAGAATTTAATGCTTCAAAAAAATTTTTATTATTTAAAGATTTAAGAATAACAGGTTCAAGTTCATTTATAGTATTAAAAAGTTTCATTTCTTCTTTCTCACTCAAAAGTGATTTATCTACTTTTTTAATAGGCCCTGTAAATTTCTTAAGTATGTTAGAAACTCTTTTATTGGCACTTGCAAGATTTTTAGATTGTTCTAGTTTGTTAAATTTTCTTATAGCATCTAATTTGCTGATAATATCATTTAAGTAACGAGGTTTAGAGGAGATAACAGCATCAACTTCATTTGATTTGTAATCTCTGTCTTTAAGATAATTGGATAATCTTTCATAAATAAATATTTTTAAATCCATATTTGTTTCTTGATTATTTTTTGGTGAATTTTTATCAATTAAATCTATAATATTTAGTGCAATATTTTTTTCTATAAGTATTCGTATTATTCCAATCGCATTTCTTCTCAAACTAAATGGATCCTTATCTCCTGTTGGTTGTTCATTAATAGAAAATAGTCCAATTAGTGTTTCAAATTTATCAGCTAAAGCCGCATAGTTTCCAAATAAATTTCTTGGTAATGAATCTCCCGAAAATTTTGGTTTGTAATGATCTTCTATTGCTGATGCAAAATGTTTGTATTTTTTATCATTATTTGCATATATTGCGCCCATTACACCCTGAAGTTCTGGAAATTCTCCAACCATTAAACTTAAAAGATCCGCCTTGGCAAGCAATGTGAATTCTTTAAAACTAATATTTTTTTTAAATTTAAGCTCATTTGTAATATATTTTATAATTTCCGCAACTCTTTCAGCTCTATCTGCTTGAGTGCCTAATTTATTATGATAAACAATAGTGTTTAATTTTTTTGATAGGGATCTAAGTGATTGTTCTTTATCTTTTTTAAAAAAGAATTCTGCATCAGCAAGTCTAGGCCTAATAACTTTTTCATTTCCTTCAATTATATTTTTTGTATCTTTTGGCGTTAAATTTGAGACTATTATAAAATGATTCGTTAGATTTTTCTGTTTATCAAATAAAGGAAAATATTTTTGATTTGATTTCATAGTTAATATTAAGCATTCTTAAGGTACCTTTAGAAATTTTTTATCAAATGATCCAGTTAAAATATTAGGCATCTCAACTAGGGCGGTAACTTCATTTAATAAAGTTTCATCATTGATAATATGTAGATCTTCTTTAAATAGTTTAGCGGTTGAAATAATATCAGAATATATTTTTTCTTTTCTTTTTTCAAAATTTGCAATAACTCTTCCATTCTTTAATAATATCTTTTCGTAGTTGTCAGCATGATTAATTGTTAATATTTTTTCTTTTGACTCAAAACGATGCCCATAAGTTTTATTATTTGCTTCAAAACCAAGAGAAGATACTTTTAATGTTTTTTTGCCATGAAGTATAAGTAGATTTTTTATAGGCCTCACAAAATTTACTGAGGTCCAACCATCATCTAATTGGTAAGACATCATTTTTTTTATAGGTAATTGATTGATACAATTATTTATTACTTCAGATAGAATTTCTTCAAGCTTTGCGCCAGAAATATTTTTTGGTAAATATAAAATTTTTTGCCCTTCTTCATTTTTTGTCTTTATTTTTTTTACAGCACTGTCTGTTTCATTAAGTGATTGTAATTTTTTTAATAAGGCTTGGGTTGGAACATTTTCATTATCAAGGCCAATTTTAGCTGGCATAAGTTTAATCATTTTATTTTGATTCTGAGCTTTTTCTAAAACATTTAATATTTTTACACCAAGCCTTCTAGGCGTGGAAAATTCTCTTATATTAATAACTTCAATAAGATTTTTTTCTTTTAAGCCATTTGCAATTAGGCGTCCAAATTCTTTACCTAATTCTTTAAGTGATGTAGGAGGTAATTCTTCAGTTATAAATTCGACAATTAGCGTATTTGATTTCAACTTTTTTCTCTTTTATTATTGAGTGATGTTATAACTTCTTTAGCATGTTTTGGATCTGCTAATGGAAAACCTAATTTTTTTCTACTTTCTAAATATGAATTAGCTACCTCTCGAGAAATAGTTCTAATTTTAGCGATATAATCTGCTCTTTCAGTTACGCCAATAACTCCTCTAGCATCTAGCAAATTGAATGTATGAGCTGCTTTTAAGACTTGTTCATAAGCTGGTAGAGCCAAATTATTTTTAACAAGATAACTCGCTTGTTTTTCATGAGAAGAAAAAGCACTTAAGAGAAATTTTGAATCACTATGTTCAAAATTATATGCACTTTGCTCAATTTCATTTTGAAGAAAAACATCTTTATATTTTAAATCCTTGGTCCATTGAATATCGTATATACTTTTTACATCTTGGATATACATTGCTAACCGTTCTAAGCCGTATGTAATTTCTCCAGTAATGGGTTTACAAGAGATTCCTCCAACTTGTTGAAAATATGTAAATTGAGTAATTTCCATACCATTTAACCATACCTCCCATCCTAAACCCCAAGCACCTAAAGTTGGATTTTCCCAATTATCTTCTACTAATCTAACGTCATTTTTTTTTAAATCAAACTTGAGATTTTCTAAAGACTTCATATATAAATCAACTATATTTTTTGGTGATGGTTTTAATGCCACTTGAAATTGATAGTAGTGTTGAAGTCTATTTGGGTTTTCTCCATAACGACCATCTTTAGGCCGCCTACTAGGCTGGACATATGCTGCTTTCCATGGCTCAGGTCCTATAGCTCTTAGAAAGGTAGCTGTATGTGAAGTGCCAGCCCCAACTTCCATATCATATGGTTGGATAATGGCACATCCATTTTTACTCCAATATTCTTGAAGATTAAAAATAATTTCTTGGAAAGTTAATTTCATATTTTTTGTTTTGTATTTATTTTGCATTTTACTGCTTTTTTGAAGCACATCAAATAATTAGACATTAACAAAAGAATTATTTATTAAATAAATTTTTAAAATAAGTCGATTTATTGGCTATAAAATTCAAAATCAAAATTAAGATACATAAAAAATAGATTGGAAAGTTATTAAATATCATGTAGGGCGTAAAGCCAGTATATCCTTGTATATTATGATTTAGAGACCCAGAAGTAAACTGCGGTAATTTCTTTAAAACTTTACCATTTTTATCAATAAAAGCAGTTACACCTGTATTAGTTGATCTAAGCATCATTTTTTTATTTTCAATTGCTCTTGCTTGAGATATTTGTAAATGCTGTTCAGCTGCTATTGATTTCCCATACCAAGCATCATTACTAATATTTACTAACACATTAGGTTCATTAATATATTTAGATTTCCAAGCAATTTCATTACCAAATACATCTTCATAACATATGTTTATTGCGTAACCTAAGTTATTAATATAAAACAGAGGTACAGATTCTTTTGGACCTCTTTTTAAGCTATTGAAAGGCATATTAAGCCAATTCTTATAGACATATCCTAAGTATTTTTTTAAAGGTATAAATTCTCCAAATGGTACAAGATGGTTTTTACGATAGACTTGTTTAACATCTTTTTCTATTAAAAATGCAGAATTATAGAATCCTTTTTCAATTGCACCTAAAATAATATGCGCATTATTATTAGTTAAATGATGTTTAATTTTTTTCATAAAACTTTGAGGTATTTTATTAAATTCAATTGGCATTGAAGTTTCTGGAAGAATAATAAGGGAAGCATCACTATTAATAATTAATTTTTGATAATGATTAAGTGATTCATTAATCATATTTATATCCCATTTTTTATCTTGAGAAATATTACCTTGAATTAGTGAAGTATTAACTGGCTTTCCTATAGGTTTTGACCATTCAATTTGTTTAAGATATTCACCACCTCCCCAAATAATAATAAAAGATATTATTAAATATAGTTTATTTGATTCTTTTTTAAATAATCTAAAAATTAAAATAGAGGAGAGAATTATAAGAAATGAAATTCCATGAATTCCAAGGATAGGCAAATAACCAATTAAAGGACTATTAGGCACTTGAGTATAACCAAGAGAAAGCCATGGAAAACCAGTAAAAATGAAGCTTCTTAATAATTCAATTAAAGTAAAAAAAGCTGGTATAAAAAAGATATTATTTTTATATTGGTTAAATAAGCTAAATGGTAAGAAAAAGAGTGCTAAAAATAAACATAAGGCTAATGTTGAAATGAGTGCAAGAAGTAGAGGCATTCCGCCAAATTGTTTTAAACAAATATAAATCCAATAAATACCAATAATAAAAAAGCCACTTCCAAATAAGAAACTTTTTATATTTGCCGATTCTTTTTTATTTGTAATATAAAGAAGGCTAATGATTGATATAAATATGAGTGGATAAAAATTATAGGGCGCAAAAGCAAACACTGAAAATGCGCCTAATAAAAAGGGAAATAAGTATTTTTGAAAAATAAATTTAATATTCATTAAAGCGCTATCTTTTGCAAAGTAAAAATAGTACTTTAACTTTAATAGAGTAAATCGACTAGCCTAGAAAGACCCATTAGGTTTAACATCATATTTTTTTGCTTCTATTGTTGTAGTTTCATCGATTTCATTCATAAATACAACAGATTCAACGTAACCATCAACAATATCTAATTCTGTCGTAGGAAAATATTTTCCAGACTCATCTGTATTGATATTATGGTAATACCATGTTCTTGCAATTACATCATTGCTTGATTGTATTTTCAATTCAATTTTTTTTGTTGGCTCACCAAGAATGTTAATAATCTCATCTGTAGTGAGAATTCCAATTATGTCTACAAATTCACTGTAATTTGAAGGAAGTTGAGTAATAATAGATTTTTCATTGAGTGTTTGATTATTTTTGTGGTGATCCGCAAAAGATAATGTATAAGTAAGAAAAAAAAGAATTACGATAAAATATTTCATAAATTTAATCTCTATTTTAATTTTTAAGTATTTTTAATTAGGAGTGTTTTAATTGATAGTTAGTTCAAAAAATTTATTTTTTAGGGCTTGGCAAATTAATTTTTATAAGAATAGAATGAATTTGTCTACTATCAGCCCTTAGAATTTTAATATCAAAACCATCAAATGAAATTATTTCATTTCTTTCTGGAAGATAACCAAATTTTTGAGTAATTAAACCACCAATAGTTGTAAATTCTTCATCGCTATATTCTGTATTAAAATAATCGTTGAAATCAGATATTTCAGTACTGGCTTTTACCCTAAATTGTCTTTTTTGATCTTGAATAATATTATCTTCGGTTTCATCA